>Ga0172369_10001536_pt1 | contig 33109 bp, 31 predicted proteins | sample LakKiv25m_FD_114539 | JGI IMG/M metagenome (GOLD analysis project Ga0172369, IMG submission 114539) | Freshwater microbial communities from Kabuno Bay, South-Kivu, Congo - kab_022012_11.25m | ecosystem: Environmental > Aquatic > Freshwater > Lake | place: Democratic Republic of the Congo... | reverse complement strand
TGAGAGAAAGTGAATATTTAACAAAAACCAAAACAGTATGAAAAGAGTACTAACTTATTTGTTTGCTGCCGGAATGATGATTTCTGCAGCAAGTCTAATGTTTACCAGCTGTACGAAAGAGGGGCCGCAGGGACCAGCCGGAGCAAATGGTAAAGACGGAGAAGATGGTAAGGATGCCAATGCCACCTGCACCCAGTGCCACAATTTTTCTGAATTAGTTGTTGCCAAGATCTTCCAGTATGACGCATCACAACATGCCACCGGAAGCACAACATTTGAAAACAATACATCCTGCGCTCCCTGCCATACCAGCCAGGGATTCCAGGAGTGTCTTGAAACCGGACTTTGGACAACTGCTGAACCTATTCAGAATGCAGCACCGGTAAATTGCCGCACCTGCCACCTGATTCATGACACCTACACGGCTACTGACTGGGATCTTCGCACCACCGCAGCCTTCACCGGTATGATCGGCCTTCCGGTTGACATGACAACAGATGGTGGAGACGCTTCAGGAAACCTTTGTGCCCGTTGCCATCAATCAAGAGTAGCTAATCCGCAAATTACGGATCCTACCGACGACGTTACAACGCTCACACCGACCAGTAAGCGTTACGGACCACACCACGGACCACAAAGCAATATGCTGGCTGGCCTCGGTGGATATGAAATTATTGGTGGAGCAAACCTGCCAAATTCGTATCACACCGGAAGAACAACCTGTATCGATTGCCACGGCGCTGCCGGTTTAGGCGATTATACCGGTGGTCACACATTGTGGATGGACAGTGAAGAAGAGGGTGAGAATTTGACTGGCTGCAACATCACTGCCTGTCACGATGGCAATGTCGATGCACTCGATTATGAAGGAAAACAAACCATTATCGAAGAGAAATTGGCTGAACTACATGCAATACTGGAAGCTGAAGGCATCATGGATGCTGCTGGATACGTCATCCCCAATGTTCCATATACCCAGAAAGTACTTGCTATTGTCTACAATTTCAAATTTGTAGAGGAAGATCGTAGCATGGGTATTCATAATTACAAAAGAGCCCTGGCCATGCTCCAGGATGGAATTGATTATTTTACTGGCAAATAATTCCTGAATTGTATTTTAAAAAGGCTTCAGGGAGCAATACCTGAAGCCTTTTTTGATAATAAACGCACCTTATCAATCATTTAACCTAAAAAAAATCATATGTACAAGAGGAAAATTCTGAACCTGATCATCCTGATCGTAGGTATGGTTGTCCTGTTTTCGTGTGAGTACGAGAAGATTCAATATGAAGCGCCGCCCGATCCTACAATCCCAGTCAGTTACTCCGCAGAAATTCAACCTATCTGGGACGCCAAATGTGTTGGGTGTCATGCTCCCGGAAAGACTGCCCCCGACCTGACACCTGCCAATTCTTACAATAAGCTGTTTGAAGGAGGGTATGTGGATACGATTACCCCGAAATCGAGCATCATTTACACTCGTATGAACGGGGGATCCATGGCTTCATTCACCAATGTCCAGGATGCCAATCTTGTTTTGGTCTGGATCCAGCAAGGCGCCAAGAACAATTAACGGAGTTTATTCACGAAATACGATTAAACATGATCACAGCAATACATATGAAAAAAAGTTTTCTGGTTTTACTCCTGCTCTTTGCCGGCTTTGGCAATATTTTTGCTCAGGAAGCCGAAGAGGTGATAGTAGAGAAAAAACCTCTGGAAAGGGCCGCTTTTGAAAGCGGTATCTTTATGGATGATCAGACGGTTCAAACCTATCCCAAAAACACCCTGGAGTTCCTTCTCGAACACAGGTTCGGGACCATTCAGAACGGATTTACAGACCTTTTCGGGATCTGGGGAGCCACCAATATCAGGATGGCCCTGAATTACAGCATCACCGATAACCTGCTGATCGGATTCGGGACCACGAAAAACAACCGTTACCAGGACCTTTCCCTGAAATATACCTTCTTCCGTCAGCGGAAAGGGGGATTCCCCCTCACGATCGGGTATTACGGGAACTTTGCGATCAATGCCGGAGACAAAGTCAATTTCGGTCTGGATTATGCATTTATTGACCGCTTTTCCTATTTCCACGAAATAATGGTCGCACGCCGCTTTACCCGTGCCTTTTCCATGCAGATGGGATTTGCCTTCGTGCATTACAACAAGGTTGATACCACGATTAAAAACGACGCGTTCTCCATTTCCGCGATTGCCCGTCTGAAAGTCAGCCCGCAAACCTCTATCATTGCCAGCTGCGAAGTTCCTCTTATGCTTGGTTACGATACTCCGTTTGTCCTGAAATATCAACCCAACAGGGACCCCCATTATCAACCGATCTATTACGGACCCAAATCTCCTCTCCCGAATTTTGGATTGGGCGTAGAGATTTCAACCAGTACGCATGCATTCCATATATTTGTCTCTGCGGCATCCGGATTGATCCCCCAGGATATCGTCATGTATAACCAAAATGATTTCTTCAATGGAGCCATCATGTTTGGATTTAATATGACCCGTTTATGGAACTTCTAAAAAGGACTATTTTATGTTAAACCATTAATACCAAAAACAATGAAAACAACACTGATCTATTCGGTCACCTGCTTGATTGCCCTCTTTTTTGTGACCGCTGTCTATTCACAGGATAAGAAACCCTGGGACATCCCGGCCAATTACAAAGCCATGAAAAGCACTGTAAAAGCTGATGATGCTACTGCCATTGCTGACGGAAAAATGCTCTGGTCAAAATTCTGCAAATCATGCCACGGAAGTAACGGTAAGGGCGATGGCCCAAAGGCCGCTATGCTTAAAACCTTTCCGGGCGACTTCACCTCCGCTGCTTTCCAGAAACTAAGTGACGGGGAAATTTATTATATGTCCTATGTTGGCAGGGACGAGATGCCTAATTTTGAAAAGAAGGTGATCGCGGAAAGCGATCGCTGGGCTCTTGTGGCATACATGCGAACCATGAAGTAGGAGCCAGCCAGGTCATGAAAGATAGGGATGTTAATGCGATGGTGTCAAATTAACATCCCTTTCCTTTTTACACATGTAAATAGTTAAATAAATTATAGGTATGATGAGAGAAATTTACATCAGGCCATCCTGGCTTGTCATTGTCCTCATTCTTCTGACGATCATCATCTTTGCTTTCAATTATTCGGCAGAGCCGCTGATGTACGAAGATGCCAGGCAAAAGAGCCAAACCTCGCCGGAGACTTCAACAACAGACCTCACCCAGTTCCCCAATGCTGAAGAGAACCAGAACTGCTTTCAGTGTCACGGTCAATCCAAGTATACTTACGAAAACACGGAACAGGGCCGGATGGTCTACCAGCGGATGTATACCGAGCTGATCATCTCCCCCAATGATTTTTATGTCTCCAACCACCGTTCCTTCAAATGTACCGACTGCCATTCGGAAGAGTACAAGAATTTTCCACATGAGGGAATCCTGCGCATGGAGTACAAATACACCTGCCTTGATTGCCATGAAGGAGACGAAACCTATGCACATTTTTATTTCGAGCAAATCGACGCAGAGTTCCAGGAGAGCGTGCATTCCGAAAAACACAGCGACGAGTTTACCTGCTGGATGTGTCATGATCCCCATACCTATAAGATCAACGCACGGACCAATGCAAACATCAAAGAGACCGTGATCTATGACAACACGATCTGCCTGGATTGCCATAGTGATTTCAGAAGGTTCCAGCTCCTTACCGACCGTGAGAGGCCAAACCTGATCAAGAGCCACGACTGGCTTCCCAACCAGGAGCTCCATATCTCCTCGGTACGATGTATTGAGTGCCATACCGAGAAAATTTCCGACAGCGTCCTGGTAAAGCACAAGGTGCTTTCGAAAGAGATGGCTGTCAGGAACTGCAAGGAATGCCACTCCACCAATCCCGAACTGCTCGCTTCGCTTTACAAATATGAAGCGCAGGAGGTGCGAAGCCGCGATGGTTTCTTCAGGGGGATCACAACCAGCGAGTCGGTGGTAATCGGAGCAAGCCGTAACCTGACCCTGAACATCATCAGCCTGATCCTTTTCGCAGGTGTTCTTGCCGGCATTGGTATTCATGCTTTTCTCCGAGTAATCAAAAAATAAAGACCCATGGCACAAGAAAAATTATACCTCTACCCCATCTGGCTGCGCTTCTGGCATTTAATAAATGCCCTCCTGTGCCTGATCCTGATCATTACAGGAGTCAGCATGCAATTTTCAGCTCCCGCCATCGCCCTGGTAAAATTTGACACAGCGGTTGCCATTCATAACATTGCAGGCATTGTTCTGACGGTCAATTATGTGATCTTTTTCACCGGAAACCTGTTCACCTTCAATGGCAAACAATACCAGATCGAATTCAGGGGACTCATCAACCGGCTGATGACCCAGGGAAAGTATTATGCCTTCGGCATTTTCAAAGGGGCAACGCCTCCTTTCCCCATCACCAGGGAAAACAAATTCAATCCGTTGCAGCGTTTTTCCTATGTTTTCATCATGTACCTGTTTGTGCCGGTTGTTTTTATTTCCGGCTGGGCCTTGCTTTACCCGCAAACTATTCCCACTACCATCATTGGGACCAGCGGTCTTCACCTGACCGACCTGTTCCATATATTTTCCGGATTTGTGATTTCTGTTTTTATGGTCGTCCATATCTACTTCTGTACCATCGGTAAAAATCCCGGAGCCAACTTCAAAAGCATCATGAATGGGTATCACGAACCCCATTAATTCGTAGTTTTGCGAATAATATGACGCTTCCGTTTACAATTTCAGGCACCGTAGTCAAAGGCAACCAACTGGGAAGAAAACTGGGCTACCCCACTGCCAACCTGGATCTTCCGGATGCCGCAAAGTTCCACCACCTGACCGGTGTTTATGCCGCTTCCGTCGGATTTCGATCAACAATCTATCCCGGAATGGCCAATATAGGTTTCCGGCCAACCCTCGATCATCCATCCTTCACAATTGAAGTGAATATTTTTAATTTCAACGAAGATATCTACGGTGAATATATTTCCATACACTTTCTGGAACGTATCCGGGATGAGTTTCGGTTCAATTCTCTTTCAGAACTGATATCACGGATGGAAAAAGATGAAGTGGTTTGCCGTAAGATATTGTCAATCCTGCTGAAGCCGGATTCCAACACCCAATAGACCCGGAGTTTCTATCTTTGGGATCAGGTTTTCAAGTTCGACAACCAGTAGTCCGTCTTTGTGAATGTAAAGTTCTTTGCTGAGAAAGAGGGAGGCTTCACAGATTCCCTTATCGCATTTCCCAAGAAATTTATCTCCGGAGTTCCTGATCATCAATTGAAATTCCCTGATCCTCTCCTCTCCTGATGGGGTATTCAGGATCATGTTGAAATCAAGGGAGTTGTTAATAAAATCCTCGTTATGCCTGGCAAAGAAAACGACTTTATAGGGTTTTTCCGAGGTCTTGACCGGGATTTCGAACTTCAGTATGTTGAACCGCTGCCAGGAGTGATTCTTAAAGGGATAATAGACACCATTTGGATTTTTTTCCTGGCATCCTGATAAGAGGATAAAGCCGAAGATGAATAAGAGGTACTTTAACTGTTTCATATTTTTTGTCCTGAAAGGGGCTCCGACGCTGCGGGAATCCGGATTGTGAAGGTGGTTCCTTTTCCCGGATCGGAGGTGAAGCTGATGGATCCGCCAACCGAATGAATGATCCCCTTTACGATGGCCAGGCCCAGGCCTGCTCCTCCGCTCCTGGTAGTAAAATTGGGCTGAAATATCTTATCCGCCGTTTCCGGTGTTATGCCTTTCCCGTTGTCCGAAATAGATATTATATTCTCCTTTCCGGAACTTGTTGTTTTCACTTCAATTTTTCCTTCCGTTTCAGGCCCTGATTCGATCGCTTCGATCGCATTATTCACCAGGTTGCTGAACACCCTGCTAAGTTGATTCCTGTCACCATATACCCACTTTATGGGCGGGGATGGGTGAAACGATACCTGTATGGCTGAAACATCCTTATACATCATCAATGAACTCCTGATGAGTTCATCCAGGTCTATGGTTTCGTTTTCCGGTTCCGGCATTCTTGCAAAATATGAAAACTCTGAGGCAATGGCGCTTAAAGTATCTATTTGGGCGATTAGTGCATCCGAAAACCTCCTGAGCCGGATATCCCAGTCATCCGCCCTGTCTTCCCACGCTTTTTGGAGATACTGTACTCCCAGTTTCATGGGGGTCAGGGGGTTTTTTATCTCATGTGCCACCTGCTGTGCCATTTCGCGCCAGGCGGATTCCCGTTCTGAAACAGCCAGCTTTTTAGCACTCAAGGTTAATTCATCAAGCATCCTGTTGTACTCCTCCACAAGCTTGCCAATTTCATCTTTCCTTCTCCATACCAGTTTTTCATTGATTTTGCCAATACGGATCCTGCCGATACGGATTGCAAGCAATTTCAGGGGAGAGGTAATGTAATTGCTCACCAGGTATGTCACGAGCGCACCAATAAGAAAAAAGAGAACATAAATGTTTACAAAAGCAATCAGAAATGTGGATATCTCTCTTTTCAGATCATCCTGCCGTGAGAAATATGGAAGGTTGAGGTATCCAAGCAACTTATTCCGGGTATTATAAAAAGGAACATACGCAGAGAGGTAGTTCAGGGCTCCTATGTGTTCCGTTTGTACGAACATGGAGGTCCTTTTTTCATGAAGGCGTTTGTAAGCACCGGGATTTATCAGGTCTGAGATCAGTCCTTCCCGGAAGATCCTGGGGCGGGAAGATGCCAGCAACGTGCCCTGAGGATCATACAGGTTGATATCGGAAAAGAATACATTCGAGAACTTGATCAGGATGTTTTCGACCTCTTCTACACCAGCATCCCGAAGATCTTCCAGGTTATCAAATTTATGCTCCACTTCGATCAGAATTGATAGTGTACGCTCGAGAAGGTTTTCTTCATTTTTTTCGCTGTTCAGCCAGGTAAGATAAACCATCATCATGACCCCTGTAATAATGAACAGGGTGATTATCATTCCCAGCATCGAGAGCTGAAGGCGGTTTCGAAGCGATAGTACATGTATTTTTTTGAGATCGCCGAGATGCAATATTCCGTAACCGGTTGCAAATAGAAGAACGATGAAGATCAGCAGGTATGAAAAAGGAGAGATCATGCTTAACCACGATGAGATGGGCTTGCTGATCAGAAGGGCATCTTTTTGGTTTATCCGGTAGAGAAAGTGATCCATCTGGTCGGCCGAAGGGATCATTGTTCCGGTGATTGTATCGAAATAACCGCTTAGCTCAAACCCATAGGTATATTCGCCCACCCTGTGAACCAGTTGATTATCCTGGAAGAATGCATACGAATAGTCGGTCAGATCAGGAACGTCGTAGGTTCGGCGATCCACCAGCAATTCCGGGTAACCCAGGTCCCTGTTTGTCCTTCGTGAACTGATTTCGGTATACAGCACGGAGGAAGTGCCGGGTACGGGAAATCGTGCAATGTAATTCTCCGCGCCATAGCCATAGTCAAGAAAATAGATGCTGTCCTGACATTGCTTACCGAACGATGAGATGACCTCATCAAAATACCGGCTGCATTCCACGACAAATCCCTGTGGCTGGATTCGGAGTGTTTTTGATGCCCAGCAAACGGTTATCTGAATATTATAGTTATTCCAGTAATCCTTGAAATAACGGCGTAAAATATAGGAAACCGCACTGTCGTCTATCTCCTGTTTATCCGCTTCTGTGCCTGTGTTGGCAAGTATCTGCGTCAAAAGAGTGTCTGCATGAATGGTTTCTGTTACCTGCTGCAGCAACAACTCGGTAACCGGATTTTGCCGTGCGGCCAGTTTCATGGCCATAAGTTCGCGTTGCTCTTTTTCACGGTGGCCATTGGCCTGGTTGAGAACCACGGTGGCAGTTGCAGCGAAAAGGACCATTGCCAGAAAGAATTGAGCTGCCGGAAAATTTCCCGGATTGATTTCCCGTGAAGAGGCCTCCTGGTACATCCCGGGAATGGTCAACCGTACAGTAAAAAGTATCCAGGCCAGCGCAAGGAATCCGATACTTATAAACGCCGGAATGCTTTCCCATGAGAGGCGCGAAATATTTTCGAGATTCATAGGGAGCGTCGAATTCGACACCAGGCTGTTAATTCCAGCCATTACCAGTATCAGGGTTATCAGGCTAAATAAGTACCGGCTCGCGGTGAGGATGGCCACGGATATCTTTGATGAAGCCTTCGGAGGTCTTTGAGCCGGCCACATGCGGTAAAATAAAAATGCTATGAACAGGACCAGGAGACTATTTACCAGGAAATCCCCCAATGAGGGAAAAAACCACGAAGAAGAGTAAAAGACCGGGCCAAAAAGATCCGATTGGTAAAGAGCTGCCGGCCATTGTGTCAGAAACTGCAGGAATCTAAGTATTAAAATGTCGGCAGTCAGAATGACAAAGAGCCAGCGGCGGTTTTCTATGATTGGCTCCATGTATGACGACATGTGGTACAGAAAAGCTATCACGAAAAGATAGGCAAGGATCAGGATGAAAACCAGCCACCCGAGGTTATGTCGGGGGGGCAGGTTGGGAGGAATTTCCAGGGAACAAAGAAACTCTCCCCGCGTGGAATAAGCATTGTACTGACCTTCCTGAGCAGAGATTTTCACTTCGTCCGGAATCTGGATCAAGCCGGTGTAGGTATTTTTAAGGTATTGGTTTTGAAAAGGGTACTCTTGTTTGACAAGGCACAGAACTGCAACAGTAAAAATTCCGTGTTTGTAAACCATCAGTTCATACCATCCGTTTGCAAGCCTGACAACCGATGGAGCAAAAGAAAGATCCGTAAAATTCCCAAGAGGAAAGGGGACCGTATTGTCTGACCAGTAGGCCAGCGAATCTCCCTGGTAGATCAGGAGCGTCAACTCCCTGTCATCAGGATCAGGTATCGTTAGCAACTCATCTTTGGTCAAACGGGCCGATGAATCTTTGAGAATTTTTTCAGAAACGAATTTCACCTCATCCCTGATATGTTTTTCGTGCTCCTGCAAAAAAGATTCAAACCGCATCAGTATTTCATCCGGGCGATCTTTCCTTTCATTGTGTAAAGGGACAACCACCAGGCACACGATTGCCATCAGGCCAATAACCAGACAACTTATGCATAAGAATTTTTTACTTGCCTGGAAAATTTTCACTATTTATCTGTTTATCAGTCTTTTAAAGCAAAGTTAAAATCAGGCTTTCTGAGCCTGTTTTAAGGGGCAGGCAATCTGAACAGTTCATTCAGGGGTTTTAGTTGTTCTGAGGCTTAAAATTAAGAAATTTTATTTTTTAGGATATAGATCTCGCTTGAATGTCCGAACTGAGGATTTCGGGCTTTGCAGTTTGAAATGAGTGCCCGGAAAAATGACCGGAAATAACCGGTAGATCCCGTCTTGTATTTTTCACTGAGAATCGAGATATAAAATGCATCCAGTTTTTGAGGAAGAATCTTTTCACAATTAAGACCATGTTTCTCTGCAAGTCTGATGAGTGAAATTTTGTTAAAATGGTAAATATGCCTGGGAAGATCATACGCGGCCCAAAATTTTCCATAGTAACGTGCATCATAGGAATCGCAGTTTGGGAGAGCAATGATGAGCACGCCATCCTTATTCAACAACCGTGTGAGTTTGGATAAGGATTCATCCAGCTGGTGCATGTGTTCAAGAACATGCCAGAGTGTGATACAGTCATATTGTCTGGAATAACCTGTGCCTGTCAGAAAATCAGGTTTAACAATCAGGCCGTGGGTCGTTTCAGCGACGTTCCTGGCTTTTTCCGATGGTTCCACTCCTTCACATAGAAGACCTTGTTTGGAACAATAGTGCAAAAATTCCCCGGTGCCACACCCTACATCAAGGATTGAATTTCCGGTTGAGTATCGTTTTACGAGACCAAACTTAGAGCGAAGGGTAAAACGTCGGGCAATTCCGTAAAGGGTAGGGATCAGTCCGGTTTTACCGCTCCCGTGTGAAATATAGTCGTCCGACTGATAATATCTAGTTGATTCTTCGACAGTTGGCCTGGGATTTGTATACCGGAATCCGCAGGATGAGCATGCAACAATTGCAAATTTCTCACGGGTCAGAAAGAAATCTTCCCCCTCCAGAAAAAGCTGGCTGTCAGGATTTTTGCAGACAGGACAAACAGGTAGAATTTCATTCATGGGTGAACGTTTCACGTGGAACAATTATCTTCCAAGGTGAACAATAAGAACTGAGATATCGGCCGGGGAAACCCCGCTGATCCTTGCCGCCTGGCCAATGGTTTCCGGTCTGACAAAACTCAGCTTTTGCCTTGCTTCCGTCGATAATGATTTTAGCATATGGTAATCAAGATCTCTTCTCAAAGGCATATTTTCCAGCCTGGTAAGTTTATCGGCTATTTCCTGTTCTTTTACTATGTACCCTTCATACTTGATCAGGATTTCAGCCTCCTCCATTACCTCAGTCCCGCAATCAGAACAATGGCTGATGAATTCGGATAAAGAACCAAGATCCTGTGCGATATCTTTGATAGATATCTGGGGTCTTAAAAGAAGCGTTGATAGTTTTGTTCGTTGCGTCAGTAACGCCGTTGCACACCTGTTAAGCAACGGTTTGGCTTCCTCCGGGGATATGCTTGTTTTCTTCAGAAAGTCTGTGATCTTATCAATTGCAGCATATTTCCGGTTCAACGCTTCAATTCTTGTTTCTGACGCCAGGCCAAGCTCATGTGCTTTCCTGGTCAGCCGGAAATCAGCATTGTCCTGCCGGAGCAGGATCCTGTATTCGGCCCTCGAGGTGAACATCCGATAGGGTTCTTCCGTACCTTTCGTTATCAGGTCGTCAATCAGCACCCCAATATATGCTTCTGATCTCTTCAGTACAAAGGGTGGAAGTTCCTTTATTTTTAAATGAGCATTGATCCCTGCTATGAATCCCTGGGCAGCGGCCTCTTCATATCCTGTTGTACCATTGATCTGCCCCGCCATATACAGGTTTTCAATAACTTTGGATTCCAGTGAGAAGGATAACTGATGGGGTGGAAAATAGTCATATTCGATCGCATATCCGGGCCTGAAAAAGCGTGCTTTTTCGAATCCCTTTACTTTTCTCAATGCATTAAACTGCACTTCTTCGGGGAGGGAAGAGCTGAAACCATTGACATAATATTCAACCGTACTCCAGCCTTCAGGTTCAATAAAGAGCTGATGCCTCTCTTTATCTGCAAAACGCTCTATCTTATCCTCAATGGATGGACAATACCGCGGTCCTGTCCCTTTTATACGTCCGGTAAACAGGGGTGATTTCGAGAATCCTGTTTTCAATACCTCGTGGACCTCCTCCGATGTAAAGGCAAGGTAACAGCTTCTTTGCCTTTCTATTTTCGGTGTGTCTAAAAATGAAAATTTTCCGGGAACCTCATCTCCTGGCTGCTCAGTCATCTTTGAAAAATCAAGAGTTCTTCCATCCACCCTGACAGGTGTCCCGGTTTTCATCCTGTTTGATTCCAGGCCAAATTCCTTCAACGATTCCGTTAGGCTTTTTGACGACCTCTCCCCTATTCTACCTCCCTGAAACTGCTTTTCACCGATATGGATAACACCATTTAAAAATGTCCCGTTTGCAAGTATAATAGCGGATGCATTGAAAACCATCCCCATCGAAGTTTTAACGCCGGTGGCTTTTCCTTTAGAAACAACTATCTCAATAACTGAATCCTGCCAAAAATCCAGGTGCCTTATCCGTTCCAGATAATTTCGCCATTCTATGGAGAAAAGTACCCTGTCGTTTTGTGCCCTGGGACTCCACATGGCCGGTCCTTTCGACAAATTCAGCATACGGAACTGGATCATTGTTCGGTCTGAAATCTCCCCGGTCAATCCACCCATTGCATCGATTTCCCGAACGATCTGTCCCTTTGCTATGCCTCCGATCGATGGATTACATGACATTTGAGCCATGTTGTTCATATTCATCGTGATCAGGAGCACATGAGATCCCAGGTTAGCCGCAGCGGCAGCTGCCTCACAACCCGCATGACCTGCTCCTACGACAATGATATCGTAATGGTCGTTTTTCCCGTTCTTATGTTTCACGTGGAACAATTATTCTTTACTTACTGATTATCAGGCGTTAACAAGCTTTGATATAAACTTGTCTTCTTCACACCTCATGGCTCTTTTCAATTCCGTAGTCGAATCATCCATGCCTGTCAGATGAAGAATGCCATGAATAATAACACGAGCGATCTCCCTTGCCACTGTTACCCGGTATTTCCTGGCGTTTTCCCTGACTCTTTCCAGCGATATAAAGATATCCCCGGTAATCTCTTTTGCCTGGTCCGAAAGATTAAACGCAATAACATCTGTATAGTAATTATGTCTCAGAAATTTTACGTTGAATCTTCTCAGAAACCTGTCGCTGCAAAAAATGATGTTGACCGATCCGAGTTGATATCCTTTTTCAGATACCACCTGTTCTATTCCCCTTCGCAGAATCCTCTTCCTCCTGATCTGGTAAGTAATGTCTTCCGTAAAGAACTGTATGAGGCTTTCATTCATTCTTATCAATCACCTTCTCTTTACTTGACAGGAAATTCTTAATCTTTTCTGATCGCAACAGCGACCGCTCCAGGCTAATCCCGGTGATATGAAACTTCAATTCGATCACCTTCCCATTTTCCAGCAACTTTGCCTCATCAGCCAGGGACCGGATTATGAATGTTTCCCGCGCAATGGCATGTATTGCAATCGCCTTGTCCAGTTCATCAAGCTCTTCTGTCATTGCTTCCTGCCTAATGATCTTAAAGGAAAGGCCTTTCGGGTTTTTACCCATTTCGACACAAACCTTCTGCTGATCCCTCAACCCTAGTTCTGCTGCTTCCGTAACAGCGAGCATTATATTCCCGAAGTAGTCTCCCGGAATATTATAAAAATCCAGGATCTCCTCAATAAATCTTTCCAGTCTGAAAAGCTCACGTATTGATCTGATTGTAATTGCGTTAGAATTCCCCTTCATACTATTTTTGAATTTGGATCAGGTACCTCATGGATTTGCTCTTGTAGAAATGATTAACCGGAAGGCTTTTATACCTTAAGACGTCAGCACCTCCTACAGAGTACTTGTTATACTCCAAATTTTGCTCCGGGTTACTATATTTTTGATTTTTTGCTTCATCTGCCTCCCTTTTCTCCTGCTGTTCACGAACCTGTTCTGCTTTTTCAGATTCAAGCAACCGTGCAATAATCTGCTGCTGCCTCATCAGGGATTCTCGTGTTATCTGTTTGTTGATCAGATCCCGTTCATTCTGCTCCATTTCTTTTATCGCATTCTGGAGTCCTCCCTGATCCATATTTCCCTGCTCCTTTAGCGATTGTTCATACCTCTGCAACTCGTCCCTGATAGCTTCCTGTTCGGCTGCCAGCCTGGCTATCTCTTCACTCATACTGTTTTTTCCCTGTTCACCCTTTTGTGTCTTCTGCCCGGTTTTGTTTTTCTCCTCCTGCAGTCCCTGGCGGATCTTTTCCATTTGTTCTGAGAGTTTCTGCTGCATCTCACGGATGCTTTTCACACTTTTCTTTCCTTTTCCCATGGAAGGATTCTGACACATTTTACCACTTTTTCCCTGCATACAAACACTTTTATTCCTGTTCATCTGGTTCCTTGCCTCATCCAGCAGTACAGCAAGGTTATTCAATGACGTCATAGAAAACTGCTGCTTTGAAAGAGCCAGATCCATGTTCCTGTCGGTAAGGGATTCCACTGTTTCCATTATGTTCCTGTTTATTGCATCTAACTCCCTGGTGATTACAGGTTGTATCAGATACTGCCGTTTTCCGATAGCGATCAGTGTGTCCCTCACCGGTCCAAGGGTTTCATTCATCTGCTTTTGTTCCGAAATGATGTTCTGAAAACCAGGGTCATTTCTGTTTATCGTTTTGGTTCTCGCAATTAAATCCTCCTGTTCAAAAGATATCGTCAGCAGGTTTTCCAGGATCTGACGGATTTGCTGTGCGTCTTCAGCATATTGGTCCTCTTCAGAATCCCGCTGCATCGTTTCAAGATCACTGGCCAACTGCTTCATCTGTTCGCTTGCTTTTTCCTGGTTCTTTTTGGTTTCCTTTTTATCATTTTCTTCCATCTTCCTGCTTGCGTTCTTCATGGAAGCATTGATGCTGTCCTGTTTGCTCTTTGTCTTTTCTATCCCCAGGGGCTGCTGCAGTTTCTTATCCAACTCCGATACTTCCGCCATTTTTTTACTCAGGGAGTCGAATTTTTCATTTAGATTCCGTTGAACTTCTTTGTGCTCTGCAGAAATATTTTTCTGTTGCTGTGTCATCTCCGCCAGCTTTTCCTGCTGTTCTGCCAATTTTCTTAGTCCGGCAATATTTTCCTCCAGTTTTCTCTCAAATTCGATCTGCTTAAATAATTCCAGGTTCCTGTCTAATTGTTCTTCCATCTCTTTTGCCGTCATTTTCATCTCCTCCATCAGGCTCCGCAGCTTCTTTTTATCCACTCCTTCCATTAAATCTTTCAGCTCCTGAAGGGCCGTTCGCATCTCATCCGTCATCAGATCTTCCATTAGTTCATTCAGCCTTTTCTGCTTCTCCAGTATATTCTGACTTGTCTGGAGAAACTCTTCCCCGTTCCGGATATTCTCCAGGTTCTTTTTCTTTATCTCCTCTATCCTGTTCAATATTTCTTCATTTCTACTGATGACCTCTTCCAGTTCCTTTTTTTCAGACCAACCGATCTCATCTTTATCCATCATTTTCCTGTTCAACTGATCAATTGCCTTTTCTACCTCCTTCGCATCCACTTTTGAACGAAACATGTCCTCCTTTATCTTCTTCTCCTTTTCGGTTGCATCGGCTTGTATCTCGCTGATTGTCCTTGTCTTTAATTCTCTAACTTCCGATTTCGCCGACTTAGGCCCATGGATCCCGTCATTGTCCCAAACTTCAAAGAAATAGGTCATCGTTTCTCCTGGATTTTTTATATACGTGTTCAGATCGATGGCGAAGTAAAAAAACTCCTCCCTGGAATCAAGGCTGACCGGAAGATTTTCCACTCCCCGGTTCCACGTAGATGTATCTTCACCGGATTTCAGGTGGTAGTTAAATTCCAGCCTGGAAAACCCATAGTCATCCTTAATCGATCCGTTAAAAAACAATCCTGTTGGTGATGCTGTGTCAGTATGAAGGTCTGTTACGATTGAAGGAAAGTTATCCTCAAGGCAAATAATTCTGTAGAACAGGGAGTCACTGCTGCTGTTGAACTCATTTTCAGGACAGATTGAATAATTACAAGAAGCATAGCAGTGCGTGCTGTATGTAAAAAGATTTGATCCCTCTTTCATCAGGTTTATCTCATTACCCTTTATTCTCAAATGCAGCGTCTCCACGTCTTTTGTTATCCAGTTCCATTCTATCTCCGTTCCCTTTGGAACAATTATATCTCCTGTGTTTTCAAATTTTTCTGTGCTCCTCCCTGTATAATCGGGATATCTCAGAATAACCGAAAATGAGAGGATGGTTGGCCGTGGATAGATTTTTATCACATGTTCGTTGCTCAGATACCTTCCTGCAGAGATCCGGAACCGTGTCTCTTTTTGCATTGATTTGAACAAATAAACGAATTCTGTTGCGGATGACTTTTTCATCCTGTAGGAATACCCGTCGGTCAGGATATTAAGCTCGGCAGGGATCTCTTCACCGCTTACACTTACCCTGAGTTCAAAATCCTCCTGCTGAAAAGCCGATAATTCCCTATTCAGAATAACCACACGAAACGGCAGTTGCGTTTCATAGGCAGTGTTATAATCCACTATTCTCCGGGTGGGCTCAGAAATGAATGCCGGGGATATCAGCAAGGCGAGCAAAATGATTGCGACCGGGGGAATGACTACTTTCAGGTATTTAATATTTCTCCTGAAGTTGATAACCCTGTTGAACTGAAATATTTTGAGATTGTTGATCTTTTGGTCGATCGAAGCAACCAGCAACGGGATATCTCCGGTTTGCTGTTCTCTGAGTTGAATTAGCTGAAGCGCATTCAGTAACTTATCCTGGATCTCTGAAAAATGCTGGCCGATGATTCTCGCGGCAGTCTCACGTGTAATCCGTTGTCCCAGGTTAAAGAAAGAGAGGAGTGGCCGGATGATCCATATGGTGACTGTACCCAGTCCAAGAACAATATATAAGTAAAATAGAATGGTTCTGGCAATCGAATTAAAATGAACCAGGTTTTCAAAGACGACCAGAAGGAGATAACTACCAGCAAGCACTCCCAGGGTCAGGAGTATTCCGCGAAAGAAGCGGTTTATATAATATTTCCTTATGAACTGGTCCAGTTTCCGGATCAGTATATGCTCGCTTATCATTTCTCCTGCCGCTTTTCAACTAAATAACGTACCGATAATTGGAATATTTCCTCCGGTACAAAGTTAGGAATTATCCTATTTTTGTAGTGCTTAAATTCCATCTCATGAACAGCTCATATCTGACTTCCAAAATCACAAAGAAAGAAAAAGAATTTCGTTTGCAACAAACTGCAAAATCAATCTGGATGACCGGTTTATCCGGAGCTGGAAAAACGACACTCGGGCTTGCCCTTGAAAAAGAGCTTTTTCGTCGTGGTTTTTTCATCCAGCTTCTGGATGGCGACGATGTGCGTACAGGCCTCAACAAGGACCTTTCTTTCAGTGCCGAAGGCCGGACGGAAAACATACGTCGCATTGCGGAAGTCAATGCCCTGTACAACAATTCCGGCATCATCACAATCAATTGTTTTATCAGTCCGACGAACGAAATCCGGCAGATGGCCCGCTCAATCATTGGTGACGCAAATTTTATTGAAGTATTTATCAAAGCCTCTTTCGATCTTTGTGAAAAGCGTGATGTTAAAGGATTTTACCAGAAAGCCAGGCAAGGCTTAATTAAAGAATTTACCGGAATTGACTCCCCGTTTGAAGAACCCGAATGTCCTGACCTCATTCTGGATACTGAACATGATACGGTAGAACAGACCCTGCTGCGAATGGTCGATTTTATAATTCCTAAAATCCGGTATATTCCGGAGCTATAACCTCAATTATTGCCATGAACGAGAAGCCCATCCGTGTCAGGTTTGCTCCAAGCCCAACAGGACCTTTGCATATAGGAGGCGTGCGGACTGCCTTGTACAATTACCTTTTTGCACGCCATTACAACGGATCATTTATTCTTCGTATTGAAGATACGGATCAGACCCGGTTCATTCCCGGAGCGGAGGAGTATATTCTTGAGTCTCTTCGCTGGTGCGGTTTGCAGCCCGATGAGGATGTGAACAGGGGAGGACCTTATGCTCCCTACAGGCAATCGGAACGCAACGATCTGTACCGGGAATACATTCTGGTTCTTCTTGCCCGTGGCCACGCCTATTACGCCTTTGATACTCCTGAAGAACTGGACGCCCTCCGCGACCAATCCCTGCAAGACGGAGGCGAACAGTTCCAATATAACTGCAAATCCCGGATGGATCTCAGAAACAGCCTTGCGATGCCGGAAGATGAAGTTCTTGAAAGAATTGACGGGGGCGAACCTTATGTTATCAGGATCCGGATACCTGAAAACGAAGTGGTTATATTTCATGATCTTATACGTGGTGAGGTAAGTGTGCATACCGACCATCTGGATGATAAAGTTCTGTTTAAATCGGACGGCACGCCTACCTATCATCTGGCGAATGTGGTTGATGACTACCTGATGAAGATTTCGCATGTCATACGTGGCGAAGAGTGGCTTCCGTCAGCACCCATGCATCAGCTTTTGTACCGGTTTTTCGGCTGGGAAAATGAGATGCCCCTGTTCGCCCACCTGCCCCTGATCCTGAAACCTGATGGTCATGGGAAACTGAGCAAACGTGACGGCGACCGCCTTGGATTCCCGGTTTTTCCTTTGCAGTGGTCTGATCCTGTGACGGGGGAGGTTTCTCCGGGGTACCGGGAAGAGGGATATCTCCCGGAAGCCGTTATAAATATGCTGGCCCTGCTTGGCTGGAATCCCGGAACGGAACAGGAACTTTTCTCCAGGCAGGAGCTTGTCGGCCTTTTTTCCCTGGAGCGGATCCATAAAGCCGGTTCAAAGTTCGATCCTGATAAGGCAAAATGGTTTAACCATCAGTATCTGTCATCACTTCCGGAAGAAAAGCTGGCAGAAATGCTGGTTGAGCTTGCAGTTCACAGTCAGCAGTCAGCAGTCAGCCGTCAACAAACACTCTCAACAGAACCACCAAACCACATTGCTGTATCCCTTGATTCCCTCATCCCTTCATCCCCATATCACCACATCGCCGACCTTGATTACGCCAGGCAAGTGGTTTCGCTGATCAGAGAGCGTATCACCCTGATCCCCGACCTGCTGACCAATGCGAAACTGTTCTATTACCTGCCCGAAGAGTATGATATACAGGTGAAGGAAAAGGTTTGGAAAGACGAAACAGCACAGATTGTTGCAGAATTTAAGGAAGCAGCCGAACGGCTATCGGAATGGACACATGATGGCATCCATCAGCTGGTACAGGATTTCACAGCCAGAAGAGGAGTCAAGATGGGCCAGCTGATGATGCCTCTCAGGCTCCTGATCGTGGGATCAAATCAGGGGCCGGGAATAGTGGAAATCGCGGAAGTGATTGGCAAAGAAGACTTTTTAGGAAGGATCGAAACCGGATTAATTGCATGTAAGGGATAGCAGATAAAGAAAAAAGGGGTTGTCTTTGTATTTTGACAACCCCTTTCGTTGGTCAAGTTGTCCGACCAGGGGTCGAACCTGGACTCTTCTGATCCAGAATCAGACGTGTTGCCAGTTACACCATCGGACAATTGGGAGTGCAAAGATACGAGAGTCCTTAAAAACGGCCAAATTATTTATTCTGGTCCGATTTTACCCAGGAATCTTTCAGCGGTACAACCCTGTTCAGCACCAGACGATCTTCCGTTGAGTCCTGATCCACAGAAAAATACCCAAGTCGTTCCAGCTGGAATTTATCTCCGGTTTTTGCGTTACGAATGGATGGTTCCACTTTCCCCTTGATCTCTTTAAGCGATTCCGGATTCAGGTAGTCTTTAAAATTCTTTCCGTCTTCTGCATCATCCGGATCGGGAACCACAAAAAGCCTGTCGTACAATCGAACATCAACATCTACGGCATGTGACGCGGAGACCCAGTGGAGAGTTCCTTTGACCTTCCTGTTGCTGTCGTGTTTGCCGCTTTTCGTATTGGGATCGTAAGTACAGTGTATGGTTAAAATTTCCTGTGTGACAGGGTCTTTATCAATACTTTCACATTTCACGATATACGCTGCGCGAAGCCTGACCTCCCTTCCTGGAGCCAGCCTGAAAAACTTGCCGGGAGGGTCCTCCATGAAATCCTCACGTTCGATATATAATTCCCGTGAGAATGGAACCAGCCGTGTCCCTGCGTCCGGATTTTCAGGATTATTGGATGCCTCCATCTCTTCAACAAGCTCCCCAGGGTAGTTATCGATAATGACCTTCACCGGGTTTAAGACTCCCATGACACGGTTTGCCCGTTTGTTCAGGTCTTCCCGGATACAGAATTCCAGCAGGCTCACATCGATCACGTTGTCGCGTTTCGCAATCCCGATGATATCGGCAAAATTGCGAATTGATTCGGGGGTAAACCCCCGGCGACGTAATCCGGAAATAGTGGGCATCCGTGGATCATCCCATCCTTTGACATATTTTTCCCGGACCAGTTCCAGCAGCTTTCGTTTGCTCATCACGGTATAGCTGAGGTTCAGCCGGGCAAATTCAATTTGCCGGGGGGCATAAATGCCGATCTCCCGAATAAGCCAATCGTAAAGCGGACGATGCACTTCAAATTCGAGGGTGCAGATGGAATGGGTGATCCCCTCAATGGAATCCGACTGTCCATGTGCAAAGTCATACATGGGATAAATACACCATGCATTTCCTGTGCGATGATGACGGGTGTGAAGGATCCTGTACAGGATCGGATCGCGCATATGCATGTTGGGAGAGGTCATGTCGATCTTTGCCCGCAGAACCCTGGCGCCATCGCGAAATTCACCCGCCCGCATCCTGGCAAAGAGGTTAAGGTTTTCCTCCACGTTCCTGTTCCTGTATGGACTTTCCTTTCCGGGCCGGGTAGGGGTGCCACGGGTGGCGCTTATCTCCTCGGCCGGCATGTCACAAACAAAGGCTTTTCCTTTTTTTATCAGAATATTTGCATATACATACAGCTGCTCGAAGTAATCAGAAGCATAGTACAACCGGTCGCCCCAGTCAAAGCCCAGCCACCGGACATCTTCCATGATCGAATCGACGTACTCCACCTCTTCCTTCACCGGGTTGGTATCATCAAACCTGAGATTTGTCAGTCCATTGTACCGGGAGGCCAGACCAAAGTTCAGGCAAATGGATTTCGCATGACCAATGTGGAGATACCCGTTTGGCTCCGGTGGAAACCTTGTGTGTACGCGCCTGTCATTCTTACCTTCACGGATATCCTCTTCTATGATCTCCTCAATAAAATTCAGTGATCTTCCAGCCTTCTCATTTTGACTATCGTTCCTCTCGCCCATAACTAGTTTGTTACAATCAATTTAGCCGGCAAACTTACAGAATTTTAAGTAACCGGAGGCCTGATTCAGAGGAATTTCCTAATTTCGGGAGTTCAAAAAAAGGATCATGGGAAAAATCTTGCTTGAAGGGATGGAGTTCTTTGCTTATCATGGGTGTTTTCATGAAGAACAGATCATCGGGACGCGGTTTGTGGTCGACGTGGAACTGGAGGTGGATACCACAAAAGCTGAAATCACAGATCATCTTCAAGATACGGTTAATTACCAGTCCGTTTACGGATTGGTAAGGCATGAGATGGAACAAAAGTCTCAGTTGATTGAACATGTATGCAGGCGCATCCTAGATTCTATATCAGGATCTTTTACAGAGGTGATATCCCTGCGTGTTTCTGTTTCAAAGGTCAATCCCCCGCTCGGTGGTAAGGTAAAACAGGTCACTTGTATATTGACACGTTGATTTTTTTGTATTTTTGTCGTCGCAAATGGTCTCGTGGCCGAGCGGCTAGGCGGCGGTCTGCAAAACCGTATACAGCGGTTCGAATCCGCTCGAGACCTCCGAAAAACCCGGAAGATTTCTTCTTTCGGGTTTTTTCGTGCAGGTAATAAGTTAGGGGGGTAGGGAGGTAGGGAGGTAGGGAAGTTGGGAAGTAGGGAGGTAGGGAAGTAGGGAGGTAGGGAAGCAGAGAAGGAAGGAAGTAGCGAGGCAGCGAAATTACAAAATGTGATCAGGAGGGTGAGGACTGAGGACTGAGGACTGCAGACTGAGGACTGAGGACTGGCTTACCGCTTCTCTTTTCCCCTGGCGTAAAACAACAGTTCGCTCAGGAAGATCAACACCAGCGTAAACGCAGTGCTGGTGACAACCCGGAGAAATGTCCTGACAAATTCCGAGAAACGGAAGGCTTCCAGGTAGAACAGAGCAAAATGGTGGATCAGCACCAGGAACAAAGAGTAGAAGAAAAACCACCTGAAGCCGAGAGTCCTCAATGAGGGATTAACCCCAAGTTCCTCTTCGGATTCACGTGAGATAGCCCGGATTACATACGGCCGGCAAAAGGCCATTAAAACAGTGGCGGCTGCGTTCAGTCCGGGGGTATTGGTGAACAGGTCAACCGAGAAGCCTATTAGAAAGGCCAGTAACAGCAGTATCCACCGGGGTGTGGCAAAAGGCAGAAGGAGGATAAAATAAACATAGAGATACGGATTAGTATATCCCCCCAGGTTAATATTATTCAGAATCAGGACCTGAAAAAAGACCAGGAAAAGAAACCGGATGATATTTCTGACGATAAGATTGGTCATAATTCCTTAAATGAGGCCTTTAATCGTTCTTTTTCATCCCTGAACATGTCCACAACTACCTCCACATAGCCGAGGGCGTTAAAGTCCGTTAAAAAGGTAAGGGAGGCTGTGTTGAAATTTTCATCCCGTTGTTCCATAAGCTGATCGATGACTCCAATCCGGATCCCGTTGGGGAAAATTTCCGAGTTTCCGCTGGTAACAATGGTATCGCCCGGCAACACCATGAGATGTTTGGGGATTTCCTTAACGATACCCGTCCTGTAATAATTGCCGGGCCACTCTACACTTACCAGCTGGTTGTTCTTAAGAAACCTGGCAGATATTCTGCTCTCTTTGTGAAGCACTGACAGAATCCAGCTGAAGTGACGGGAAACATTTACAACCTGTCCAACGATTTTATTACCTGTAATGACTCCCATTTGAGGTTTAACACCGTGAAGCGATCCCTTGTTGATCATAAGGTAATTGTTTCTGCGGTTGGTGGTGTTGCTGATCACCCTGGCACTTATAAACCTGTATTCAGCCTGCATAAGCGAGTCGTCTCTGAATTCAATGGCTGTATCTGTAATATAAAACGCTTCCGGCATCCGGGCATGAAGTGTCACATTTTCTTCATTCAGGACAAAATTTGTGCGTTTCAGGGAGAAGTACTCTGACACATTTCGGAAAGCCGAATTGACAACCCCGGAGATCTCAGAAGTCCAACCATAAATTACAGCATTCTGATAGTCGTTATACCGGAATAAAAAGATCAGTGAAACCACCTCAAGAAACAGAAAAAGAAAAATAAAATAGTGTTTCCTGAAGAAGAGAAATAGATTTCTCATGGCTGGATTTACTTGATAAGGAAGGTGAACTTATCAAAGTTTTTAAGAGCTATACCGGTTCCTCTTGCTACAGCTCTCAATGGATCTTCGGCAACATAAACCTTGAGTTTCGTTTTCATATGCAGCCTTTTGTCCAGGCCGCGCAACAACGCTCCGCCACCGGTCAGGTAAATACCGGTTTCATAAATATCGGAGGCAAGCTCGGGAGGCGTCATCTCCAGGGCATTCAGCACAGCGGCTTCAATTTTAGCAATTGATTTGTCCAGTGCATGGGCTATTTCCGCATGGTTGACGATTACTTCCTTAGGAATTCCTGTCAACAGGTCGCGTCCATGAACTGCATATTCTTCAGGAGGATTTTCAATATCGGGCAAAGCTGCTCCTACCTCAATCTTGATCCGCTCTGCTGTGCGTTCTCCAACATTGATATTATGCTGTTTCCGCATGTACTCCTCTATATCCGAGTTGAATTCGTCGCCTGCAATACGGATTGACTTGTTGTTGACAATTCCTCCGAGTGCAATGACGGCAATTTCACTTGTACCACCACCTATATCAATTACCATGTTGCCGATAGGTTCCAGTACATCGATGCCTATCCCGATAGCTGCTGCCATTGGTTCGTGTATCAGCCTCACCTCTTTTGCTCCGGCCTGTTCGGCTGAATCTTTTACAGCACGCTCTTCGACTTCAGTAATTCCGGATGGGATGCATATAACCATTTTAAGGGCAGGGGGAAACCAGGTCCTTCTGACCTCTATCATCTTGATCATGGCACGGATCATGTGCTCAGCAGCTTGAAAATCAGCGATTACGCCACCACGTAACGGCCGGATGGTTTTAATGTTCTCATGGGTTTTACCATGCATCATCTGGGCTCTCTTGCCTACCGCCAGGATTTTACCGGTACTGCGTTCAATAGCGACAATCGAAGGTTCATCAACAACAACCTTGTCGTTGTATATAATGATCGTATTGGCAGTACCCAGGTCTATTGCTATCTCCTTAGTGAATAACCCCATAGTCGTTTCTTCTTTTAATGTTTAAAATGACGTATTCCTGTGAAAACCATCGACATCCCATGTTCATCACAGTAACGGACCGAATCTTCGTCCCGGATCGATCCTCCTGGTTGGATTACAGCTCTGATCCCAGCTTTGTCTGCTATCTCCACTGAATCGGCAAACGGAAAAAAGGCATCAGAAGCAATCACCGCTCCCTGGATATCGAATCCAAACACGTCTGCTTTCAGAATCGCCTGTTTCAATGCATCGACCCTGGAAGTTTGTCCCATCCCGCACCCAACCAGCTGCTGGTTTTTCGCCAGGACGATGGTGTTGGATTTCAAGTGTTTGACAATCCTGTTTGCAAAAAGCAGATCCGGAATCTCAGCAGGGGAAGGCCTTTTCTTCGTCACATACCTGAAATCCTCTTCATATTCGACTTTCATGTCTTTCTCCTGCTCGATCACCCCATTGAGGAGAGATTTGAACTGCCGGTCAGCAAATTTGTAAGGTTTCCTGCACAAAATTATTCTATTTTTCTTTGACTTAAGCAGTTCCAGTGCCTCAATTTCATATTCATCGGCAATGATTATCTCAAAAAAGAGCTTATTTATCTCCCTGGCACTCTCCAGGTCAACCGGTCTGTTCATGCTGATGATGCCCCCGAAGGCAGAAACAGGGTCGCAGGCCAGGGCATCTTTCCATGCTTCAGGGAGGCTGTTCCGTGTTGCAACGCCACACGGATTCGTATGTTTGATGATAACTACCGTAGGCTCCCTGAATTCATCTGTCAGCTGAATCGCTGCTTCGATATCCACCAGGTTGTTATAAGAAAGCTCTTTCCCATGAAGCTGATCAAATACCTTTTCCAGGTCACCATAAAAGACTCCCTTCTGGTGAGGATTTTCACCATAGCGCAATGCTGCATGTTCAGAATGACTCTGCTTAAATACCGGTATGCCAAGATCACGGTTAAAATAGTTGAAGATTTTGGTATCGTAATGTGATGAAACCTCGAAAGCCCTGGCAGCAAACAATTTTCTGTCTTCCAATGTGGAATATCCGGTGGACCTCTTCAGCAGTTCCGAAACTTCACCAAAAAGTCCGGCGGTGGGAATTACCAGTACATGTCTGAAGTTTTTCGCTGCCGCCCTGATCAGGGAAATGCCCCCGATGTCAATTTTTTCAATGATCTCGTTCTCGTCGTTGGTGGAGGCAACCGTTTTTTCAAAAGGGTAGAGATCCACAACCACCATATCAACGGAAGGGATCTCATAGCGAGTGATATCTTCCACATCGGAAAGTTCATCGCGTCTCCATAAAATACTCCCAAAGATCTTAGGATGGAGTGTTTTGACCCTTCCTCCAAGGATGGAGGGATAACCGGTGATCTCTTCTATGGCCGTTGCGTTCACTCCCTGGCTTTGCAGGTAATTAAATGTTCCGCCTGTGGATAGGATCTTAACATTGAAACCAACCAGTAAATTCGCCAGGTCAATAATTCCCTCTTTCGAGTAAACAGAGATCAGGGCCGACTTTATTTTTATCAGGTCAACCATGTTTAACAGGTATTATACGTTTTTGTGCAATGTTACCAAAAATCGACGTACGACCAACCTCAAAGAGCTTCTGAAAGCTAAAATTATTATCTTTACTGGTTAATTTTTCCCAAATATCCTGAACAATGCTGTTGATTTTAAGACTCCTGCGAGAAAGCTATATTTTCGCTTTTCAGGCTATCATTGTCAATAAGATACGCACTCTTTTATCTCTTCTTGGCATCACCATCGGGATCTTCTGTATCATCTCCGTTTTTACCATCTTTGATTCGATGGAGATCGCAATCCGGACAAATATAGATTCCCTGGGTACCAATGTCCTATTTGTTCAGAAATGGCCTTGGGCGATGGGAGGTGATTATCCATGGTGGAAATACTACCAGAGGCCGGAGGCTTCTCTTGATGACATGCGGGAGATCCAGAACCGAAGCTCTCTTTCCCAGGTGTCAGCCTTTATGATCGGAGTTTCAAAAATGGTCAAATACCAGAATAATTACATGGAAGGTGTGTCGATCCTGGGAGTTTCCCACGATTTTGACCAGGTCCTTCCTTTTGAGATCAATGATGGAAGGTATTTTTCCACGCTGGAGTCGACGACGGGAAAAAATGTAGCCATCATCGGAAATAACATTGCTGAAAACCTTTTCCCGAATATGGAGCCTGTTGGCAGAAGGATAACTGTAATGGGCAGAAAAGTGGATGTGATCGGCAAGATCATCAAGGAGGGTGAGGACATGTTCGGAAACTCAAATGACAACACGGTTTTGTTGCCCATAAACTATTTCAAGAGCCTTGTCGATATCCGCGATATGGATGCCACCATCGTTGTAAAGGCCCGGCCCCTGGTATCCAATGACGAGCTCCGGGATGAACTGACAGGAATCATGCGTTCGGTCAGAAAACTGAAGCCATCGGCCGAAGATAACTTCGCCATCAACGAAACGAGCGTGATCACCCAGGGATTTGACGCCCTTTTTGGAACGATCGCCATTGTGGGTTGGATCATCGGCGGTTTTTCGCTTCTGGTCGGTGGATTTGGCATTGCCAATATCATGTTTGTCTCGGTGAAGGAGCGAACCAGTATCATTGGCATTCAGAAGGCCTTGGGGGCAAAGAACTATTTTATTCTTTTCCAGTTTCTTTTCGAGGCAGTTTTTTTATCGGTGATTGGCGGTATAGTCGGGCTGCTGATCGTATTTATTCTGACCCTGATCGTTTCAAACGCCTTTGATTTTGATCTTATCCTAACGGCAGCCAACATCTGGCTGGGGATAGGAGTGTCGGCAGCCATTGGTCTGATTTCCGGGATTGTTCCTGCCTTTTCCGCATCACGGCTCGATCCCGTGGATGCCATGAGAAGTACAGGTTAAAAGGGCCAGAACTGGTTGTCGAACCAGATCTTCTCTTTCAGCTCTTCATCCAGCCGGTTCAGAATTTTCAGGTGGGTCTTTTCCCATTCCGCCAGCCATTGATAGAGATCCTTTTCATTCTGATCATCCGTGTTTTCTGCCTGCCTGCTGTATATTTCAATGGCTCGTTTTTCCATATCTATGGCAGCTGCGATGGCAGCTGCTTCAAATCCGGCAGCGGATATTTTTTTCCTTACCTCCTCAGAAAGGACCAAATTGGCAATACTGTCGTTTGCCGTATCGGGAAGATCAACTTTAATAAAGGACTTTGTTTTATCGTAATTCGAAAATTGATCAGATAAAAACTTTACATGCAGGGTCTCTTCATCAGCCATCACCTGAAAGATATTTTTTATCTCAGGATCCTGGGTTTGTGCTGCAATGGTTGAATAGAAGGCATATCCCCGTTTCTCCAGGAGAATGGCCTGTTTCAGAATTTCAAGTACTTGGTTGTTTTCCATGAGTTTTGTCCCTTTATAAAAATGAATCATCAAAATTATACAAATTCCCGATTGCTCAAGATAGTCAATGCCATTGGGTCAACAAAACCATTGCTTCGGGAACGCTTTGGACCGGGGCCAGGCATCTTTTTCCCCGGCAGAGGTAGAGCAGCGTTTTTCCGGGAACCAATTTCCCTTTCAGGGTTTCAAGTCCGGTTTCATCCGGCCCCCCATAGAGTATCGAATCCGACAGGTCATATCGGGAAATCTCTTCCAGCTTTTTTCGGTAACTTTCTCCCACGATGGCAATTTCCATTGGTTTGAAAAGGTAATCCACCATAAGCTGAGCCCAGTTTCCATAAACCAGCGGTTGCTGATCCAGCTGACCTGATATAGCCGCCAGCATCTTCAAGGCCTGGCCAGCAAGTTGTCCATTCCCTGTGATCAATCCGAACCGGTACAATCCGCGGGCCATTTCCGAGTTGGAGGAAGGTATTACCTGGTCGGTAATTTCTATTGTCGTGTTGATCAGCCGGGCACTCTCCGATGAGGTATAGCTGAACAGGGGGGAGTCATTCTGTCCGAACTTTTCAAGGACCCTCCCGATTAGGTGTCCGGCAGTCTGGATCCATTCCTGATCAAAGGTGGCTTCAAAAAGATCAATGAATGCAGTGATCAGAAAGGCATAATCATCCAGGAAGCCGGGCACGGTATACCGTCCGTTTTTCCAGATCCTGTATACAATCCCCTGATGATCAATTATTTTCTTCCTGTAAAATGTTCCGGCAAGCAGAGCCGCTTCTAGGTAACAGTCGTCTCCAAACGCTCTATAGGCAGCCAGGTAGCCTCGGATCATCATGCCGTTCCACGAAGTGATGACCTTATCGTCAAGTGGTGGCGGAATGCGTTTCAACCGTTGTTGAAACAGACTCTCCCTGATTCCCTCCGTTTCCGGATCCGGCTCCGTGAAGGAGGGGACGTGAAGAACACTCTTCCCGTCCTCAAAATTCCCATCTGTGGTGATGCCATAATAGATGGCCGTCTTTTCTGAGAGTTCTCCGGATACTTCCGTTACTTCCTCCTTTCTCCAGCAGTAATAATTTCCCTCAGACCCATCACTGTCAGCATCCAGGGAGGAGTACCACAGCCCTTCGGGAGAGGTCATCTCCCGGGAGATCCATGCAAGGGTTTGTCTGACGACCCGCCGGTAAAGTGGTTTTCGGTCCGCTCTGCAGGCATTTGAATAGAGAGAAACCAGCTGAGCGTTGTCGTAGAGCATCTTCTCAAAATGAGGTATCCGCCATGAGGCGTCGACCGAATAGCGGGAAAAGCCTCCGCCTAGCTGATCGTAGATCCCCCCGTAAGCCATGTGTTCAAAGGTCGTGGTCAGATATTCCCGGGCATCCTCTTCGGGGAAGTGTTTTGTAAGCCGGAGCAGGAACTGCAGGTGTGCCGGCATCGGGAACTTCGGTGCGCCCCGGGTGCCACCCAGAACGGTATCGAGCTCCGGACGAAGCCGGTGAAACATTATCTTCAGGAAGCCCGGTTCATCAGGCAGTCCGTTGTCAGGATCACCGGAGTTGCCCTGAGATTTCAACCGCGACATTACCTGGCCGGCTTCCCTGAGGATCTCTCGGTCACCCTTTTTGTAAAGGTCGCTCAGGGCGCATAGGATATTGATCCATTCCCGCCTGGGGAAGTAGGTTCCTCCATAGACCGGTCGCTGGTCGGGGAGTGCGATCACGTTCAGGGGCCATCCTCCCCGGCCGGTCATCACGAAGCAGGCATTCATATATACATGGTCAATGTCGGGACGTTCTTCCCGGTCGACCTTGATGGAGACAAAGTTGTCGTTCATCACCCGGGCCACCTCTTCATCCTCAAAACACTCCCTCTTCATGACATGGCACCAGTGGCAGGCGGCATACCCGATGCTTATTATAAGAAGCTTATTTTCTTTCCTGGCTTTTTCAAGTGCCTGATCCCCGTATGGATACCAGTCCACGGGATTTCCGGCATGCTGAAGCAGGTAAGGGCTGTTTTCGTGAATGAGATGGTTCAATTTCGCTGCGTTTATGAAGAAAACGCTAAATCGTCTGTTTTATTCGTGAAGCCAGGATATCAATAGCCACAACATTTTTACCTCCCTGAGGAACGATGATATCGGCAAACCGTTTGGATGGTTCAATAAACTGAAGGTGCATCGGTTTCACGAACCGCTCGTAATGCCGCATCCCCTGGTCAAAGGTACGGCCGCGCTCCTCGATGTCCCTGCGGATGATCCGCATCAGCCGGTCGTCGGCATCTGCATCAACAAACACTTTGATATCCAGCAGGTCGCGCAGGCGCGGTTCGGTCAGGATCAGGATCCCCTCGACTACAATGATCTTTCCCGGTTTCACGGTGAGGGTCTTGTCCGACCGGGCACAGGTGGCATACGTGTAAAGGGGCATCTTGATGGATCGTCTCTCCTTCAGTTCGTTGAGCTGGGTGATCAGCAGGTCCCATTCAATGGCATCAGGGTGGTCGAAATTGATGGCCAGTTTCTCCTCCGGGGAGCGATGACCGTTGTCCCAGTAAAATGAATCCTGGGGAAGGACGGTGACGGTTTTTTCTGGAAGACGGCTGATCAGCTCTTGTACGACGGTTGATTTTCCCGATCCCGATCCGCCGCTGATTCCGATTGTAAGCATAGAACGCAAAGATAATAGAATATCTGTAAGGATTCTCTCAGAAGGACTTAACCACATTTGACAGCCCCTACAGGCTGCAGAATTCAATCAGAACACCATGGGTGGTTTTTGGATGGAGAAATCCAATATTCAGCCCTTCAGCGCCCTTTCTGGAGGTTTCATCAATCAGTTCCAAACCAAACACCTGTGCTTCTTGTAAGGCGTTGTCTGCATTATCTGTAGCAAAAGCAATATGGTGTATTCCTTCTCCCTTCTTCGCAATAAATTTTCCGATCGGGCCTTCCGGATCAGTAGATTCGAGCAATTCAATCTTGGTTTGCCCTACCTTAAAGAAGGCTGTTTTTACCTTCTGATTTTTCACCTCCTCTATAGCATAACACGGGCTATCAAGCAGCTTTTCCCAGAATGGAATCATTTCATCCAGGCTATTGACGGCGATGCCGATATGTTCTATGTGATCAACTTTCATATGATTGGGTTGAATTAAAATATCTTTTTTTAAACCAGAAAGCCAGGCTGACCAGGCTGATCAGTACCGGCACCTCCACAAGCGGTCCGATCACGGCAGCAAATGCTTCACCCGAGTTGAGACCGAAGACGGCGATGGCTACGGCGATGGCCAGTTCGAAGTTGTTGCTGGCTGCAGTAAAGGAGAGTGTGGCAGTTTTTTCATAGCCTGCTTTGAGTTTCCAACCCATAAAGAATGACAGGACGAACATCACTGCGAAATAGATCCCCAGTGGAATGGCGATCCGGATGACATCCAGCGGGATCCTGATGATATATTCTCCTTTGAGGGAAAACATGACCAGTATGGTGAAGAGCAGAGCAATAAGGGTAATGGGTGAGATCCAGGGAATGAATTTCCGTTCATACCAATCTTTTCCTTTCAGCCTGATCAGCACGAACCGTGAAATAATCCCGGCCAGGAAAGGAATCCCGAGATAGATGAAGACACTTTTTGCCACTTCGCTGATGGTGATGTTCACTTCGAAAGACTTCAGTCCGAACCAGGAGGGGAGGAGGGTGATGAAGAACCAGGCATAGAGGGAAAAAAAGAGTACCTGGAAGATGGAGTTGAAGGCAACAAGACCGGCACAGTATTCGCGGTCACCTTTGGCAAGATCGTTCCACACGATGACCATAGCGATGCATCGGGCCAGGCCGATCAGGATCAGTCCTGCCATGTATTCCGGGTAATCCCGCAGAAAGAGGATGGCAAGAAGGAACATCAGGACCGGGCCAATGATCCAGTTCTGAACCAATGAGATCCCCAGTACTTTCCAGTCCCTGAAGATGTCGCCCATCTCTTCGTACCTGACTTTGGCAAGCGGAGGGTACATCATAAGGATCAGTCCGATAGCGATAGGGATGTTGGTTGTGCCCGTCTGGAATCCGTTCCAGAAGTCAACAACACCAGGGAACAGGTATCCCCAAAAAACGCCGGCACCCATGGCGAGAAAGATCCACAGGGTCAGGAACCTGTCCAGGAATTTAAGGCGTCTTTTCTCCAAGACCATATAAACAGTTATTCAGACAGAACCGCAATGAATCAGGTTCGGCTATTTTACGGCAGTAACTGTGATGCTGAATATTCCCGTATCACTTTCCCTGAATTTCCTGATATCCTCCCGGGGAAAGAAATTCACCAACAACTCATCGGGAAGATCCACTTCCTTTACCTTTGGAACCTCAATATTACGAAATCCTGTTTGTTTTATGATATTGAGGTACTCTTCCTTTTTAATAGCCCCGGCAACGCATCCGGCATACATTATAGCGCTTTTCTTGAGTTCGGGTGGAAGTTCGCCCTGAAGTACCACGTCGGAAATGCTGAACGATCCGCCTGGTTTCAACACACGGTAAATTCCTTTGAATGCTTTTTCCTTGTCGGGGACCAGGTTCAACACACAATTGCTGACGACCACATCCACGCAATCAGATGGTATGGGCATCTCTTCGATGTCACCCTGGATAAATTCAACATTGGTATAGCCCAGCTTCTCAACATTTTTCCTGGCTTTCGCCAGCATGGTTTCGCTGAAGTCAAGTCCGATAACCTTTCCTGTGTCACCCACGAGCGCTCTGGCAACAAAACAGTCGTTGCCGGCGCCGGAGCCAAGGTCAAGAACCGTATCGCCAGGCCTTATACGTGTGAATTGTGTGGGGATCCCGCATCCCAGGCCAAGGTCGGCATCGGTATTATATCCTTCCAGGTGGTCGTAGCTTTCGCTGAAAACGGTGTAGTCTATTTCACAGCACCCGCCTGAACCACAACAGGATGTTTCATTTTCCCGTTTGGTTTGCAGGGCGATCTGGCTGTATTTCTCTTTTACGATCTGTTTGATCTCTTTTTGTTTGATATTCATATCGTTTTATTTATTCTGAAGAGGCGGGTCACGACCCGTCTTTACAGGTTTTCGTTAAAAGTTAGTCATGGCTTCCCGGATCTCATCCCGGATTTTACGGTAGGTGTGCAAAATTTCTTCATGGGTACCCCTGGCGGATGCCGGATCTTCAAAACCTATATGTCTTCGCCGGACATCTCCGGTAAAAACAGGGCAGCTTTCACGGGCGTTGTCGCAAACAGTCACCACGACATCAATCGGCTCACCGATAAACTTTTCTGCATTTTTCGGATATTGGGAGGAGATGTCAATACCTATTTCTTTCATCACCCGGATGGCCATTGGGTTTACCTTCTTTTCAGGACGGGTCCCTGCCGATTCAATATTCCAGCCGGGGTGAAGTGATTTAAGAATTCCCTCTGCCATCTGGCTACGGCAGGAATTCCCCGTGCAGAGGATCAGTACATTCATAATTTTTCAGGGTTTAGTGAAAAAAAATCGTTGATCAGTTTTTTGGCTCTCTCCCAGTTTTCATGATCTATACAGTATCTTACCTTGGGAGCCTCAATGTTCCCCTGGATCAGCCCGCTCTCTTTCAGTTCCTTCAGGTGCTGGGAAACCGTGGCCTGCGCCAGGGGCAACTCCTCAACAATATCCCCGCAACAACAGCAGTTCATATTGGATAGCTGCCGGAGGATGGCTATCCTGGCAGGGTGCGCCAGGGCTTTGGCAAATCGTGCCAGGCTGATTTCATCTTCCCGGAACCCTGAGGTTGTGTTATAGGCCATAACTTGTGTATCTTTAACCGGAATTTGGTATTCATTGTTCATCGCAAATATACGATGAACTGGATTGAAATTCCAAATTATTTTTCAAATATTTTTTCATATATTA
>Ga0172369_10001534_pt1 | contig 33171 bp, 32 predicted proteins | sample LakKiv25m_FD_114539 | JGI IMG/M metagenome (GOLD analysis project Ga0172369, IMG submission 114539) | Freshwater microbial communities from Kabuno Bay, South-Kivu, Congo - kab_022012_11.25m | ecosystem: Environmental > Aquatic > Freshwater > Lake | place: Democratic Republic of the Congo... | reverse complement strand
TAACTCCGGCGGCAACCACGACAATAACTCCGGCGGCAACCACGACAATAACTCCGGCGGCAACCACGACAATAACTCCGGCGGCAACCACGACAATAACTCCGACGGCAACCACGGATCGAATCCCTAATATTATTGGGCCGAATTGATGGTTTTGAAGAAAATGAGATTTTCATAACCTTAGATATAACTGTGCACCCTTTCACTTGGCATTAGGAACAAATCCAAAAGTAGTTCGGGTTTTACTCGGTCATTCAAGCATTGGTATAGCTCTATCTACTTATCAACTTCTTTATACTAGGTGTAAGTGAAGAAACTGCTAAGAATATCGATAAGATTTTCAGTTAGCTTATCGGTTAACTTACGCAGTCAAAACGGGTGGATAGATTGTACTGAATGGACGAAAAATCCCAAAAAATCGGATAGATTAGACACATTGGATTAATTTTCAAATTACCTCATAAATCACGCACATGAAGTCGGGGGATTCGCGATCCGCGCTACCCCAAAAATCACGGCTAACGCGCTATTTTTTTCTATTTCTCTTTGTGCCTTTGCATTAAATTTTTATAAATAAAATGGCTTTCAGTGCCGTTGTACTACATGGCTCTGTTATAATTTTACTATTCATGGCAAACCGTTCAAACGAATCCTGGCTATCCGACTTGCATGCTGGCGGTGAAGTGCGCGAAGAAGCTCTGACAGATCTGCGCGAGATTATCGCACACGGACTTCCTTACGCGCTCTCGCGCTGGCTTTCTCCTGATTCTGCTCTCTTCACACCACTTGTTGATGAAGTGACTCAGGAGACTCTTCTGCGCGTCCTCGATCAACTCAACACTTTCGAGGGCCGCAGTATGTTCACTACCTGGGTGCACAAGATCGCCGTCCGCATTGCGCTGACAGAATTGCGCCGCAAACGCTGGCAGGATTCCTCCCTCGATGAGATCGTCGACAACGAAGAATCCCCAGCTCCGGCGCGCATCATCGCTGACCGCCAGCCCGGCCCGGCAGAGACCGCCGAACAAGCCGATATGATGGCGCGCGTCCGCCGTATTCTGGAACAGGAATTAACTCAAAAACAGCGCGAAGCTCTCACCCTGCTCGGTATACAGGGTATCCCGCTCGAAGAAGCCGCCAAACGCATGAAGACCAATCGCAACGCCCTGTACAAGCTTTTGCACGATGCGCGCCTGCGCCTCAAGCGCCGCCTGACCAGCGAAGGCCTGACGCCGCAGGAAGTATTGGCGGCTTTCGAGCAGAAGTAAGATTAGGTTGAGTTTAAACGTCGAAGTCAAAGATTTGGCATGAATATCAAAGATTTAATACAGAGCATCCGGCATCACTTTCAACGGGAGGAAAACCTTTCCGATGAAGTCGTTAAAGGATTCCTGCGCGTGCTTGATAAAGTCCGCAAAGAAGAAACAACCTGCACTGAAGTCTTTGCCCAACTCGATGAATACGTGGAAAAAGAAGTGCATGGCGAAGATGCCGCCCGCCTGATGCCGCTCTTGCGGGAGCATCTTGATACATGCTCCCACTGTTGTGACGAATATGAAGCGCTCCTGGGTGTTTTGGAAGAGACCGCAAAAGAATAGCAAAAAGATGGACTTTCAAAGGTCCATCTTTTTATTTCACTTTATTCGTGGAACAGCTTCTCGCCGGCTCGCATCGGAACCTTGAGCCTGTTCTCAAATGGGGTCAGCGGACAAGACCATTTCTCGTTATAAGCGCAGTATGGGTTATAAGCTATATTGAAATCCACCAGAAAGCGCCCGCCTGACAAAGGTTCAGGTTCAAGATAGCGACCCGCGCCATAAGTTTCCTTCCCAGCCAGTGAGTCAACAAAAGGCAAAAAGAATCCGTTCTCGCTTTCGTAAATGGTCAGCTCCGCATCCTGTCCCTCGACTTGAAATTTAAACTGGCTGTGGCGAAAGTAAATTTGCACATCCCCGGTTGAAGTCTGCATTTCGATGCGCTCCTTAACCGGAAACTCTTCAGCTTTGACTTCAAGCCGCAGATCGACATTTTCAGGAAAATAATTCAGCCCATGAAAGCCACGCTTTTGATCACGCGTGAGCGGGCTTTGCGGATGACCTCCGAAAAAATCATCCTTCGCTTTACGAAATGCTTCCAACTCTGTCATCGTGCCTCCGTGAACAAGACAGCAACATGGCAGAAAATCTTACAAGCTATTTCTTCTGAAGACAGGCGATCAGGCCTTTGACTGCGCCTTGCGATTCGTATTTTGTGATCGCCAGCACCGGCGCAGACGCGACGACCAACGCCTCGCGCGTGTTGCCTGCCTTCCAGCGCCGCGTTAGGACTCCGACCGAGCCAGGATTGGCCCCGATAGAATCAGACATGCTTTGAGCAGATACCGCCAGACGCGCCAGCGATGTGACGGGTTGCCCGGCTAAAACTGTATTGTCGAAAATCTGTTGGATATCTTCATCTGATGAAAATGTCCACACCTGCACGGGGATATCATTGCCGCCGACATCTTTCCAATTCGTGGCTTGACCCGTGAACAGTTGCTGCACCTGCTCGATGGTCAGCGAGCCGACTCCGGTTTGGGGATGAATCGCAACGAGGATATCTTCCATCCCAATTTGAAACGCGGGTGTTGTCAGATTAGCAGACTCCCCCACTCGAATCAAAATATCTGCCGATTGCGAATCGGATAAATTGATAATAGCAGGCGCAGAAGCGCAATTATTATATAGATTTGTCAGCCACGGTCCTGCGGACGAGGTGGAATAAACTTTTACAACCTGCGGCGCTGCAACGGGTATCGCAGGTGCGCAGGCAGTGAGAAAAAATAGAATGGCAAGAATAAATTTTTTCATGAAACGATAGGGGCGACTGGCCAGTCGCCCCTACATATTTATACTAAAAATTGGAATACCAGGCAGATTGCGCCGACGAGGGCACAATACGCGGCGAAAACATACAGCGAATTCTTGCTAACATAATTAATGAACCAGCGGATCGCAACCCAGCCGACAATGCCTGCCACTATGAATCCCACCGCCAGCGGAGGCAGGAAAGCGCGCAGGCCGTGTATTTTGAGAAGAGATAGAGATTCGTACCCACCCGCGGCCAGCATTACCGGGGCGGACATCAGGAACGCAAAGCGCGTTGCGGATGGGCGGTCAAGACCGCGCAACATGCCGCCGCTGATGGCGGAACCGGAACGCGATGAGCCGGGAAAGACCGCCAGAATTTGGAACAGACCGATAACCAGCGCATCCAGCCAGGTCATGGAATCAAGATTGCGCGCCCGCTTGCCGAACCACTCAGCGAGGAACAACAGAGTAGCGGCGGCCAGAAGACGGATGCCCGCTTCGAGCAGCGGTGTACTGAATAATCCTTCCACGACCTTCTTCAACAAAACACCAGCTAGCAAAGCCGGAATGGTGGCGATGATGATGAACCAGGCCATTTTATTTTCGGGTGTGGAGAATGGCCTGGCAAAAAATGCCTTGACCAGGTTCAGCAAATCCTTCCAGAAATAAACGATCAGCGCCACGAGCGGCCCAATTTGGACGAGAATAAGAAAGGCAAACATCGCCTCGCTGGAAGGAATGTTGAACAATTTTTGAACTATGAGCATATGCGCCGTGGACGAGACCGGGATAAATTCGGTCAGGCCTTCGATGATGCCGAGCAAGAGAGATTGAAAGATGTTCATGATTATCCTTTTCTAAACACAAAGTACACCAAGGTCACGAAGGAAAAGGTTTTAACCTTTGTATGCTTCGTGGCCTTCGTGTTTAATTCTCTCAGCATTACTTCCGCATCTTTCCAACAAAATAGGAGCTTGTTCTTCAAAAGTACCGGTTGCAATATAATCCCTGATTTGCTCCATCAATCGTATCAACGCCCGCAAGTTATGAATTGACAACAATGTTCCAGCCAGCAATTCCTTGGCAATAATCAGATGCCGGATATAAGCGCGGGTAAATGTTCGGCAAGTGTAGCAATCACACGTTTCATCAATGGGGCGTTCGTCGCGGGCGAAGGTTGCGTTCATCAAGTTAAGTCGTCCTTCGGGCGAGAAGGCGGAGTGATGACGCGCCAGACGTGTGGGCAGGACGCAATCGAAGATGTCTACGCCACGGGCCACGCCATTGATCAGATCTTCGGGAGTACCGACGCCCATCAGGTAGCGCGGCTTGTTTTCGGGCAGAAGCGGATTGATCACATCGAGCATGGCGTGCATCTCGTCTTTAGTCTCGCCCACAGAGAGTCCGCCGATGGCAATGCCAGGCATATCGAGAGATGCAATGAATTTAGCGGAAGCCGCTCGCAGGTCCGGATTGACGCCGCCTTGGATGATGCCGAATAAAGCCTGGTCGTCGCGCGTCTTAGCTTTGACACAACGTTCCGCCCAGCGATGCGTCCGTTCCATGGCAAGCTGGCTGTAGGCGTGATCGTTGGGGTCGGAGCATTCATCGAAGGCCATGATGATGTCCGCGCCGAGGTTCTCTTGAATGGCGATGGACTTTTCGGGCGTGAAGCGATGCGTCGAGCCATCGATGTGACTCTTGAAGGTCACGCCGTCATCGTCGATCTTGCGGGTTTGCGCCAGCGAGAAGACCTGAAAACCGCCCGAGTCGGTCAGCATGGGACGCGGCCATTGCATGAACTTGTGCAGGCCGCCCATGTCGCGCACAAGTTCGTCGCCGGGACGCAGGTAGAGATGATATGTGTTGCTCAACACGAGCGAGGCGTTGATATCCTTAAGATGTTCGGGCGTGAGGGTCTTGACGGTGGCCTGCGTGCCAACCGGCGCGAAGACAGGCGTCTCGAGGTTGCCATGAGGCGTGGTGAATATCCCAGTGCGGGCGCGGTTGTTTTTGGATGTAATGGTAAAGGAAAACATGGGGGGATTATAACGGGAGAGGATGGAGAATAGAGAATGAAAATTTATTATCATTAGAACAGCCTTGGTGTTCTTTTGAATGATAAAATTAGCATATGGTTACTCCCACCCAATTGAAAATGGGTTTTGCTGGCATGGAAGAAATTCAGGAAACCAAGAAACCTGAACTTTCAAATGGCCGCGCGAATAAGCTAGACCCACAAGACCGCGCCTTTCACGATTGGTATCGGTTCGTGCTATCCTTTCCGCCGCATCTGGTGCGGGATTATATTGGTAAATTTGGGCTAAACCAAAAGAGCGTGATTCTCGATCCATTTTGTGGAACAGGTACTACTCTGGTCGAAGCAAAACTAGCAGGGATGAAAGCAATCGGACTGGAGGGCAATCCGTTTCCGCATTTTGCATCATCAGTCAAAACGGACTGGAAATTAGGCGGCGACGAATTGTCCACGCAGGCTCGGCAGGTCACTGAAAAGACACTTGCAATTCTCAAGTCGCAGGGAATTGACGATAATTTCTTGTTCAACAGTAGTGACGATCTGGAATTCAAAAGGCTCTCACCTGAAGCCGAGAAACTGATTTTGACCAACTCAATCAGCCCGCTTCCTTTGCATAAAACTTTGGTTTTGTTTGAATGTCTTAAGCAATTTGAAGGCGAACCCCTTTATCACCATGCCTTGTTGGCTTTAGGAAATACTTTGGTTTTCAAAATCAGCAACCTGCATTTCGGACCAGAAGTAGGAGTTAAAAATCCCAAGGTTGATGCGCCTGTCGTTTCCAGTTGGCTTTTTGAAATTGAGAAAATAGCAAATGACTTACGGCGAGTTGCAGGAAAATCATTCCCTAAGTCAGAAGTCTATCTAGCGGATGCACGCAGTTTCGATATTATCGAGCCAAACTCTGTGGATGCTGTGATTACATCACCGCCCTACCCAAACGAAAAAGACTACACTCGAACCACACGGCTGGAATCAGTTTTGCTTGGTTTCATAAACAATAAAGAAGAGTTGCGGGAGTTGAAGAAACGACTTGTCCGCTCGAACACGCGCGGCATTTACAAAGGCGACGATGACGACCAGTGGATTTCTGATTTTCCAGAAATCCAACGCATTGCAGAAGAAATCGAAAAGCGCCGTATCGAGCTTGGAAAAGATTCTGGATTTGAAAAGTTGTACCCGCGAGCTGCAAAGTTATATTTTGGCGGCATGGCAAGGCATTTATCCGATCTACGCAAAGTCCTGCGTCCGGGCGCACAACTGGCTTATGTTGTTGGAGACCAAGCGTCTTATTTGCGCGTGATGATAAGAACTGGTCAGATTTTAGGAGACATTGCCCAAAAACTGGGATACGAACTTGTGGGCACTGACTTATTCCGCACACGGCTAGCAACGGCCACTAAAGAACAACTTCGTGAAGAAGTCGTCATTTTGAAATGGAGAGGGTAATCATGGAAAACAAAGAACCAAACCGCTACACCAAGATTCTTGAAGCAATTTTTATCAAACACCTCAAGAAAGGCATTACCGAAATAGCATTTGAGAGAACGGAAGTCAGGTCGCGAATGAATTAGGTATCATATTGCCTAAAAACTTGGGCGATGTTTTGTACTCGTTCAGGTACAGAACCCTTTTGCCAAAATCGATTACATCAAAAGCTCCAAAAGATCATGAATGGATTATCAGACCAGCAGGCAAAGGAAAATATAGGCTGATGATTGTAAAACAATCAATAATTGTTCCTTCAAGTATTTTAGCTGAAACGAAAATTCCCGACTCAACTCCGGGAGTTATTGCCAAGTATTCGATGAACGACGAACAGTCTCTTCTGGCAAAACTACGTTATAACCGCCTGATTGATATTTTCACTGGCATCACCTGCTATTCCCTGCAAAATCATCTTCGTACAACTTTACGCGACGGCTCGCAAGTCGAAACCGATGAGATCTATATTGGGCTTGATAAACGCGGCGCACATTATATTTTGCCCGTCCAAGCCAAAGGCGGCAGAGACAGGATAGGTATTGTACAAATTGAACAGGACTTTGAATTATGTGCGCTCAAGTTTCCGGGATTGATTTGTCGGGCAATCGCCGCACAGTTCATGGAAGATAACCTGATTGCACTTTTTGAGTTTGAGCAAACAAAGGACGAAATTAAGGTCTCTTCTGAAAAACATTACAGGCTGGTGAAACCCGATGAGTTATCACCCGATGAATTGAAGAGTTATTCTTTACGGCAAAGTTGAACCAGCAAACCTTTTATCATGGATAAATATTAGGTCGGGTTTAAAACCCGACCTACCGATTCTAAAGAACTGGCATTCGTCTGTTCGTGTGGCACGACACCCTGGCACGTTCGACACATCTGCAGAGTTATACACATCCACAGATGGAAAAGTTTTTTTACGGCCACGTGTGGCTTGGCGCGGCGGCATTGTCTGCGGCCACTTGCGATTGCACCGCCGGTGTGACGCAAACATGGTCGCCTGAGAAGGCATTGCGCCAGACATATCCTGAAATGCAATCGTCTGCTCCCGCGACACGAGAGCTTGCCGCGGCGTTATCAGCCGCCGCCTGAGTGCGTACGTCGACTGTCACACAAACGTGATCGGTCGGGGAAGCCTCGCGCCACACAAAGCCCGATACACAAGAGTCCGGGCCGTAAGCCCCACCCGGGTCGACACGTGAGGCGGCCGCCGCATTGTCAGCCGCCGCCTGACTGCGTACAGCGGCTGTCACACAAACATGGTCGCCCGAGAACGCTTCACGCCAGACAAATCCTACCTGGCACGCGTCGCTTCCGTAAGCGGTCACTAATTTGCGCGAATTTGCGGCGGCATTATCGGCCTGCGCCTGCGCCTTCGAAGCTGGCGGCACGCAGACTTTATCACTCGAGCGCGCCAATCTGTAAACGTAACCGTCTCTGCAAGTGCCACTTGGCGGGAGCGGTGTGGGAGGCGCGGCAATGATCGCCACGGAGGCTGGGATGCAATTTGGGGTGACGACACTCGCCGCTATCCAACCATGATTTGTCCCACCGGGAATCAGGATGTACCACCATGTACCCTCATTGTTTTTGCCTGCCACTCCGGCGCTTCCAGCCTGTGGCAGGGAATCAATCGCGTCATACACCGTTCCTGGCCCGGAACGGATATTGGCAGCTGTATTTGCCACAACAGTCGGCGTGCAAGCCGTGGGAGAGGCTGGGACGGCACTGGGAGCCAGCGTGGCCGCACCAACGGTGGCCGCTGTCGGCGCGGTGGAAGAGGCAGGCGCGGCGGCGGTCAGGGTCCCGGCCAAAGCAGTCGCGACATTAGCCGCATCCGGCTGGCCGGGCGTGGGTGTCACAAGCGGGCAACTACAGGCAAAAACCAGGATTGCTGTCAAGAGTACAAGCTTTTTTATATTCATATGAATCTCCTGTTCGTGAAAACCAACAAGACAATAGGGTCAGACTGGCGGCTATCGGTGATGTAGTGGATTGCAGAACGATACGATTATTATTGCACATTTACCGGCTTTATCAAATAGCACGATAGTCATGGCCTTCTTAAGTCAGCGGACTCAGATTGAAGCTATGCTTTCTTGTCTTGCTTCTTTCCCTTTTTCTCATCAAAGAGTTCGAATAGACTGCTGAGCTGATGTTCAAGAGCAAAAACATGCCGGGCACAAAAATCTCAAAGATGCCGCGGGTCCCACCGATGGTTGGAATATTAATTTTGCCTCCTCCTGTTATGTCTTATCGCTCTCAATCGTCTGTCAATTTATCATCGTCATGACCGCCTTACGACTACGGTGTTATCGTGAAGGTTTGAGTCTCGGTGGGAGCAAATGTCTCTGTCGGCGCAGTTGTCACAGTGGAAATGGGCGTGAATGTATAAGTGGGCGTTGCCGTCAAGGTCGGAGTGAGGGTGTGGGTTGGCGTCAATGTATAGGTGGGAGTCAGCGAAGCTGTGGGCGTGCCCGTCAGGGTCGGCGTGGGCGTGACAAAGAGGTTCACACCTCCGCTGATCTCGCCTGCATACACGAGATATCCGATTGCCACAAGCAGGACAAGTACCAGCAAAAAATCGGTAAATTTTTTCATGGTTGATCCATGAAAGCATTATACAACCTTGTTGCGGCCTGCATCAGCGTTTATACTCCATCCATCATGCCTCACACCAAACGCTGGCTCGTCCAACCCACTCTCACGCCACAGGCCGACCAAAATCTTGTTAATTTCCCGCCCATCCTGCGACAAATTCTCTTCAACCGCGGCTACGCCACCGACGCCGAAGCGCGCGCCTTTCTCAAAGCCGAGCCGAATTTCGACCCCAATCCTTTTCAACTGACCGGCATGGACGCTGCCGTCGAGCGCATTCGCCTTGCAATTGAGCATCACGAGCCAATCGCCATTTACGGCGATTACGATGTGGACGGCGTCACGTCCACTGCCCTGCTCGTCCAGGCTTTACAAGCATTGGGCGCGGATGTGCGCGGTTACATCCCTAACCGCTTCGACGAAGGCTATGGTCTTAACAAAGATGCGCTGGATCATCTCAAAGCAGACGGGGTCAAACTGGTCATCACTGTCGATTGCGGCATCCGCTCACCGGATGAAGCGCTTCATGCCCGGACGATTGGTCTTGACCTCGTTATAAGCGACCACCACCACCCTGCCGAAGGCGACCTGCCACCCGCGCTGGCGGTGATCAATCCCAAACAACACGGCGATATTTATCCCGATAAAGATTTGGCCGGCGTTGGGATCGCGTACAAAATTGCAGAAGCGCTTTTTAGCGACCGCGGACGACAGACCACAGACAGAGGCTCGTCCTCCGGCCTCGGCCCTTCGTCAGATTTTCTCAGCTCATTACTTGATTTGGTTGCGTTGGGCACCGTCGCTGATCTCGCGCCACTTGTTGGTGAAAACAGAGTCCTGGTTCGCAAAGGCCTCAAACAAATTCGCGAGACAAAACGACAGGGACTTTTTTCTTTGGCGAACGTGGCCGAGGTCAGCCTGCAAAAAATCACATCCGGCAATATCGGCTTCATGCTTGGGCCGCGGCTGAACGCCTCGGGCAGGCTCGAGTCTGCACTGGCTTCGCTTGAATTATTGACCACAACTGATTTCATGCGCGCCGGTCAGCTCGCTCAACAACTCGACGTGCAGAACCGCCAACGGCAGACCATCACGCGTTCCATGCAGGAACAGGCCGAAGCGATTGCCATGTCCGAAGACCCGAACGCTTATCTGCTCTTCGCCGCGCACGAGGACTTCAACCCCGGCGTCGTCGGCCTGGCAGCCTCACGATTATCTGAGACGCATTATCGTCCCGCCATCGTCGCTGCGCGCGGACCGGAAGAGACGCGCGGCTCGTGCCGCTCCATCCCCGAATTTCACATCACTGACGCGCTCGATCAATGCGCCGATCTGCTCGTGCGTCACGGAGGCCATCGCGCCGCGGCGGGATTCACCGTCCGCAACGAAAAGCTGTCAGAACTGGTGACCCGCTTGAAGTCCATTGCCGAAGCGCAGTTAAGTAAGGAAGACTTGCGTCCGACCATGACGGCGGATGTCGAAGTCCCGCTTTCACAATTAAATTTTAAATTACTCGAGCATCTTGAATATTTCGAGCCAACCGGTTATGGAAATCCTGACCCGGTCTTCGTCTCGCGGGATATCAAAGTCAAAGCCTCGCGCACAGTCGGCGCGGAGGGCAAACATCTCAAGCTGACACTCGACAATGAGCACGGCGCAACTATTGACGCCATCGGTTTTCGCATCGGGAATTTACAAGCCAGCCTGCCCCCCCGTTTGGATTTGATGTACACGCTGGAAGTCAATGAATATAACGGGCGCACATCGCTTCAATTAAATTTGAAAGACGTGAAGGCGGCGGGAACACCGGATTAATTACGGCCCCCATCTCGGCTGGTAATCACAATAATCATTATTCGTTAAACGGCGCAAGTCGGTGCCATTCACGCGTATGATATAGATCTCACAGCCGTTGATATCGTTGTACTTGTCAAAATACGATGTGAAGACAACCCACTTGCCATCCGGCGAAAAGCCAGGTCCCTGACTGTTGCCGCTACTCGGCGAAAGCTGTCGTTGGCTTGAACCGTCGGCATTCATGATGAACAATTCACGATGCCACGCGGCGCCTGAATAGGTAACGATAAATTTTCCGTCTGGCGACCAGTCACTGCGGCCGCGCAGCGCGGGCAGGCTGGTGACTTTTCTCAAACCCGTGCCGTTCAAATTCACAACATAAAGTTGATTCGTTCTGTCTTTATCAGACGCGAACAGGATTTGCGTTCCATCCGGAGACCAGGTCGGGTCCCAACCTGCAATGGTGGACACCTGCCGGAAGTCTCCTCCAGCGCGAGACATCAGCCAAATGGTAGGAAGGTTGATATCGTTGAAAAAGCGGGTAAATACAATCGTTTTGCCATCCGGTGAAATTTCAGGCGCGTTCAGATCGCCGAAAGCATAAGTGAGATTTTTGGTTGTGCCAGTCGCAAAATTCAATTCATAGATATCAAAATGCTGGCTTTGCTTATTGAAAGATGAATAAACGACGCTCTGCCCATCTGGAGAAATCGATGGATAGAAATGACGCACATCATCCTCAGTCGTCAAACGGCGATAATTTGAGCCATCTGCATTCATGATACAGATTTGTTCACTGGATTGATCTTTAAACATCTGACAGGTAAAAGCGATCTTGCCGGTAGGTTGATCGGAGGTTGGCACAACTGTCGGTGCAGAGGTGGCGGGCGAAGGAGTCAGAGTTGGAATCAAAACTTGTATCGTGGCGGCAAAGTCCGGCGTCGAGGCAGGAGGCGAGGAGAGCACTCGCGTAAACCCCGGCGCGAGTATCGCGATCAGAAACAAAAATCCACACAATAAAGCAAGCCCTAAAACCAAATAGAGGGCGCGCATAGTTCTGCTCACGCGTCTATTGTAACCCGCCAGAAAAAGAACCTGCGTCTATGACAAAATTAGGCAATTTGTCACTTTGTGTCGCCATTCCAAAAGTCTACAGTACTTAGTATTAGGGCAATATGCCATCATCATCTGATACGCATATACATTATAGTCACTCTACATCAAGTCCTTCCATGAAGAATTCTTCACCCGCTATGATCTTCGCCCCCACACTCTTGCAATTGGGACAGCTTATTTCCCCATCGGTTGGATAATATTTGGTGAAGCAAGCCATGCACTGTGCCTCAGCCCGAACGTGGCGAAAATGCAGTTGCGCGCCTTCGGCAATTGTGTCTTTGCTGATATCGTCCCAATAAAATTGAACGGACTCATCGGCGTAGGTCGATATTTCGCCAACAACCAGATATAAATTAGTAACGTGTTTAGCGTTCGCCTCTTGCGCCTTTTGAACCGCTTTCTCAAGAATGGCCTGCGTTGCGTAGAGTTCATGCATGACAAGCTCTCCCAAATACAGTTTCGAACAGTACATCACGGTCTATAAGTTGCACATCATCCCCCTGCGGGGGGTTTTGTCCAGCAAATAGATAAAGCGCCGTTATTTGCAGTGCCTCAGGTCGGTCTATAAGCCGCATTTTGTCCAGCGGATTTCTCCGCCTGGATGATCATCTCTCTGTGCAGTCTACCCGAGACTCAAATGAAGCGGGCCGCTCCTTGTCTCTGCTTGACCTTGCTCCCGGCGAGGGTTGCCTGGCCGTACGTATTACTACGCACGCCGGTGGTCTCTTACACCACCTTTTCACTTTGACCCACCACCCTTTCGGATGAAGGGCTACTATTTTCTGTGGCCCATCCAGCAGATCACTCCGCTCCGAGCTTTCCCCGGCGCCGCGCCCTGTGGAGTCCGGACTTTCCTCGATCCCGTCAAAGACGAAACCGCGATCACCCGACCGACCTGAGGCACTTTCATCATACACGCTAGAAGAAAGGGCGTCAACACCTGTATTACTCAATCCATGAAAGAGAGATGTGAAGATGTCAAACCTGATTTTTTTAATGTAAAATAGGACTGCAATCATTTCTCCAGTGAGGAAGCACTTTGAGCAGCTGGCCTGGGAAGTACATTATCGGTCTGACCGGCAACATCGCCACCGGCAAAAGCGTCGTGCGGCGAATGCTGGAGCATTTGGGTGCGTATACAATTGACGCAGACTCACTCTCCCATCGCGCCATTGCCAAAGGCGCGCCGGGCTACCAGCCCGTCATTGAGAACTTCGGCAAATGGGTATTGGATAAAGACGGCGAAATCGACCGCACCAAGCTTGGCAATCTTGCCTTCAGCGATCCGCTTGCGCTGGAAAAATTGGAAGATATCATTCATCCACTTGTTCACCAGGCAGTAGACATATTGGTGAAACGGGCCGGTCAACGCGTGATTGTGATCGAGGCTATTAAATTGCTCGAGAGCGAACTCCGTCAAATGTGTGACACTATCTGGGTCACGTATGCGCCGGAGGAAGTCCAAGTGGAACGCTTGATGCGGAAACGCAACCTGAAACGTGACGAAGCACGGCAACGCATCAGTGCTCAATCAGCACAGGGAGAAAAGATCGCGGCGGCCCACGTTGTGATCCGCAACATTGGTTCGTATGATGATCTATGGAAACAGGTCAGCAATGCGTGGAAGCAGGTTGTCCCGTCCGTAGAATCGACGCAGCCGACCATCATCAAACAAGGCGTAGCCGGTGAGTTTAGCATTAGCCGCGGCAAGCCAAAGAATTCGCAAGCCATCGCCGATTTAATTACCCGTTTGAGCAATAGCAAACAAAAACTGGGTGCGGACGATGTAATGGCGCAATTCGGTGATAAAGCCTACATGCTTTTACAAAGCGGAGAAAATGTCGTTGGCATAGCAGGCTGGCAGGTGGAAAATCTCGTCGCCCGCACGACCGAGTTATATTTGGAAAGCGGAATTGACACAGCCAGGGCCCTTGAAACATTGATCTCCGAAGTCGAAAGCGCGTCGAATGATCTGCAATGCGAGGCTTCTTTGATTTTCGCTCCCGCTGATCTTGGAACCCACCAGGACACATGGAAAAAACTGGGCTACCAACGCCGCGCACCCGATACACTTGGCGTCCAAGCCTGGACAGACGCCGCCCTCGAATCGATGACAAAAGACAGTCTATTATTTTTCAAGCAAATGCGGCAAGACCGCGTCTTGCGCCCAATCTAGTTGAACAGGTATTTAGGAGAAGTAATCAGGCCATATCGCCTCGATCCCCTAATTACCTGATTACTGTATGGAAACCCTGTGGCCGAATTCCTAAACAACCTCCTCTTCATCTTTCAACGTGTCAATTGGCTAAGCGCCATTGACATCTTAATAGTCACGCTGATTTTCTTTGGCCTGCTGTACTGGTTGCACGATACGCAGGCTATGATTTTAATGCGCGGCGTCATCCTGATTGTCGTCTCGCTTGTGCTCCTCACCAGCCTTGTGGACCTGCCCGCTTTCTCCTGGCTTGTCCGTAATTCAGTACCTGCGCTTTTGCTCGCCATCCCTGTGGTTTTTGCACCGGAGATCCGCCGCGCGCTTGAACGCATCGGCCGCGCTGGGACCTTTTTACCAGCCTTTGGCAGGATCACCCATGCTCAATTCGAACAAACCATTCACGCGGTCGTCACCGCCGCGGCGCGACTCTCGGCCCGTCAACACGGCGCGCTGATCGTAATGCAAAGGCTCGACAGCCTCGACGAGTACATTCAAACCGGCGTACCGATGGACTCCATCGTCACGCCTGAAATATTATTGCAGGTTTTTTATCCCAACACTCCCCTACATGATGGAGCAGCGATTCTTTCTGGACCCAGGCTGGTCGCGGCTGCCTGCGTCATGCCCCTCTCTTCGAGCGGAATCCTGAACCGCTCCCCCGAACGTCAGATGGGACTCCGGCACCGCGCCGCCCTCGGCATTTCAGAGCAAAGTGATGCCATCGCGGTTGTCGTCTCAGAAGAGACAGGCGCCATTGCCATCGCCCACGCCGGACGCATGATCCGCCGACTGGATCCGGAGCGGTTGGAAAATATTTTAATCGCCTTCTTCAGGCCCTCCACCAAACAACAAACTAACAACTGGCTCGAACGATTCTTCCCTTATCTTTTTACGCGCAAGGATGATTGAAATGTTAAGCCGCATTGGTACGAACTTCCGCGCTTTTTTATGGGCCCTTGCACTTGCTCTCGCCGTTTGGGTGGCGGCTGTGACAGCCGCCGATCCGGACGAAGTTCGCACCTATCCATACCCCATCAAAATCCAAATTGTCGGTCAAGATCCCGGCCTGATCGTGAGTGGTGATGTGCCACAGGAAGTACAAGTCACCCTGCGCGCGCCGCGCTCTGTCTGGGATCAATTGACGACGCGCTCTGACAGTGTACGCGCCGTGCTTGATCTCTCCGGTCTCAGCGCAGGTGAACATAAACTCGATCTGCAAATTCAAGTAGACGTGCGTCCGGCACGTAAGGTCACTGTCAGCCCGGCCAGCGTCACTTTGACTCTGGAGCCGCTTGTTACTCGCACTCTTCCGCTTGACCTGGGCCTTTCAGGGCAGCCTGCTACCGGCTATCGAGCCGGGGACACAAGCCTCGATCCGAAGGAAGTTGTCATTGCCGGGCCACAGTCGCTCGTCGAGAGCGTGAAGCGGCTGCGCGTCCTGCTCAACCTGGACGGCGTTCGCGAGAGTATTGACCAGTCTCTGATCATTCAAGCGTTTGATCAAAATAACCTGCCGGTCAGCGGTATTACGATCCATCCGGAAACCGCACAAGTAAAGTTGCCGGTCAGCCAACAGGGCGGCTATCGAGACATGGGAGTGAAGGTAATCCCACACGGCCAGGTTGCCAGCGGCTACCGGCTGGATAACATCTCTGTCTTCCCGCCCGTTGTTACGGTATACTCATCCGACCCGGCAATCGTGAATGCCTTGCCCGGCGTGGTCGAGACCCAGCCCCTCGAACTGCAAGACGTAAAGGATAACCTGACCACCCGTTTACAACTCAACCTTCCGCCCGGCATTTCGGTGGTCGGAGAACAGACTGTTCTTGTTCAAGCGGGCGTCTCGCCCATCGAGAGCAGCCTCACTCTTTCGGGTGAAAAAGTGGAAGTAATCGGCCTTCCCGCAGGTATGAATCCGCAGATCTCACCCGATACCGTGGACGTCATTCTCTCAGGGCCGCTGCCTCTGCTCAACACTCTCACCCGCCAGGATGTCCGGGTAACCGTGGATGTAACCTCGCTGGCCGCGGGAACGTATCAATTGACTCCAAAAGTTGAAGTGCTGATCTCCAACGTGAGAGTCGAATCGCTTCTTCCCGGAACCGTGGAAGTGATCCTCGTTTCCAGTCCAATCCCCACATCCAGACCTTAACCCAAAACATTCCCGCCGCCGTGATATGGCGAGAACGCCATTGAGAGATAAAATGCCCAAACCTATCGTCGCCCTTGTTGGACGTCCCAACGTGGGCAAAAGTACATTGTTCAATCGTCTCGTCGGTGAACGTCTCGCCATCGTAGACGATACCCCCGGCACCACACGTGACCGGCTGTTTGCCGAGGCCGAGTGGAATGGCCGCGCCTTCGACATTGTCGATACCGGCGGCATTGACCCAACTCATGGCGGCAAGGCTCCGCTCTCGATCGGCTCTGCAGATTTCATTAAAGAGATCAAGGGTCAAGCTTTCATCGCGGCTGAAGAAGCAGATGTGATTTTATTTGTCACCGACGGAGAAAGCGGCATCACCCCGGCTGATCGTGAAGTGGCCGAGATCATGCGCCGCCATCAAAAGAAGCAACCTGACGGAAGTTTCCTGCCTCCCATTTTTGTCGTGGTAAATAAATGCGAGTCTGCCAGCAGACGAGAGAATGCAGGCGAATTTTATGAACTGGGCCTTGGCACCCCTTATCCGGTTTCGGCTGTACACGGAACGGATATTGGCGATCTGCTAGATGATCTGGTCAAGAGTTTTCCACATTCAGTGGAAGAAGAAGATGAATCGGTCAAGATCGCGCTGGTTGGAAAACCCAACTCCGGAAAATCGAGCCTGCTCAATAAGTTAGCTGGAAAAGAGCGCGCCATTGTCAGCCCGATCGCGGGGACGACACGTGACGCAATAGACACCAAAATCGAATTTGATGGCCTGCCCGTCACGCTGATCGATACGGCTGGCATTCGCCGCCGCGGCAAGATCGAACCTGGCGTGGAACAGTTCAGCGTTATCCGCTCGTTCAAGGCCATTGAACGCGCCGATGTAGCCCTGCTGTTGATCGATGCCACAACGGGCATTACATCGCAGGATGCACATATCGCCGGTTTTATTTTGGAAGCCTGGAAGTCGTGCGTGGTGTTGGTGAACAAGTGGGACGCGGTGGAAAAAGATTCATACTCGATGGATGAGTACACGCGCAAGATCCGCGCCGATTTGAATTTTATGGATTACGTTCCGCTCTTATTCATCTCCGCCAAGACCGGCCAGCGCGTGGAACAGGTAATGCCGATGGCTTTGCGCGTCCAGGAGGAACGTCTGGCGCGGCTGGCCACATCCAAAATCAACAAGGTATTAGTTGAAGCGCAGGACGCGCATGCCGCCCCATCTCGCGCAGGGCGCCAGCTCAAAATTTTCTATGGCACACAGGTGCGCTCTGATCCGCCGACTTTCATGATCTATGTCAACGACCCGAAATTGATGCACTTTTCTTATCTGCGGTTTCTGGAGAACCGTTTACGGGAAGAATATGGCTTCCTGGGAACGCCAATACGAATTGTGACGAAAGGCCGAAGAGATGAATAAAAATGGAGTGGACTCAATAAAGCCCACAAAAATTCTCGCTGCCAAATGGCAGCGAGAATTTTTTATAGGGTAGTTTTCACTTTCAGGGCATGATTGTTACACCATTCACAACCCAGCTTAGATCGGGTCCTCCGTTGTCTGAAAACTCAAGCTCCAAGGAGTTAGTAGTGGCAATCGACACACTAATAGATGAACTTGTATAAACGGTTCCAGCGGCAGTGTTCACATCTCCTAAGATGGTCGTTCCATTTGCTTTGACTACCATATGGTCATGGGCATTACTTCTATCTCCCATCGTAATAGTGACGTGATAGGTGCCATTGGGCAGATCCACCTTGAATATGTGCGGAGTCGTGCTATGTACAAGGTCAATAGTCAAATTATTGAACGTACCATCAAAAGGCGTTCTTACATCTGATACGAGACCTGACGTACTGGTCCAGCCATACGCACTACCTGTCGGATAATCCGTCGAATTAGCCGTCGGATAAGCCGTTGTATCAGTTACCCGTGTGTAGTCTCCATAAATAGGAGAACCGGACGTTCCGAAATCAAATTTATATCCGCCTGCAGGAAAAGGCGGTGGCACACTCGATGACCCTGCGTTATGTAGGGCGGTATTTGAACTACTCGCATAGTTGCCGTCCCCGCTGTACGTCGCTGTGAGGGTCCTGGAGCCGCTCGTATTGAAAACTACACTGCAGCTGCCGGTTCCACCTGATAAAGTGAGTGTACAACTGGTGTCTGCGCCGGTGATGGCAACAGTTCCGGTTGGTGTGGCTCCGGATCCTGCCACTGTGACAGTTACGTTGACCGATTCGTACGGCGCAGATGGATCAGGCGTGTCAACAATGGTGATCGTCGTAGTCGAACCCTGGATTACCGTATGGCTCGTAGAACCCGAACTGCCCGCATAGTTTACATCGCCATTGTACGTAGCTGTGATGATTTTCGCGCCGGCTGAATTGAAAACCACATTACAACTGCCGCTCCCGCTTGTTAATGTGAGTGAGCAATTGGTATCCGCCCCGCTAATGTCTACCGTGCCAGTGGGGGTAGCACCCGCCCCGCTCACGGTAACGCTCACGGTGACTGCAGCTCCGAGTGTGGATGGATCAGGGTTGTCGGCAGTGATAGTCGTCGTTGTAGCATTTCTCACTGTATGGCTCACAGTAGCAGCTACGCTCGTCAAATAGTTGCCGTCACCGTTGTACGTAGCTGAGAGCGTCTTGGAGCCAATCGTATTGAAGATTACGTTGCAACTGCCGGTTCCGTTCACTAATGTGATTGCGCAATTGGTATCTGCGCCGCCGATTGAGACTGTTCCGGTTGGCGTGGCCCCGCCTCCTAATACTGAGACGCTCACCGTGACCAATGCGTTGGGAGCAGATGGATCGGGCGTGTGAGCAGTGATGGTCGTCGTAGTGGAACCATTTGTAACAGTATGGCTCTCGGTGTCAACCGAACTACCGACGTAGTTCGCATCGCCATTGTACGTAGCTGTGATGGTTTTGGCGCCGGTGGTGTTGAAGACCACGCTGCAAGTGCCGCTCCCGCTCGATAATGTGAGCGTGCAATTGGTATCCGCGCCGCTAATAGTGACAGTTCCAGTTGGGGTAGCGCCTGCCCCACTCACGGTAACGTTCACCGCGACCGTTTGACCAGGTCTGGAAGGATCAGGTGTATCGGCATTAATGGTTGTCGTGACGGCATTTTTCACTGTATGGCTTGTAGTACTTGAACTACCTGAATAACTCCCAGATCCGCTGTAGGTGGCAGTGAGGGACTTGGAACCAGTTGAGTTGAAGATCACATTACAACTGCCGCTTCCGCTCGATAATGTAATCGAGCAGTTGGTATCCGCGCCGCTGATAGCGACAGTTCCGGTTGGCGCGGCTCCCGATCCGCTCACGGTGACGCTCACCGCTACCGACTGAAGGGGAACGGATGGATCAGGTGCATCGGCATTGATGGTCGTAACGCTGGTTCCGGGTGGGATAGTTCCGGGCGTTACTGTTGGTGTTGGCGAGACTGTCGGCGTGACAGCCGAGCCGGTCACTCTAATATCCACCCACCACGATTTAGTTCCACCCATGCCAATGCCAAATGGAACACCACTGGCATTTTTGAATCTCCAGTACCCGCGATAGGAACCAGCACTGCTGGGCGCTGTCAGATTGATCGTCAGATCGACCGTCTGCCCGGGGACAACAGAATTCGGCAAAGCCGCCGAATCAGGCCCGGCCATTTTATCGCCGGAGTCAAAGATCAATGCATAGGATGTGCTCCAGGTGCAGGTGCCGACATTCTTTATGCGCCAGGTTTTAATGAAGGAAGTATTGGGACTGAACATAGTGCCGTCTGGAACGGTCACATCCGCAATGAATTGGGCACGATCACAGGCAGCGGGTTGAGGTGTAATGGCACCTGGCGTGATCGGGACAGGAGTCGTCGGCACAGCCCCTGGCCGCACAATGACAGGATGAATCCACAAAGCGCGGTCAGCCGTTGGGGATCCGTATGCGCGAACACCCAGGATCAAGCTCACATTTTGCCCGGCAAGCGCATCCAAATTTATACTGGCGTTGTATGAAAGGCCTTCATATTTTTCGTTCCAGGTCCAAAGAGTATAAACGTTTCCGCCCGAAGTTTTGTATTGCAGGAAGTAACGGGCATAGCAACTGACCGCGCCATTTTGACATCCAACTGTGACCTGGAATTTGTCGCCTGTTTGGATCGTCATGGCGGGATAGACGCTATCAACAACGCCGTTATATATCTGTTGTGGGGAAGTGAGTATACCCGGGTTCAACGCCGGCACATTGTTTTCCAAGACCGGGTTATCCAGTTTAAGGGCAAAGCCGCTGGCGCTTCCATCGGTTCCTGGGCAGGGAAGGAGAGCGGTATCGTTGTACCAATTGGCCTGACATAAGTTCGACGTAAAGTCATAGAATACGCCGTACCCACCGCCGCCGGACACATTGATATCCACCCACCATGATTTGTTGGCTGTTGTGCCGATGCCGAACAAAACACCGGATGCATTCTTAAATTTCCAGTAGCCGATGTAATGACCCGGAGCGCTGGGGGCGGTCATATTCAAAGTCAAATCTACGGTCTGCCCTGGAGCAACACTGCTTGGAAAATTGATCGAAGCCGGGGCACCCATCTGTTGGCCTGTATCGAACACCAACGCGTAAGAAGTCGTCCATGTGCAGTTGCCGATATTTTTCAAGCGCCAAGTCTTGTTGAAGGTGGCTCCAGCGCTGAAACTCGTTCCATCGGGCACAGTTACATCCGCGATGAACTGCGCCCAATCACAGGTGGAGGCCGCTGAGACTCGTTGTGGGGGGATGCCAGCCGCGGGCATGAACGAAAGCACAAGAGCGACCAACATCAATGTCAAGCCTATAGACAATTTGGATTTCATAACATTCTCCTTTTAAACCATGCAGGAACAAGCCCATTAAAAGACGTTTCTAATGACGAATCAGTTCCTGCCATGGTTATACGCCATCCAAAGTATAACTTTTATTGAATAAATCATCAAGGATATAAATGACCAGGATGTAAATGACCCCTAATGCGCCATATAATGGATTTGATGAACCGCACGATCCTTCATCTCGACCTGGATGCCTTCTTCTGCTCCGTTGAAGAAACGCGTAATAATGACTTGCGGGGCAAACCGTTCGCGGTTGGCGGCAAGCCCGATGAGCGCGGTGTCGTTGCATCATGCTCGTACGCGGCGCGGAAATTCGGCGTCCGCTCGGCCATGCCAATGTCACGCGCATTGCGACTCGTGCCGAACCTCCTTATCGTTCCTGGACGGCATAAACTTTACAGTGAGGTTTCCAAACAAGTCATGGCGCGGCTTCATAATCTGACAGATCTCGTTGAACAGATTTCAATTGACGAAGCTTTTCTGGATATTTCAGACTTGCGCGACAAAAATCCTGAACGCATCGCGCGCGAACTTCAGGCGGACATCCGTGACGAATTACATTTACCAAGCTCGATCGGAATCGCATCGAACAAGCTTGTAGCGAAGATCGCTACTGAAGTCGGCAAAAAAGCCGCAAAAGGAAACGGTCCACCCTTTGGCTTGACCATTGTCCCGGCAGGTGAAGAAGCCGCCTTCCTCGTTCCCCTGCCAGCAGATATGTTATGGGGCGTTGGCCCGAAGACATTCGCGCGATTAACTGAATTAGGAATCCACACCATCGGCGATATCGCGCGCTGGCCAGAAAATGAAATGACACGTCTCTTCGGCGAAAACGGACGCGACCTCTGGCGTCACGCACAGGGCATAGATAACCGCCCCATTGTCACCGAATCCGAAACCAAATCCGTCAGCCAGGAAACTACATTCAACGTGGACATTCGCGATGACAAAACTCTCGAAAAAACTTTGCGCGAACAATCCAAGGAAGTTGGCAGGCAGCTTCGTAAAAACGATCTCGCTGGAAAAACTGTCAAATTAAAAATTCGCTGGCCTGATTTCACAACGCTTTCCAGGCAAACCACATTACCCACATCCACAGACAACGATGATGAGATTTATCGCACAGCCATCAAGCTGATGAAAACTGTCCGCAAGCCGAATCAAGCCGTTCGCCTGATCGGAGTCGGTGTCAGCAGAATCGGTACTCCGGTACGTCAACTCAGCCTGTGGGATGCAGGAAGCGAGAAGTCCCGCAAATTACAGGAAGTGGTGGATCAGCTTCAGGAAAAATATGGAAGAGATGTAATTCATAAAGGCGATTCAAACTGATCAATTTTAAAATTTGAAAACAAGCGGCAGATATGTCATAATTTGATATGTACGCAGCTTGTTTTTTTCGCGAAGGAAATGGGAAAAGGAAACTTTCATGAACGACAAAACCATTGAATGGCTTCTGCAAGGCGATCCCTGGATTGAATATCGAACGCGCGTTGATCTGCTCGGTCAAACTGAAAAAGATCCGCAAGTCGTCGCTGCGCGTAAAGCAATGCTGGCTGACGCAAAGATCCAAGCCCTACTCACCGAGTTGATGGCCTGGCCTGGGATAGTTCTCGATAGTCACAAATCTGCCAGCCAGTCATTTCATAAATTGGCATTTCTCGCAGATTTGGGTTTGCGCGTTAACGACCCGCCGATAAAGAAAATTGCAAATAAAGTTATGGGACACCAATCCAAGCAAGGGCCGTTCCAACTCACCATGAACATTCCATCTCATTTCGGCGGGAGCGGGAAAGATGAAGGGGCATGGGCGTTATGTGACGCACCCATTGTGGTGGCTGCATTGGTCCAAATGGGGTTGAGCGATGTCAAGCGCGTACAGACCGCGATCAAGCATCTGGATGGACTTGTTCGCGATAACGGCTGGCCCTGCGCGGTTTCGCCGGAGTTGGGGAAATTCCGCGGGCCAGGACGCAAGGATGATCCTTGTCCCTACGCAACACTGGTGATGCTGAAAACGCTGGCTCAAATCCCTGAATTGCGGGAAAGCAAGTCTGCAAAAATTGGAGTGGAGACCCTGCTCACACTCTGGGACGAAAGCAAGGAGCGCCATCCATACATGTTCTTCATGGGCACGGATTTCCGCAAGCTCAAAGCGCCGCTATTCTGGTATGACATCCTGCATGTGCTGGATGTGCTGAGCCATTTCAAATGGGCGAGGAAAGATATGCGCTTCAAGGAAATGTTGAAACTTGTAGAATCCAAAGCGGACGGAGATGGGAGATTTATCCCAGAATCCATTTGGATGATGTGGAAAGACTGGGATTTTGGTCAGAAGAAAACCCCATCGAGAGGATTGACGTTATTCGCTCAACGAATTCTAAAAAGAATCGATCAATGAGGTAACGATGAAAGAAAAATTCGAAATCAAAACATTGGACACAAGCAACATAGATGAGAGTGGTTTCTTTTGTTACATGAGCAAACGCAAAGAACCTGGCTACAAACAAAAACGTAACTGGCTCGAAGCACGCTTTGCGAAGGGATGAAAATCAAAATTCTGCACAAAAACGGCGGCCGGGATGTAGCGTTCATCGAATACATCCCCGGTGAGTATGCATGGCGCGCGGTCAATGCCCCAAGATATATGGTTATCCATTGTTTGTGGGTTGTGGGCAAAGGCAAGGGCAAGGGGTATGGCAGCCGCTTAATCAAGGAATGTTTGAACGATGCACAGGCGCAAAAAATGCACGGCGCTGCGATGCTGACGAGTAATCAAACGTGGCTTGCAAGCAAGGATATCTTTGCACACAACGGTTTTACAGAAGTGGATCAGGCGCCGCCATCCTTCCAATTAATGGCAACCCGCTTCGGGTCCAGCCCGGAACCGAGTCTGCCCAAAAATTGGGATGAACGTGCTCGGGCTTTTGGCCGCGGTTTGACAGTCATACGCACGGCGCAATGTCCTTACATCGAAAATGGAACCAATTCCATTCTGAGGATTGCAAAGGAGAGAGGCATCAAAGCACGGACTGTTGAACTTAAAACCGCACGCGAAGTACAGGAACGATCACCCTCGGCTTACGGTACCTTTGGGACAGTCTTCGATGGGCGTTTGCTTTCATATCACTATTTGGTGGAAAAGGATTTTGACAAACTTGTCCTTGAGCAGAAAAAAGGAGATTGAAATGAAAATTCTGGATTTACGCAAACAATATAAACATCTCTATCAACCTTCAGCTAAAAAGATTGAAACCGTGCAAGTGCCCAATCTGCAATTTACCATGGTTGACGGCGCGATTGAAAAGGGACAAACCCCTGGCACATCACCCGGTTTTGCAGAAGCCATACAAGCTCTTTACGGAATCTCATACACACTCAAGTTCACACTAAAGAAGCGCAAGACAAACGCGATTGATTATCCTGTGATGGCGCTGGAGGGATTATTATGGTTGACGGAGGGAGACGTATTTGACATCAACATCAAAGACAACTGGTCTTACACGCTGATGATCATACAGCCTGATGTCATCTCGCAAGAGTTGTTTGAAGAAGCGCGTGAGCAAGTCCGCAAGAAAAAAGGGAACAGCGAATCACTTTCCAAGTTAAAACTCGCACACTTTGAAGAAGGCTTGTGCGTTCAAGTAATGCACATCGGTCCATACGCCACTGAACCCGCGACAATTGAACGCATGAAAGAGTTCATGAAAGAAAATGGACTCCGGGATAACGTAGGTCCCAACGGCAAGCACCACGAGATCTACCTCAGCGACCCGCGCAAGGCAAAGCCTGATAAGATGAAGACGGTTTTACGTCATCCCGTAGTTAAGGTTTGAGATTCACCGCGGAGTCGCTGAGCGCGCAGAGAAGACAGTTAAAACTCCGCAAACTCTGTGTCTCTGCGGTCAGAATAAATCCTTCACAAAGAGAACGGCCATAATGAACTTCTTTTTTTTCATCCTGATCAACTCGCCGTTGGGCTTTGCAAATATTGCCAGCGCGGACTGTGCACCGAATGTGCCGCCGTCATTGACGATGTATTGGCCTGCAAAAAACGGCACTAGGACGAAGTCCGCGCACTGGAACAAATGACGACGCATGATATTTTACAGGCAAAGGACAGTTTGACTCATCCTATCTGCGCAGTGCGATATTTTATGATCTGGTTGGTTTGCTTTTCACAGGGTTTGGGATGATCCAACTAAAGTGGCTGGGCTTGCAAGCGGTCTTCTTTTTGATGATCGGCCTGTTTCTGCTTTATTCGGCCATCTTGAATTTTCTGGAAAGCAGAAAGTTCAAATAATCTTGCGACCTTTTCAAAAGCACTGCGTATGTTTTGTAGAATTCAAAAGGAGATAAAAATGAACACTTCCTACAAACATTTGACGCGCAGTCGAACCAACCGCGTCATCGCGGGACTTTGCGCTGGACTTGGCGAATATTTCGACATCGACCCGACGATCATCCGCCTGCTCTTTGTGTTGGGACTCTTCGTTGGTCACTTTGGGGTTTTTCTAACCTACATCATCATGGCCTTGATCATCCCGGAAGAGCCGGTGCAACAAATCCAGCAATAAAAAAATTCAGGTCTCGTGATGAGACCTGAATTTTTTATCCGCGTGCCAGCGAGATAAACACATCTTCCAGCGTCGGTTCGCCGGGCATGATGTTGCTGACGTTCACGTCCCTTGAAGCCAGCGCCTTTTGCAGATCATTCTTCTTCATGCCGCGCTTCGTGATCGTGCGCAGATGATCGCCAGCCAAGCCAATACGCAGGACGCCGTCAATTTCATGCAATGCGGTCAATCCATCCTGCAACGGTTCGACAAAGACTTCCCACACATCGCCAGGGACGACCGTCTCTTTCAATTTCGTGGGGGTATCCATCGCCAACAATTTTCCATCGCGCATGATACCAACACGCTCGCAATATTCGGCTTCGTCCATGTAATGGGTCGTCACCAAAATTGTCACGCCGTTTTCCGCGAACTGATAAATCAGATCCCAGAACGCGCGGCGTGCAGTTGGGTCAACGCCGGAAGTCGGTTCATCGAGGAAAAGCAATTTGGGCTGATGAACAACCGCGATACCCAGCGCGAGTCTCTGGCGCCAACCGGCGGAGAGGGAATGCGTCAGCGTGGAATCATGCCCGGTGAGGCCGACCAGTTCAAGGGTCGATCTGATGCGCGCCTTATCGCGAATGCCATAGACGCCGCCGTAAAAAGTCAGATTTTCAAGAACAGTCAAATCATCGTACAGCGCAAACTTCTGCGACATGTATCCGGCGCGCATTCGTACATCTTCGGATTGACGGAATGCATCGAAACCAAGCACAGTCGCCTTGCCATCACTCGGTTCCAGCAATCCCAACAACATACGGATTGTGGTGGTTTTGCCCGAACCATTCGGGCCAAGATAGCCAACAACCTCACCCGCCTTAACTTGAAAGTTGATGTGGTCAACTGCCACGAAATCGCCAAAGCAGCGCGTGAGATTTTCAACAAGAATGACAGGGTCACTCATACGCCTGCTCCGATAATTCGATAAAGACATCTTCAAGGGAGGGCGGGATGGGACGCAGACCATCCATCTTTCCGCCGCCGCTGCTTATCGTGGACGGGAGGCGGCCCGCCACTACATCGGCCTTTTTCTCGCCGACGCGCAAATGCAGCCGGTCACCAAAGGGGCGCACATCTTCAACATCCGGATCTTTAACCGCGATCTGCCGCAAAAGATTAAGCGGCGAACCGCGCAACTCAAGGATGCGCCCCGCGAGACAATCTCGCAATTGAGACGGGGTACCTTCCGCGATAATCTGTCCATGCCGCATGAAGCCAATTCGATTACAGCGCGCGGCCTCATCCATGTAGGGAGTGGAGATTAGAACTGCGACGCGGCCCTCACCCCTCTGCCCCTCTCCCTGTGGGAGAGGGGTTGGAGTGAGGGGAGTCGAGACCAATCGAATCAATAGTTGCCAGAAATCCTGGCGCGTGACCGGATCCACACCCGTGGTTGGTTCATCAAGTAAAAGCAAACGCGGACGCGTCACCAGCGCCGAGGCCAGACCAAGTTTTTGTTTCATGCCGCCGGAAAGCTGCCCGGCGCGGCGGTCGGTAAAATTAGCGAGGCCGACGAAATCCAGAATTTCCATGCAACGCGGAAGCCATTCATTAGATTTGAGTCCGCGCACTTCGGCAAAGAAACGGATATTCTCAAGCACGGTCAGATCTTCGTAAAGAGAGAAACGCTGGGATAAATAACCAAGCTGAGAGCGCGCATCTTCCGTATGTTTTTGGATATCAAAACCACATACAGTACACTCGCCCGAATCCGGTTTCAGCGCGCCGACGATGAGTCGCATGGTTGTGGTCTTGCCCGCGCCATCAGAGCCGACCAGGCCATAAATTTCACTCGCATGGACCTGCAGGGAAACCCCATTTACAGCACGCGTGTTGCCAAAGTGCTTTTGCAAATTTGTTGCCTGAATAAGAAAATTATCTGTCACGGTTAATTCTTGCTAAACGTGCGGGGTTGAACGATCACAAGTACCTCAGCCTTCGCCAGTTCTTCCAATTGAGAACGCGATGGGCGTTTTGGCAAATGATGCACTTTTTCCATCATCATCCCGATCATGTGAGGATGGCGTTCCAGGCGAACTTCCATGAAGTCAGCAATCCTGGCTGGGTCAGTAACCACCTCAGCCTTGCTACAGAACTGACGGTTTTTCAAACGCACCTCAACTTGCGGATCAACTTGAATATTGCGAACCCAGTCGGCCTTCAAACCGCGTGCGGCGCCAAGATAGATGGCGCCATTGATTTCCTCATATTGAAGAGGTGTGACACGCTTTTGCCCTGACTTTCGACCTGTGGTGGTAAGCAGCAGGATGATGCGGCCAATCAGGGGGCCTAGTCCAATCGCATAAAGCCAGCGATGAATTTTCTGGATATTCTTCATCCTCGTCCGGTCAAATTGAATGGACTTCATGTTTCCTGTCTTTCCAAATCAGGTAGTGGATTATTTCCCAAACACCACATCCGCGGGCATGCCAATTTTCAACTCATTGGTTGCATTCGAGACTTTCAGTTTGACAGCGTAGACAGTCGAACTGCGGCCCTCAACGGTTTGAACATTGCGAGGCGTGAACTCCGCCTGATCTGCAATGTGCACAACAACTGCGCTAAAAGTCGGGCTGCTGCCAGTGGCAGAGTCGATCTTAAGGGTTGCGTTCTGTCCGAGGCTGATCTCACGCAAACGATCTTCCGGAACGTAAACCGTAATGGTCATTTCGTTGATATTCGCCATGGTCAAAGCCACCGCACCCGGCTGAACAAATTCACCGGGTTCTACATTGCGTGTCAGGATCGTGCCATCAATGGGGGCATAAATCGTCAACTTTGCCAATTGAGCGTCGATCAAATCCTCATTGGCCTGCGCCTGCTGAATGGCATCATGCGCCTGATCATTTGCTGCCTTGGCTTGATTAAGCGCCTGCTGGGCTGTTGATACACTTGGCGCCATGCTGCCCGTTCGCATAAAACCCACATAATCCATGGCCGTGTTGTAGCGTTCCTGTTGCAGGCTTACATTTGCACGCGCCTTCAAAACATCTTTTGCGCCGTTGGTTGTCAACGCACTGTTATAAGTATTCTGCGCGTCTTTGAGAATTGATTTGGCGTTATCATAGAGTTGTTGTGAGTAATCCTTGATATTCTGATCAACATTGCTGGCGTTGATCAAATAATTGGCAGGATTATTGGATGGGTTATTTTGCTGTATGGATAATTGGTAAAGCTCATAACGGGTCAATTGATCGATGTTTTTTCCATTTTGTACCCGGTTGTTCAAATCATTGGCTACCCGATAGCCTGCCTCGGCTGCAGCCAGACCATTCTCGATTTTCACAAAATCACTGCTGCTTGCTGAAGCTTCGATATTGGCAAGATTAGTCCGCGCATCGGCAAGAGCCTTCTGGGCGGTATCCACCTCTGTCTGGGCGGCAGTCATCTGTTCTGCCTGAGAGTAATACCACAACGGCAGGTTGAAATCCGAGGGTGCAGAATTCACCCATTGGGAAGTGCGATTCGATCTATTCGTTGTTAGCGCCGCGTTAAGCGCCAGATCATACTGGTTCTGGGCAGCAGCCAAAGCGGCGTCTGAGGTTGCGGCAGCCGACTTGGTAACATCCAGAGCTGCCAGCGCCTGCTGCTTCTGGGCTTGAAGTAGTGTACTGTCGAGATAAATAAGCGGGTCACCGGCCTTGACGCTCTGGCCTTCATTGACCAGCACATCTTTGACTTTGCCTGCCAGTTCCGGCGCAACCTTTACATTCGTAGCTTCGATGCTGCCCGAAGCCTGCAATTGTCCATTCGAACTGCTGTCCAATGCGCGGATCCCATAATAAAGCCCGACAGCCACAACGAGCACAACTAAAATAATTATTAGCAAAGAAGGACGTTTATTTTGCATGATTTACTCCTTTAATGGATTCCCAATTTAAATTTGAACATGTTATTAATCGAGCCGCTTGCGAAAACGCAGAGCAGCAGCGCCCATGATGATCACGCCGAAAAGCGTGAGGGCAATCAGTTCATTTTGAATAGCAGCCGGTCCAACACCTTTGAGCAAGAGGGCGCGAATCACGATAAGGTAATAACGTAGTGGAATTGCATAAGAAACAATTTGCAGGAATTGCGGCATGGCTTCAAGAGGAAAGAAGAAGCCGGAGAGGAAGATACCCGGTAGGAGAGTCATCCAGACCGTGAGCATGGCTTCTTGTTGTGTGTTGGCAATGGTTGACGCAAAGAGGCCGATGCCGAGACTTGAAAGCAGCAACAGACCCGAAGCACCGAGGATGAGACTGATGTCCCCGCGCACCGGCACACCAAACCACCAATGACCGATGACAAGCACTTCAATAGTATCAAGAAAGGCAAGCACAACGTACGGAAGGATTTTGCCAATCACTAGTTCCCACGAACGGATCGGGGTGACGATCAACTGCTCGATCGTACCGCGCTCACGCTCACGAACAATGGTTGTGGCTGTCAACATGGTCGTGATTGCATACAAGATCATCCCGATCACACCCGGGATCATAAAATACGTACTGGCCAGATCAGGGTTGTACCAAACCTGAGTGCGCACATCGAGCGGCGGCACAATGCTGACACTACGACCCAAAAGCGCGGATTGTTCAGCTATGACCTTGGTCGCAAAAGACTGGCCAATCAGTTTGGAAACAGAAAGCGCGGTTGAACCATTGGTAGCATCGGAGCCATCCAGGATCATCGAGACTTGCGCGCCGCTGTTGAGCAAGCCGCGGTCGTAATCAGGAGGAATAATAAGCGCGCCGCGCACTTTTCCGTTTTCAATCAAAGTCCGCACTTCCTGCTGAGAACCGACATCGTATGCGATTGTGAAATAATCGGAAGAGCGGAAAGCATCCAGCAATGCACGGGATTGGGGCGAGCGGCTTTGATCCCAGACAGCCAGTTTGATGTTCTTTATATCTGTGGTCGCCGCGTAACCAAGCAGGAACAACTGCATAATTGGGATTACAAGGGTCATAATTAATGTTCGCGGATCGCGCAAAATCTGGATAAACTCTTTACGGATGATGGAGAGAAGTCGTGAATTCATTTGGTCTCCTTTAAAATGCCGTGCAGGTAAATATCCACAAAAAGATCGAAACTATCTTTGGGCATCATTTTTTTAAGGGCCGTATCAGCGATAAACAATTCAGTAACATAAAACGAAAAAAACATTCCGATGAAGGAACGCATTAGAACGGCGGGATGAATCTTCCGCAAATTTTTTCGGACCTTTACGAGGCGTTCAAAAACCGGTAAAAGTTTTGGCCCGACCTCACGCAACATGAGCGAGGCGTGTTTTCCGTTAAACTCAATGATCTCTATGAACATCAACTTTACAAAGTCGGGCTGATGACCCAACTCGGAAACCAGGGCACTCGCCGCGCTGCGGACAAAGTCTTCGGCCGTCTCCCCCTCCGCCGCAAGAATAGCCGGTAACACCCTTTTATATGGATGCTTATCTGTAATGATGCCGCTGAAGATTTCCTCTTTGTTTGAAAAATAATTATAGATACCGCCCAAGGCCAGCCCGGCCCGCTCGGCGATCAGGCGCATGGAGGTGGCGTGATACCCGCGCTCGAGGAAAAGTTTCAAGGCCGCGTCTTCAATCGTCTGCCGCGTGCGCTCGCCTTTGGTGATGGTTTCTTCCGTCATATTTTCCTGCTTTTAAAAATGAACGAACGTTCGTTTATTTTACAGTGAAGCGTGAATTTGTCAAGATGGTAAAATCACTTTCGTGTCCATCATCGAAGCTTATATCCGCAAACATTTAAAATACAATTTCATCATCAGTATGTTCGACGGTGGATTTTTTGGCCTCGGCATGGGGTTCGCCTCCTTCGCGGCAGTCATTCCCCTCTTCGTTCATCATCTGACAGATTCGGCGCTCATCATCGGATTGGTACCCGCCATTCACAATTTAGGCTGGCAATTGCCCCAGTTGTTCACCGCCGGTTGGGTTTCCCGCGCGAAGCGATACAAACCGCTCACGTTATGGTTGACCATCCATGAGCGCGTCCCTTATTTAGGGCTGGCGGCCATCGCGTTTTTCCTTTTGAAAATGTCATCGAGCGCCGCTCTTATTCTGGTTTTCCTGATGCTGGTCTGGCAGGGATTTGGCGCGGGTCTGGCGGCCAATCCCTGGACGAGCATGGTGTCCAAGATTATGCCAGATGAATTGCACGGGACTTTCTTCGGGACACAAGCCGCGGCTTTCAACGGCGCGGCCGGACTCTCGGCACTGGTAGCGGGTCTTATTCTGGGAAAAATAACGGGGCCGTTCAACTTCAGCCTGCTCTTCGCCCTGACCTTTTTCAGCATGGCCATATCATTTATATTTCTGGCGCTGACTCGCGAACCAGACTCGGAACCTAAAGAAATGCATCACTCACATGTCCTCTGGAAAAAATCCCTGGGCATTTTGAAAAGCGATAAAAATTTTCGTTCCTTTTTACTGGTGCGCATCATCAGCCAGTTCGCGGGAATGGGTTTCGCCTTCTACACCATTTATGCCGTCCAACATTTCGGCATGAGTGAAGCCGCCGCCAGTACCATGGTTTCTGTCCTGCTCATTGGTCAGATCATATTGAGTCCGCTAATGGGAAGCTGGGGCGATAGATGGAGTCACCGCGGTGTGATGATCATCGGAGCATTCGGCGCGGCGCTCAGCGCATTCCTCGCCTGGCGCGCTCCCTCGGCAAATTGGTTTTATGCCGTCTTTATTTTGGAAGCCGTGGCCGTCGTTGCAATTTGGACCATCCCGCTGGCGTTCAGCGTCAGTTTTGCAAAGAGCACCGAAGACCGCCCACTTTATATTGGAATGGCAAACACCATCCCCGCCCCTGCAACCATCTTCGCACCGGTCATCGGTGGATGGATTGCCGATTCGGCAGGTTTTCAAACCACTTTTATCGTATCCGCGTTGTGCGGACTGGTCATGGCAATTGCCTTATGGATGTTGGTTAAAGATTCACAAAAAACAGTGCCTTTGCTATAATGCCATATGGCATCCAATTATTTCCCGCAAGCAATCCGTGTACAGACAACTTCGTCTGTCCACGGATTTTGATTCCAAGCACATCGATTCCAAAAAGCCAGTGTTATTTTTTTATAGGTTGGTATTAAGCAATTCTAATTGTGCGTTCCTCTCTAAAGCCAACCCAGTCTTCATCCAACAAGGTCGCATTTTTGGAATCTGGATTGCGTTTCTTCAAATAAGAACATGGAGGTGCCCGGGACTATTTGGAAAACAGTTTTTGAATCGGTACGTCGAATTTAAATCTGCAATACCATCAAAAACCAAAGGAGAATTCAAATGGCAGAAAAAGGAAAGCGAAAGACACGTGACGAGCAGATCCAACAGGATATGAAAGATCTGCACAAGCTTGGATATGCTCAGCAGTTATTCCGCGAGATGGGTGGTTTCTCGAATTTCGCCATCTCGTTTTCCATCATTTCCATTTTGAC
>Ga0172369_10001533_pt1 | contig 33178 bp, 26 predicted proteins | sample LakKiv25m_FD_114539 | JGI IMG/M metagenome (GOLD analysis project Ga0172369, IMG submission 114539) | Freshwater microbial communities from Kabuno Bay, South-Kivu, Congo - kab_022012_11.25m | ecosystem: Environmental > Aquatic > Freshwater > Lake | place: Democratic Republic of the Congo... | reverse complement strand
GCTCAACTCCTCCAGCGCCACGCGGCTGGCCAGCGCCCCGCCGGCATACCCGCCCATCCCGTCAGCCACCGCGGCCAGCAGGCCGTAATCTCGAAATACCGCTTCCGATGTATCGAGCGCCAGCGCGGTGAAATTCTCCTGCTCGACGATGTCGCCCAGGCAGTAATGGTCGTCGTTCGCCGGTCGGACCGGCCCGCGCTCGCTCAACCCGGCAGCGGTGATGCGCATGTCTTCCTCCTGAAATTTTATATTTTGGATTTTGGTGTTCTCATCAATAAATATCTGTATATTCTCTGTTAAAGATCAATTTTTTCGATGCCTGAAAGCTATTATCAGCATGACACTAAACACTGCCCCCGCCACAGCAGCAATCGCTGCCCTGGCCCAGATATTCGGTATAGAGTCTTTCAAACCCATGAGGATACCAAATATCACTACACCGGTAATGATCAGTATTAATCTCTTAATATCCATATCAAGCCTCAAGTTTCCACTTCCACCGGGAGGGGTTTCGTCACCAGCACAATCCAAAATCCAAAATCCAAAATCTAACGTTACCCCTGATCGGGGCTCTCAAGGTTCACTCGAAACGAGGTTAAAGACAGCACCACGATGGAGCCGTGATAAACCGCGGCTTCCTCCTGGCCGCTGTAGGTTTCGCCGTCGACCTTGATGAAATTGGTGTGGCCGACGTGCTGCACGTACCACTGCGCCCCGCGGCGCAGGAAGCGGGCGTGGGCGCCGGATATCCATTCCAGCCGCGGCACGTCGCGCAGGATAACCTGGGCTTTGTCGGTGCGGCCCACCGTCTGGTTCTCCCGGATGGCAAAGCTGACCGCGGGGTTTTCCACCGATTCGAGAATCAGGACGGGGTTATCGGCGGCCTCCCCGGCATCTCCGACGGAAGCGGCAAGCGGCGGCGGCGCCGCATCTCGCCGCGGTTCGACGGGCACGGCGGAAAGGTCGCCGTCCAGGCATTTCAGGCAAAAGGCCTGCTGGCGGGGATTTTCCGCACCGCAGAGCGGGCAATATTTGACGAAGGCTACCTCAGCCATTATCCGGTCGAACCTCCAACCCCCGCGCGGCCATGGCAACCCGGTAGGCGTCCATGTCGCCGCGCCGCGGGATGCCGATGATGCGATAGCGGGTCAGGCCGATCATCTGCACCTGCAGCGGGCGCGGCTCGGGCATGGGCGAGATCGCCTCCTCCGCATGCCGCCTCGCCCGTTCGGTGAGGAGATGCGCGCGCTGATTGTCGGAACCGCGCCAGCGTAGCGTGTTTGGTGTGTTCTCTTCGAACGGCCCGTCGATCAGCATATCTATGGATTCCAGCAAAGCAGTGGACGCTCCTCCCCGCGCGGCCAGCTCTTCCAGCAGAAAGCCGGTGTAAACCATCACCTCCATGTCCGCCTGCCGCCGCAGCAGCTCGATCAGCGCGGCCAGCGCCTCCGCCTGGTAAAACGGCTCGCCGCCGGAGACGGTCAGGCCGTCCGCCTGCGCCAGCAGCGGCGCCAGCGCAGCGGCGATTTCCGCCACCGGGGTGGCTTCCCCCGGCTCCCACAGCTCCGGCGAGATGCACCCCGCACAACGCCGGTCGCACCCCCGCAGCCAGATGGCGACTCGCCTCCCCGGCCCCAATCCCTCGACGGGGAAGGCGTGGCCGGCGTAGTCCAATGCATATGATCGATCTTTCAACTCAAAACTCAAAACTCAAGGTGAAACTTCACTATACTTCCCACGTAATCTCATACCGGTGATCGTTTTCCGCGCTTGGCGGAATGAGGCCGGTGATGGTCAGCGATTGTCCCTCCAGCGAGCCATGTTCATCGAGCATGCGGAACATCGCGCGCGCCAGCGGGTTGAGGATGGCGATCTCCGCCAGGTTGCCCATGCCGCGCCCGCCTACCGATACGTCGCTGCCGCCGATCTCCAGCATCCGCTCGATTACCGCGTCGGCGAACCGCACGTCCAGCTTCCAGCGCTCCTTCACCTGTGTCTGGATAGTGCGGAGCACCTTGCGCTCGAGGATCATCCGCATCACCGGCGGGCGGATGTAGTCGAAGACGATGATGTTCTGCCCGATACGGTTGAGCAGCTCCGGGCGCCCCAATATGTGCTTGAAATACGCCTGCACGCCTTCCAGCACCTTGCCCCGCACGGCGTCGTAATGGACGTCGATATTGGGGTCCACGTGCAGCAGCGGCTGTCCGGTAGCCGGATCGACCATCGGGTTGAGGGTGGTGGGATCGAGACGGTAGATGCCGATGTTGCTGGTGAAGACGATAATGCTCTCGCCGAAATAGACCGTTTCGCCGCGCCCGTCGGTCATGCGGCCATCCTCCAGGATCTGCAGAAACTTATCCAGGATGGTGGGGTGCGCCTTTTCCACCTCGTCGAAGAGCAGCACGGCGAAGGGATTGGTCTTCATGCGGTTGGTGAGCTGGCCGCCTTCCTCATAGCCGACGTATCCCGGCGGCGCGCCCAGCAGGCGCTGGTCGGCGTGCTGCAGGCTGTATTCGCTCATGTCGAACTGCACGCAGGCTTCGTCGGTGCCGAACACCAGCTCGGCGATGGCCTTGGCCAGCTCGGTTTTGCCCACGCCCGTCGGTCCGGCGAAGAAGAGCACGCCGCGTGGCTTGGTGCGCTTGCTGGCCTGCGCGCCGGACAGGTGCAGGCGGGCGCGCCGCAGCACGTCCGCCGCCGCGGATACCGCCGCCGGCTGCCCGATCACCCGCTGTGACAGCTCCTCTTCCGCGTGCTCCAGCCGCTTCCAGTCCAGGTGGTCCCACTCGCTTTCCTTCACGCCGTATTTGAAGTAATCCACAAGCGTCTTTTCGGTCAGTTTCGCGCTTTCGGGCCGGCGGGCCAGCGCGCGAATGCCGCACAGATCGCGGATGGTCATGCCTTCCGTCAGGTCCACCAACTCGGTGAGATCGGCGTCGGTGCGCAGGAACCGGTCGAAGAAATGCCGGCGTTCCTGCGAGGCGGGCGCGTCGATCTGGATGCTGCCGGTGAAGGGATTGTCGAGATACAGCCAGGCCGGCAGATCGGCCAGCTTATCGCAGAGTAGGATGAGCAGATTCTGCACCGCCCGCCGCTGGTCGGCTTCCCCTACCGCGACGATCTGGCTCTCCTGCGACGAGCGGAGCATGCGCAAAAAATTCATCCGCTCGCCCGCCTGCAGGCTTATCGGCGAGCCGATGAGCTGCGAGGCGTGCTCGATGATGAACACCGCGGGCCGCTGGCGATTCAGCAGAGCGAGCCGCATGAGCTGCAAGGCATGGTCAATAGGCTCGCGTGGTTTTTGCGGCTGGGGCACGCGGCTTTTCGCCGCCGCCCCCTGGCTCTTTTCCACCTCCGCCACCGCCTCGTCAAAGAATTTCGACATGTTGTTGGCGTCGCGCGCGTCGGCGAAGTTGATGCCGTCTACCACGTTGTACGAAGCCACGATATCGTAAGGGCCGACCTGATAGCGCAGCAGCTCGAACAGCGCCTCGCGCAGTGGGCCCAGCGTCCACTGCGTCTGCTCGGCGCCCAGCGGATACAGCACGGTATCCTTGATGTTGCCGTATAGATAAATCTGCGTCTTGTACCCGGCCAGGCGCTCGAGGTCGCGCATCCAGCGCGGTTTCAGCTCCTTATTCTTAGTTTTCTCCAGCAGCTCAGCTTCATCGTGCGGCGCCACTTCACCGGGTTCGGCGGCGGGTTTTGCCGCCTCCACCGGCGCGGGAGCGGATACCTCCATCACTGCCTGTTCTACGCCATCCTTCTCTTCTATGATGGTATCGGTCATGATTCGTCGATCCTCATCTTCTTCAATTCGACATCGGCCGCGGTAATTTCCTCCATCTCGCCTGTCTCCACCACGCGCAATTGATCGCCCGGCTGCAATGTCGTGCGGAAACGCTCGCGCACGCCGTCCTGCCGTTTTTTAAGCTCGTCGATCACCTGATCGACCACGCCGCAGACCTTCTCTTCGGTCTCCGTATCGATGACCGCGGCGTCGGGCGTTAACGCGACCATTTCGCTATTGATATGCCCGCCATCCACGCGGAATTCAATTCCGTGCGCGTCATCCACCGCTGATACCAGGCTGTGCCGGTCGCCTTCGCCGGGAATTCGGGTTATCTGATACCCGAGCGATACCATCACCTCGGTCAGCTCGTCCTCGATGTAGGCGGTCGTCACCTGACCGGTTAAGGTTTGCTCGCAGGCGGAAAACAGCTCGCCTGCCTGGTCGGCAATCCGTTGAATTTCTTCCAATCCCCCTTCTTCCCGCGTCAAGGCTTCGCTCAACCGCGCGCTCAACTCCCGCGCCCGATCGGTAAAGGCCGGCATCTCCGGCAGGCGCATGATCGCCTGTATTTTAGCAAGGATGTCGCCGACCAGGCGCCGGCGCTCCTCCGCGGCGTTGGCCCGCGCCTGCCGGCGCTCCGCCTGTGTCTTGATCTCGCGGTAGACGCGCCGGCGCAGCACGGTCAGGCCCTGGCGGGCGACAGTGCGCTGACGGACGGCCACTTCTTTCAGGGCGTCGAGCTGGGCAATGAGCTGCGCGCGGGTTTCCGCGACCTCCGGGGCGTCGAGCAGGGGGGAGAGGATCTCCTCGCGCAGCGCGGCAATCTCATCTTGCAGCGTGTTGCGGAATGCCTGTTTTCCGGCGGCGTCGGCCAGCCGTCGGTAGGCATCCAGGTGCGCGTTGAAGCGTTCCGGCGCCTGCTCGATCTGGGCGAGCAGCTTCCGGCATCCTTGCGTGAATTCTTCGCCGGTATGCCGTTGTTGGAGGTCTTCGACGCGACGCCGCAGGAAATCGGCATCAGTTTGAATGGTAGAAGATACGCGGGTCTGTTCGATCAGGGCGAGGGCTTCATCCGTCTTTTCCCGCTCGTTCCGCGCCAACTGTTGCCGGAGCTTCGCTTCAAGGTTGGCCTGGCGGTGAAACTCGTGCAATCCTACCTGGTAATCCTCCTGCAGTCGCTTCAGCAGCAGGTACGTTCCATATGCGACCCCGCCGGCGCCCAGCACAACAGCGCCCAGCCCGCCGGAGGCCGCCGCCAGCGTCCCGGTAGCGATTACGCGCGGTACCGCGTCGATCACAATGTCAGCGGTGCGGCTCATGCGGTCGTCCTTTCCGATCCTGGAACGATCACTGCGATCCTATCCTGAGACAGGCCTCGCATTAGCGGGCGTTCGCAGGTAGTATTTCCAATTCGAGATTAACGCAACCTTCCCATACTGTCAAGCGGTATAAATACCCTAACTCAGTAATTCATATTCCCGGATACGCGCAGTCGAATGGTATAATAACTTGATGATGTGTCCCGGGTGGTGCGCGGTAATCACTGGCTCTCCAGATCGTAATTTCACCTGACACTTCGGTAATCGTTTTTTTGTCTCGCGCGGACTCGGAGGTTCGCGCTCCCATATGAGAACAGCTTTTCTGCAACTGCTAAAAGGTGAAACGCCGGACGAAATCGTCTGGACCGCCGACCTCTCCTACTGGATGGAGGGGCGGCGGGCGGACGGGACGGCGCGGGCGGAGTGGTTTACAGAGGAGGGATTTCTCGAGCTGCACCGGGAGCATGGCATTTTCCCCTATTATTACTACCCGAAGTTCTGCGCCTTCGCGGAGCGGTTTGACGGGCCGGTGACGGTGGAGCGGCAGGCGCGAGGCAATATCACACTCCAGCGGATTACCTGCCCGGCTGGAGAGCTGACCTCCGAGAGCGCCTGGCTGCCGGAGAGCTGTTGTTCCGGCACGACGAAGCACTTCATCGTGAAAGAGCGAGATCTCGATATTTTCCTCGACTTGCTGCAATACCGGCGATTGCTGCCCGCCAACATCGATGATTACCGGGAGCGTATGGCCGTGTGGGCGGTATGGGACGGGGTGCCCGGTCTGGCGCTGCCGCGCTCGCCGCTGGCGGCGCTGACGGCGGAATGGGCGGGGGTGGAGAGCACCGCCTTCCTGCTGGCTGATTGCGGGGAGAAAATGCGCGCGGCAATGGACCGGCTGGAGGAGCAGGAAGCGCCTATCCTCGACGCCGTGTGCGCGCTGGCGCCGCCCATCGCGCACTTCATCGACAACCTTTCCAGCGAGAATCTGGCCGGCCTGTATGACGAGTTCATGGCCGGCCGCCACCGGGCGCGGCTGGAACGGCTGCACGCCGCCGGGGTGGCCGGCGTGGTGCATCTTGACGGAACGGTGCGGGGATTGCTGCCCAAGCTGGCGAAAGCCGGATTTGACGCCGTGGAGGCGCTTACACCGCAGCCGGCCGGCGACCTTGACCCGGCGGAGATGCGCGCGCTGGTGGAAGGCGCGAACACCATCCTTTGGGGCGGCGTGCCGGGGGTGATGTTCGCCCCGCCTTACACCTGGGAGGACATGCGCCGTCACGTCGAGCGCCTGCTGGAAGCCTGGCAAGGCTATCCCTTCATCCTCGGCGTCGCCGACCAGGTGCCGCCGGATGGGAATATTTCGTTTTGCGGGAAGATTGCGGAGATCATTCGGTAGTGAAAGATGCACCACAGAGACTGTGCCTCTGTGGTGCATCTTTCCAACCTTCCATTCTCCTGGAGGACATTATGCTCGGTATGTATATCCACACCCACTGGAGTTACAACTACCCCTACGCCGCGCGCACGTGGACAATCAATGATTGGGAGGCGTATCTGCGGGGGCTGCGCGGGTTGGGGTACGACTTCATCACCATCTGGCCGCTGCTGGACTGCATGCCGGCCCAGCCCAATGCCACCGATCGCCTCTTCCTGAAGACGCTGGCGCGGGCCATCGACCTGGCGCACGACCGCTTCGGCATGAAGGCGGCGCTGGTGGCGGGGGTGAATGCCATCGGCAACGAGCAGGCGGCGGATTATGCCTTCAGCAAGCGGCCTTATTTCGCCTGCGAGAAGCGGATCGATCCGAAGAACGATGAGGAAGTGCAGGCCTTTTTCGCCGGCAGGCGCAATCAGCTCTCCTTCCTGCGTAATGCCGACGCGCTGGCGATCATCGACAGCGATCCCGGAGGATACGCAGGCTCCACCGTCGATGAAATGGTGATGCTGATGGAAGGCCAGGCGGCCGCCTTGCGCTCCTTCAACCCGGATGCCGAGTTCATCTACTGGATGTGGTTCGGCTGGGAGACCGTCAACCGCTTTCTCGAGATCACCGCCGCCGGCGGCGATGCTCCCATGGCTGCCGATGACGAAGAGGAATTCACGCGGACGCTTTCGCTTATCCGCAAGCGCATCCCCGAACCCTGGTGGCTCTATCACTGCCGCACGGTGCACGACAGACCCATCGACGCGCTGGGGCTGCGCGACCGGGCGCTGTGGTTCCCTTACGGCCTGCTGGAGGGCGAGCCGACCTTCCCGCTGATCAATTGCGACCCCGCCGGCCTCGGGCAGGCGATCACCGCCGACCGGCTGGACCGCTGCCGGCGCGGCGCCATGGGCAACCTGCAGAACCACTGCCTGCAGCTTCCGCACACTTATATCTTTTCCCACCTGGCGCAAGGCGGCTTGCCGGAGACGGTTGACCTGGCGCGCTTTGCCGACGAGCTGCTGCCAAGGCAAGGCGAGGTTATCGCGGAGGGATGGCAGGCGCTCGAATCGCGCGATGCGGGCCGGCTGCATGCGGCAATCGACGCCATCACCGCGCTGATCGGGCAACCCCGGCGGGAAGGCCGCCTGGCCGGCCTGCTCTTCCATGATTCCGACCGCTTCCTGGTAGACCTGGCGATGAACCTGGGAGTGCGCGCCGCGCTGGTCGAGCTCAACGCGGAGCCGCCGCCCACGGCTTTGCTGCGGAAGACGCTGGATACCGTGCGCGCTTATCAGCAGCGCACCGGCTTCGTCGATTCCTGTTACGGCCCGCTGGTAGACGGCCTTTTCCCGCCGCTCGCCGACATCGGCGATCCCGGCATTGACGCCGCGATGCGACAGTTCAATACCTGGCAGGATCCTACGCTTCGTAACGGAGCGCTGCTGCGCGTGCTGGAGGCGGCATTGCCGGAGCGCGGGTGTCCCGCCCGCGAGTGACTATGTCGGAGCGCGGACGTCCCGCCCGCGAGTTGCGAAAACAGGCACGAGCGGGATGCCTACATTCCGGCATACGGTACGCGCAGGCGGGACGCCTGCGCTCCGGCGACAGCGATCCGCGCCACCCGCGTGCTGGCGATCACTTTATCGCCTTGCGAGAGGACTAACTGCAGCCGGTACTCGCCGGCCTTGTCAGGGACGAAGGACAGGTGCTTGAGCAGATCGTACCGTGTTACTTTTCCGGTGAGCTCCACCACCCGCGAGGTGATCGCGGTGTTGCCGTCCTCCACGCTGGTGACGACTTCGAAAAGCTGATAATCGCCCTGCAGATAATCGTCGCAGACGATGGCGGCGTCGAGGATCGCCTGTTCCGCCACTTCCGCGGATGATTTTACGCGCATGACGATGGCGCATGGTTGATTGTACGCCAGCGAGGTGGTGAGCGCATTGGTTGGATTGCCGGATGGCGTGCTCAAGCCGGTCAGCGTTTCGGCATCCGGAAGGCGGATAAAATAACCGAGCAGCGGGAAACGCGCGTCACCCCGCAGGCTCTCCACCGCACCGCGCAGCCGGCCCAGGGCTTCATCGCCCATCGCCGTATTGCCGCGAATGCCTGCCAAGCCGGATATTCCTTCCGCGTATATCTCCACGCCGAGTCCGGTAACCAGCACCGGCCCGCCGGCGTCTTCGAGCCTCTTCAGCCGCTCCCACCAGTCGTCGGCGCTGCCGGCGGGAAGGTTGAAATCGAGATCGGTCACGAGCTGTCCCGCGGAATCGCGCGGTCCTATAAGGCGTGATCGTGCTCCGTCGCGCAGCAGAATCAGGCGGGAAGGATCCAGCGCGCGCAGGCCGGCAACCCGTTCGGTCTGATCGCCGGCGCCCGCCCAGCTCCATGCAATGATGCTTGGATGCCGCGCGCAGGCTTCGAGCGTCGGGCGAATCCGCGGTTTAGTGCCGTCGGAGGGAATCTCGCCGATCACCAGCATGCCCAGCGCATCCGTCGCGGCAAGGACTTCTTCGGGCAGCGCGGAGCCGTCAGCCATGATGGCGTTGAAGCCCGCCCGGCGCGCCAGCTCCAGCTCGTTGCGGAGGGTTTCTTCCAACGTGCCGGCATAAATCAGCGGAATGCCGCCCGGCAGGCGCAGACCTTTCAACTGCACCGCCTGCCCGTTGACCAGCAGTCCGGTGTCGTTGTATGTTACCGCGCAAGCGCCACAGGAGATTGCGCGCTCATCGACGATACGCCCGGCAACCTGCAGCGTGGCGCGCACCCGGTAGATATTCCCCGGCTCGCGTGGGGACCAGCGAAGCATGCGCCTGATGGAGAAAACCTTCTCGCCGGATATTTCCGCCGCGGGCAGGGTGACGGTCTCCGTGTGCCGTTGCGTTGCGCGGTCGCCGGACGGGGGCATCACTTCCAGCTTGAGGACGGCGTCAACCGGCGTCGCGGCAGCGAGCCGGTAGCGCGCCGCCAGCGTCTGCCGCGCCGGATCCATCACCGCGGTCAGCGTGTCGATGCGTGTTGGCGGCAGCAGCTCCATACTGATATGGCCCAGCCCATAAACAGGCTCGCACCGGATAATGGGCGGCAGACCGGTCCGGCCCAACCGCAGCGCCAGGTGGTGCGTCGAGCCGCCGACGCCACGCAGACGCGCGTACTGCGGCAGGCCGTTTCCATTGAATTTTGCCGTCGGCTTGCCATCCAGGAACACATCCAGCAATCCCACCGGATGGTCCAGGTTCAACTGCACCTCGACCGGCTCGCTATTGCCGGGAAAGGTGATGTCGCGGGCGTACCAGGCAGCGCCCTGGCCTGCCCTGTTCCAGGAATACGGCAACTTCACCGTGGAAGAGAAGGGCAGCGCCACGGCCCACTCTTCGGAAGGCGCCTGCCCGGTGGAATCGGCGGCTAAGCTCCATGAATCATCGAGGGAGATCACGGTCCGGCTCTGATTCGCCATAACGGCGGCTGCCGACCGCTCTTTAGCGACGGAAGACAGCGTAACGGCCAACATTGCCAGGATAATTGCAACGATGCAGCGCGACATGGCTCTCCCTGGATTATGGATAGCTTTCGCCGCCGGCAGGCTTATTCCCTCCCGATAAACGCCCGACGGATCCCGATACTAAGTTTTTCCATATTAAGCCTTGCTCACTGAAATTCTCTACAGCATATAGCGAATATAGCCGCAGCTTCATTCTCTTTCTCGTTCCTCGTTCGAGAGGCAAGCCTATACATGCGGGGGGACAGTCCAGTGGTCTTCTTTCCGAGCTTTAACCATGTATGAATCAGCGTTACCGTTTACCGGGGTCTGCCGTATCTTCCTGCTTTCGCTCGCCGCAGGCGCACGGTGTCTGCCGGCACTTGGGGCAGCCCGCGCCGTATTTGGCGGCGGCCACGGTTTCCAGGTCCACCTCGAAAATGCTGGCCAGCGTGACCAGCCAGGCGAAGACGTCGGCGAATTCCGCCTCCTGCTCCGCGCGACGCTGCGAGCGGAGCGCCCGCCCCAGCTCGCCGACCTCCTCCACGAACCAGATGAAGGTTTCCTGCCACCCGCGCCCGCGGTCTTTCTCCAGGTATAACCGCTCGATCTGCCGTTGAAACTCACTTACTGTCATGATCTTTCCATCCTTTTTTATTATGCACGCTCTTCATCAACCGCTGCTGGATGGAGCGAGCAGCGAGCATGAGATGTGCGGGAAGATGCCGGGCGATATGCATACCGCGATTCAAACTGTTCAATGTCCGGTATGCCGCGGGGGATTGGGCGATGGCGATCTGCCGGCGCGGGTGCTCGACGCCGCCGAACATCACTTTATACGGCATGATTACCGCGCCTTGGTTGATCCGGGTCAGGCCATGCTCGATAGCCCAGCGGAACTCGACGGCGGAACCGACGACGCCGGGACTATAGCCGGCGGGAAGCGCGGCGACGTCGCGGGCAGTGATGTGCTGATACAATACCTTCTGTCCGGGCGGATGCAATGTCGTTTGAATCAGCACTGGCGCGCCGCGCAGCCGGATGACGAAGGTCAAGGCAAATCCCCGCCGCGCCGCCCAATGAATCGCTTGCTGATAGAACTGAATGCCGCGCGAGTCGCTGAAGAGCGAGACTGCTTGTTCCTTTCTCCAGCGCAGGTTATACAGGCGCGCCATCTCCGGGATTACCGCCGCGCATTCGTCGGGGGAGGTCAGCAATTCCATGGTGCATTCCGAACCGAGGTCGTGAAATTTTCTTTCCGCCCGCCTGATATTCCGCGCGGCCTGCGGGCCGATCCGGCGGAGAAAGGCTTCCCAGCTCTCCGGCAGCTCGCTCCAGACCGCGGAGGTCGTGATGGACTCGACCACGGGAAACAGGTTATACTGCCGGCATGCCTGCACGAGCACGTCAATGCTCTCTTCGCGCTCGCTGACTCCCAGCAGCAGCAAGCCGATTTCCGGCGCGCGTTTCATCCACTCCGCCAATCCGAACCAGACTTCGCGTTCCCACGCGGGATCGAGCAGAATTTGCAGCTCGCCCACGCCGAAACAGGAGACCACCTCCCAGCATCGCGGAAAAAGCTTGCGCACCGGCAACAGTGCGACAGGCCTTTCCACCGAGACCAGCAGCACGCCCCAGAGCCGGCAGGCGCCGGTCCGGCGGGCCAGTTCGAACCACTCACGGTAACAGACGATGGGCGCCCGGGTATCGATCGCCGCCAATTCATCCCAGGCAAGCCGGGCGCGCTCGAATTCGAGACTATCCCAGGCAATCAGCTCGCATTTAACCTGCCGCTGCGCAACTCGCGTTTCTATATCATCGACTTCCATCACTGATGCTCTACCCAATCTACGACTGCCGTTACTATTCAAGGGCACGCTTGCATATCATCTTATCTTATTTCTCGGTATATATCCGCAACAGCGGCGAAACAAATAGATCATCGGTGTGAATCATCGGACATGGCAGCAGGCTTGCACGGGATATGCTGGAGTTAACCCTGGCCTTTTCGCGCATCGATGCGCGAAAAGGCCGGATAAGAAAATGGGGCAAATGACTGGCGGATTATCGACGCAAGCAGCAATTATCTGGGTCGGACGGTTTCTGAACATCATCGTGGCCGCCGGCACCATGATGGTGCTCGCGCGGCAATTGGATCAGGAGAGCTACGGCGCCATCGCCCAATTGCTCATGGTCTACATGATCTTCTCGCAGATATTCGCCGTCGGTCTGCCGCAATCGACCTATTATTTCCTACCCCGTTACGCCGGCGGTGAACGCCGCGGCTTTATCATACAGACCATTGTGCTGCTCATGCTTTCCGGCTTGCTGCTGGGATTGGGGCTGTATTTCGGCGCGGATATTCTCGGTCGATTGCTGGGCAGCGCCAAACTGCCCGGCTTGCTGCGCATCTTCGCCATCTATCCGTTTTTTATGCTTGCCACCATGGCGGTGGAAGGCCCGCTGCTGCATGCCAACCGCCCGGCGCCTATCGTTATTTTCGGCGCGCTGATCCGCGTGGGGATGTTCTGCGCGCTGGTGATTCCGTTGCAATTCAGCGTCTCGCTGGAGAATACCCTACGCATATGGATGGGCTTCGGAGCGGTGGTCTGCATTGTTGCCATCGCGCTCATGCTGTCCACCGTGCGCGGGTTGCCGCTCGTCTGGCGCCCGTCGATGCTGCGGGATGAATGGTACTTCTCGCTCCCGCTCGCCGGGGTTACGCTGCTGGCGATCGCCACTACTTACCTCAGTCGTTTTCTCGTTTCCAATGCCTTCGGCGTGGCGGCCTTCGCCATCTATATAAATGCATCGATCGATATCCCGACGGTAAGCACGGTGACCAATGCGGCTTCCGCCGTGCTGACCGCCGAGCTTTCCCGGCGCGTCTCGCTCGGTGAGATGGAGGAAATGCTTGCGGTCTGGCATCGCGCCGCTATCCGCCTGGCGGTCATCATTTTCGCCTCCTTCGGCTTCCTGGCCTTCTGGGGAAATGAAACGATGCGGTTGATGTTCTCCTCGCGGTACGCGGAAAGCGGAATTATCTTCAGCATACTGGTATGGGCTATCCCGCTGCGACTGGGCACACTGCAGCCGATGTTCGTGGCGCTGGGCCTTACGCGCGCACTGGTCGGCCTGAATGTCATCGGGTTGGCATTAGTGGCGCTGGGCGTCGTCATCGGCGGACATTATCTGGGATTGCCCGGTGTGGCGGCGGGCACGGTGATCGCCGGCTACCTCGACGTGCTGATATCCATATATTACATCTCGACCAGGCTGGCCGGCGGTTGGCGAAAATTCCTGCCCTGGCGGCGGGTGGGCATCCTTCTGTTGCTGGCGCTGGCCTGCGGAGGGATCAGCCGCGGCTTCTTCTCCCTGTTCATGCATCCCTGGCCGGCGCCGGCATCCTACGGCGCCGCATTGCTGGTTTTCCTGTCGTGTTATACCGGAGGACTCTATCTGCTGCGCCTGCACGATTTGCTCATCCCCGCCGGATTGCTGCGGCGTTTTCAGCGCGCGCCCGCGGAGGAAATCGAACGCACGGCTGTCTGAATAGCATCGATGTTTTTGCCTTCTCGCGGGGGCGCCTAACCCCCAACTCCTTTCCCGTAAAGGAAGGGGGACATCCCCCTTCTTTCGCAGAGAAAGGGGCTGGGGAGATTAAGCGCCCCAACACCAGTTTGCATTTTTGTTGACGTATATCAGGAAAATCGGTACGATACAGCCGGTAATGTATACATTCATCGAGGGCGGCGAGATGATGAAATGGCGGCAGGCGCGGGTATTGCTTGCGCTCCTGGCTTCACTGGCGTTCGTACTGAGTGCGGGTTGCGTGCGTCTTGCCGCGGGCACTCCGTCCATAACAGAAATCGTGTTCAACGAGACGCGCGCCTGGCAGGACCTGGAGGCGCAGGTGAACTTCGGCCCCCGCGTGCCCGGCACGGAGGCGCACGGCCGGACGCGCGACTGGCTGGTCGAGCAGCTCACTTCATCGGCGAAATCGGTCACGCTGCAGCCGTTCATCCATAAGCTGGACGGGCGAAATGTCACAATGTGGAATATCATCGCCGAGTTCCCCGGCGTAGGCCCGGCGCCGCGCGAGCAGGTGCTGCTGGCCGCGCACTGGGATACCCGCCCCACCGCGGATTACGACCCCGACGAAACAAAGCGGATGCAACCCATTGCCGGCGCGAATGATGGAGCATCGGGGGTGGCGGTGCTGCTCGAAATCGCCCGCCGGCTCAAAGCCCGCCCCATCGCGCGCGACGTGACGATCGTGCTCTTTGACGGCGAGGATTACGGCACATATCCGAATATGAAGACCAATCTCGCCTCGATGCTGCTCGGCTCGCAATACTACGCCGATCACCTGCCGGAAAAGAAGCCGGACTGGGGCATACTGCTCGATATGATCGGTGACGCGGACCTGGCCATTTCACGAGAGCCGAACTCCGAAAAATACGCCAAAGCGGTGAATGATCGCGTCTTCGCCGCCGCGAAGGAAATGGGCTATCTGCGCGTCGGCGGGCAATCCGGCTTCGTGGATGCCGTGTCGGGAGAAGCGATTACCGACGATCATATCGCGTTGAACAAGGCGGGGGTGCCGACAATCGACCTGATCGATTTCAACTACCCATTCTGGCACACCACCCACGATACCCCCGAACAGTGCAGCGCCGAAAGCCTGAAGGTGGTTGGAAGGATTGTGCTGCTGGCGATCGGCAGCGAGTAGGGGTTAGGGGCTAGGGATTAGGGATTAGGGATTAGGGGTTAGGGGTTAGGGATTTAACCCCTAATCCCTAGCCCCTAACCCCTAATCCCTAGCCCCTAACCCCTAACCCCTAACCCCTAACCCCTAACCCCTAACCCCTAACCCCTTACAACTCCGGAATCACCGGCTCGTCCTCCTTGCCGACATATTCCATCGTCACCTGCTCGTTCATATTAAGCAAGCTTTCGTTTTGCGAGACGATTTTCACGCCGCTTTTTTTGATATTGCCGACGACGCGGTTGTGGAGCAGGGCTTGCAGGCGGCTGCTGGCCACTCCCGTATGCAGCGGGTCGATGGCTCTGGCCTTTTCATAGGCGGCGATGGCTTCCTCGCGCTTGCCGCGATTCAGGTATGCGTTGGCCAACCCGACGAGAGCGTTGGCGTTGTTGGGATCGAGGGAGAGCAGGTAGCGGTAGCGGGTGATGTCGCGGTCGTTCAAATGCTTCAGCGTGAGCCAATCATGCAGCAGACCGGCCAGCGGCGTGAGCATCCACAGTATTGCCAGCAGTACGAGGTAGATCAGCAGCCCGCCATACCACTTTGTTGACGCCAATGACGCCACGATGAGCAAGTGGGCGGAGAGAGCGGCAACCGCAAAGCGGAAATCAAGGTTTTTCTCGACCAGCGCGGCGTTATACAGCCGGATAACCGGCGCCGCCGTCAACAGGGCCACCAGACCCACATAAGGCAGCAGGTAGGCCATCGAGTCGTTCAGGAACTCACCGCGTAGAAATTCCTCCATCCTTCCCTCCAGGCAACTGTTCGACGAGTTGCGGCCATTCGCTCGATGCCGTTGCCGTATTATACCCCGGAATTGGCAATAACAACATTTTTCATGCTCTTGCTCTCTATATTACTAATCCAACCGAGTCGGAACCAAAGAACGGACCTCCTGCTTAAAGCCAGGTTTATGGTTTATGGTTTATCGTTTGCCCTGGATTCCTGGCAGAGCTTGGAATTCTCTACACCGTGATCAGGATGTCAAGCTCTGCCAGGAATCCAAGGCTAAACGATAAACCATAAACCATAAACCAACGTGGGCTTTGCTCGCAACCTGACAACTTGTTTTTCATCGCAGTTCCTGCGATTTAAGGTACTAATCCGCAATCTCTCGCCAACAGGCGCAGATTTTGTCTTTGGTTGCGGCGTAGCCGCCCTATGGTTATACGAACGGTAGATGACAGATGACGGATAAAAGATCATGCGGCTGTATTTGTTTTTACTTTGTAACAATTATTGTCGCTCATCGCTCCACCGCGCGGACTTTCGAGATCTCCTGGTACATCTGCACCAGGCGATGGAATTCGCCGTCCTCTTTGGCCAGCAGCTCGTCGTGGGTGCCGATCTCGGATATTTCACCGCCCTTCAGCACTATCAGCCGGTGGGCGTTTTTTAGCGTGGACAGGCGGTGAGCGATGGCGAAGGTGGTGCGGCCTTTGATCAGGCGCGAGGTGGCCTCCTGAATCTGTTTCTCCGTCTCCACGTCCACGTGCGAGGTGGCTTCGTCCAGAATCAGGATGCGCGGGTTATGCAGCACCGCGCGGGCAATGGCCAGCCGCTGCTGCTCGCCGCCGGACAGGCCCTTGCCGCCTTCGCCGATGAGCGATTCGTAACCGTCGGGTTTGCCGCGGATGAAATCGTGCGCGTTCGCCACCTTCGCCGCGCGCACGATCTCCTCCTTAGTCGCGTCCGGTTTGGCGTAGGAGATATTGTCCGCCAGCGTGCCGCTGAAGAGGAAGGTATTCTGCGGCACCAGGCCGATCTGCTTGCGTAGATCCGCTATCTTCAGCTTGCGGATGGGCACGCCGTCGATGAGGATTTCGCCTTCGTTCACATCGTAAAATCGGCAGAGCAGGTTGATGGTGGTCGATTTTCCGGCGCCGCTGTGCCCGACCAGTCCGATCATCTCACCCGGTTCGACATCGAAATTAACGTTCTTCAACACGGGATGATGCCGTTCATAACCAAAGTGAACGTCGCGGTAGGTAACCCTGCCGGTAATCTCGTCCATCGCGACGGCCTCTTCGTCCTGCAGCACGTCCGGCGCGGAGTCCAGTACCTCGAAGATGCGCTCCGCCGCGGTCAGCGAGCGTGACGACCAGCTCAGCAGCATGGACATGAACTGGATAGGCCCGTAAAACATGCCGACGTAGGCGATGAACACCAGCAGCTCGCCCAGCGTAAAGCCTTTAGCGATCCGGCCAGCCGCCAGCAGATTATGATCGAGCAGCACAAAGCGCCCGCCCACGTACCAGATGAGCAGCGAACCGAGCATGATCAACATCGAGATGGCGGAGAAGAGAAAAGCCCATGTCCATTCCGCTCGTATGCCCGCCTTGGCCAGCTCGTCGCTCTGCTCGTTGAAGCGCGCGATCTCGCGCGGCTCCTGCGCGAAGGCGCGCACCACGCGCATGCCGTTCAGCGTTTCGGTGAGGATGGCGTTCACCCTCCCCCAGCGCGAGAAGAAGCGGTGCATGAGGGTGCGAATGCGCCGCCAGAAGCGGCCGGAGAGAAAGATGACGATCGGCGCCGGCGCCAGCACGAATAGCGCCAGCTTCCAATTCATCACAAACAGCATTATCCCGATACCGACCAGACGCAGGAAATTGATCACCAGGTCCTGCGAACCCCACACCAGAAACTGCTGCAGTTGCCCGGTATCCTGGTTCACGCGTGAGATCACCTGGCCCATCTGCCGCTTGTCGAAAAAGTTCAGCGACAGATATTGCAGATGCTCGTAAAGCTGGCAGCGCACGTCGTGGGTGATGCGGTTGCCCAGCGCGGCGCTTAGCCAGCTCATCAGCACCCCGAGGCCGTTGGTGGCGACGAGCACCACCACCAGGATCAACGCGAGCAGCCCGAGCAGCGTCAGCCGCTGGTGGATTTCGCCTTCGGTAAGCGCGCGCTCCGGCAGCTTCAACACGTTATCGACAAGCGGTTTCTGCAGGTAGGGAGGGATGAGGCCGAGTACGGTGCTGACCATCGCCAGCGCGGAGAGCGAAACCGCGGTAAGCCAGTGCGGGCGGAGATATTCGAGCAGCCGTCGCAGCGTGCGGCTGCGCGGCAGGCAAAACGGGCAGACCTTCGTGCCTTTTTCCAGCGGCAGACCGCATTTCGGGCAGTGCTGGCTTTCCTGCTCCGGCAGCTCTGCCTCCTCGCCTTTCAGCCACTTGCCCAGCACCCCGGCGGCGGTTGCGAAGTCGGGAGAATGGCGATTGGTGAAACGCAGCAGCTCGAGCGATTTGCCGTCCCGTGTCACCTGGAAGGCGCCGCCGCCCACCAGATTTTCCACCTTCGGCTCGCTGAGCTCGGAAAGCGGCAGGTTGACGCGCTGCTCGACGCCGCCGCCGTTTCTGCTGAATACCAGCAGGTCTGCTTCGGTGACGACCAGCCACTCGTCGCCCAGGGAGCCGTTCGGAAGCAGGTCCGCCCCCGCGCATAACCGGATCGACGCTTCGAGTTGAATCCCTTCCGGCAATGTTGTATTCAGCATGTTGCGCGTCCTTATTTGCCGAACAATCTGCCTGTCGGCGCTGCGGGCGCAATCCGCGCCGGCGCAGACAGGGCAAAAACGAATCTGTATCCTACCACCATTAAGGTATGCCAGCAAGGAGGCGCTCCCGCATATACCTTTTCGATTTCAGTGCTTTTCCCGATAAAAGAAATTTGCGCCGAAAATAAAATTCCGGTACTCGTGATATAATATAAAGAGATTGATAGTCTATTTGAAATTAAACTTGATAGAAAAACTTGTATCAAAGATATTGCCTAAACCAGGCAAGGTCAGTTTTGGTAGTTGAGCAGGTGGTCATTGAGCTCGTCGAAAGGCAGGAAAGCTGATCGATTCTTTCCACAGCTACCTTGCCACCGCGTGGCAAGCCTGTTTTTCGGTTGTGAGTTAAGCCCAGTTAGACCCGAAAAGGAGGGCGTTATTATGCCGGTCATAATCTATCCGCCCAAGCTGCCGATGCACGAGCGCGTGGTGCTGCATCGCGAGCATCAGGAGAACCGCTGGGGCGCGCCGATTCCTTTTGTGCCGTTCCTGATCTTCACCGCGGCGATCTACCTGCTGGGTCTGTGGGCGGTGTCCAATGTCGATTCATGGGAATTCATGGCCAACCTTGCCGAGCAGCAGCGACTGCTGATCGCTTCCTCCATTCCTCCCGTCATTCTGGTGCTTACTATCCTGATTTATCCGCACCTGTCCTCGCCGGTCTTTCATTATCAAGCCGCGCTGTTGCAGGACGAAAACGACCTGCAACTGCGCTGGAACCTGGCGGTGGTGGCAACCGCGCATATCTACTGTGGGCGACAGGCGCAGGTCGCCTGGATCAATCTGCTGGAAACGCTTACCGCCGAGGACCGGCAGCTCGCGCTGGGATTCCAGCGGCGCGTGCGCAGCAGGCTGCAGCAGATTCCCGTGCTTACCGCCCGCGACTGGCTCGCCGCGCTGATCGTCTGCCTCGCCGCCTTGCTCATCAGCCTGTTCATGCTCGGCGCTCCGCCCCTTCACGCCATCTTTCACAGCCTGACGCTGATTATCATCGTGCAGCTTTTCATGCTCTATCTGTATACCCAGCGCTGGCAGCACATCCGCCGCCTCATGGAGCTGGAAGACATCTTCGAAGAGCTTACCCCCTCGCGCAAGCCGGAAGACCGGCCGAAACCGGAAGACGAAGTTGCCCGCTGGACGCGAGAGCAGGCAGAATGCTTCACCCTGAAAACGAAATACGTTCCCCCCTCGCTGACCGACGCGCCGCCGGTGCCATGGGAGGAGTGAAGAGAAGAAGAGAAGAAGGGAAGGCTGTTCTCTTCGGAATTATCCGTTTTTCCGATGAGTTGATCATGCTCGTGAGCATTCCAGGGACGGCAGTATAATTGCGCCTTCTCTCTCCATCTGTTAGCATACCATCGACATGACCTGGTTTTCAGCACTGGCCTGGATTGCTGGATTATGGCTCGCGGCGGGCATCGAGGCGGCGTGGGGTGGGGGAATGCCCGGCCCGCTGCTGCTGGTGGCGCTCGCTGCCGGCTTATGGGCGGGAACCCGAACAGGCTTGTTGATGGGCGCCGCGGCCGGGATGTGCGGCGCGGCGCTGTTCGGCGGGAACGTCTTCTTCCTCGGTCTGCTCGGCATGGCCTGCGGCGGCGCCGCCGGATTGCTCACCCCGTGGCTTTCGCGGCATCATCTGCTGGTCGGTCTGTTCGCCGCGCTGGCCGTCTCCCTGCCGGTCGGGTTGCTGCTCGGTTGGCCGCATCATCGCCACTTCGCCGGCGCCGCGCTTGCCGCGCTGGGCCGAAGCGGCGAAAATTTGTTGTGGATGATTCCGATTTATGGTATCGTATTACTCGCATCGCAAGGTTCAAACTCTACTTTGCGCGGGGAATAATTTACCTGGAAAGAGAAGATGAGAGAGCTGCAGATCGTTAAATATCCGGATCCGGTGCTGCTGAAAAAGGCGGCGCGCGTCGAACGCGTGACGACGGAAATCAGCGCGTTCATGGATGAAATGCTGAATACCATGCGCGACGGCAATGGCGTAGGCCTTGCTGCGCCGCAGGTCGGCGTGTCCCTCCGCATCATCGTGGTCGAAGTTGACGAGAAGGCGCATGCCCTTATCAATCCGCAAATTATCGCCGCGGAAGGCAGCGAAACCGCGGTGGAAGGCTGCTTGAGCCTGCCGCGGCTTTATGGCGACGTGACGCGCGCCCTGCGCGTGACTGTGACCGGATTGAATTCGCGCGGCAAAAAGATCAACCTTTCCGGTGAAGGTCTGTGGGCGCGCGCCATGCAGCACGAGATCGACCACCTGGACGGCGTGCTCTTCATCGACCGCGTCATCCCCGAATCCCTCCACTGGCTTACCGGCGATGCCGATGAGGAAGGCAACGTCACGTCGAAACCCACCAGTCTTGAAGAAGCAAAAATGTTCTTCGAGCGCCAGGCAATGGCGCTGCGCGCCTGAAGTGGAACAGGGGGACTGTCTCGCATTTTCCCCCTCAATATTTAACGCTCGCTTACTATTCTAATGCCGATATATACTGTTCTGTTAGTTCGCTACTACTATTGGAAAATGCGTGACTGTCCCCATTTTCCCCCTCAATATTTAACGCTCGCTTACTATTCTAATGCCGATATATACTGTTCTGTTAGTTCGCTACTACTATTGGAAAATGCGTGACTATCTTCCCCGTTCGGCCGATTGTTTCATCCCTTCATCATTCACCCGGCAGGTATGCTCCGTTTGTCCAGCGAAAGTATCCCCGTGCGCATGCTATTCTTCGGCACCAGTACGTTCGCGCTGCCTGTCCTGCGGGCGCTGTTCAGCCTCCGCGAGAACATTGTCGGGGTGGTGACGCAGCCGGACCGCCCGGCGGGCCGCGGCGGCAGGCTGACGCCGCCCCCGGTCAAGGAGCTGGCGGTTGAACTTGGGCTGCCGGTGCTGCAGCCGGAATCCTGCCGCGCGCCGGAGTTCCTGCAGGCCGCGCGCGAGCTGGCGCCCGACCTCAACGTGGTGGTGGCTTACGGGCAATTCCTGCCGGACGCGCTGTTGTCGCTGCCCCGCTTCGGCTCGGTGAATCTGCATGGCTCGCTGCTGCCGAAATACCGCGGCGCGGCGCCCATCCAGCGGGCTATCATGGCGGGCGAGGAGCGGACCGGCGTGTGCCTGATGTGGATGGCGCGCGAGATGGACGCCGGTGATCTCATCGACTGTTCCGCAACGCCCATCCTGCCGGAAGATAACGCCGCTGTGCTTTCCGCGCGGTTGTCCGCGCTGGCGGCGGAGCTGCTGATTGCCTGGTTGCCGGCCCTCGAGCGCGGCGAGGCGCCGCATGTCCCGCAGGACCCGTCGCGGGCCACCTTCGCGCCCGCCATCCGCAAGGAGGAGCGGGAGATCGACTGGTCGCTGTCCGCGGAAGTCATCGAGCGCCGCATCCGCGCGCTGGCGCCGGAGCAGGCCGCCGTCACTACTTTTCGCGGCCAACCGCTGAAAATCCTGGCCGCGCGAGTGCATGAAATAATTTACACCGGACATGCAGGAGAACCCGGTGAGATAGTAGAAATAATCCTTAATGACGGACCGATAGTGGCGGTGGGAAGCGGCTTGTTGTTGCTGCTCGCGCTGCATCCCGCCGGAAAACGTCCGATGTCCGCGGCGGATTTTATGCGCGGATACCATGTCGCCGCCGGCGAGCGGTTTGGCGATTCCGCGGATAAATGAAAAAAGCGCTCGGAAATTTGTAATTCTTTATTGCAGAGTGTTGTCAACCCGGCGAAGAATTGCTATCCTACTACAGTTTGCCCGGAGTGAGCGCATCGGGCGTTATACAGTGCGACTCTGACTATTGTGAAGGAGACGATACCATGTCTGTTGACTTGCAGGCACTTGCCGACACCATCATCAGGGGTAAGAAAAACCCCGCTGTCGAGCTGACGCAGCAGGCCATTGCCGAAGGTGTTTCCGCCCAGACCATTGTTAACGATGGCTTGATCGCCGGAATGGCCGTGGTGGGCGAAAAGTTCAAAAAGAACGAGTTCTACGTTCCCGAAGTGCTGATCGCCGCCCGCGCGATGAAGGAGTGCATGGCCCTCCTCAAACCGTTGATGGCCGAAGCCGGCGTGAAACCGGTGGGCACGGTGGTGATCGGAACCGTTAAGGGTGACTTGCACGACATCGGCAAAAACCTGGTAGCGATGATGCTGCAGGGCAACGGCTTCGAAGTGGTGGATATGGGCGTGGACGTTGCGCCGGAGAAGTTCATCGATGCCGTCAAGTCGAGCAAAGCTGAATTGATCGCCCTGTCCGCTCTGTTGACTACCACCATGCCGGGCATGAAGCAGATGGTCGACGCGCTGGAAGCGGCCGGCATCCGCGGCGAGGTGAAGGTGATGATCGGCGGCGCGCCGGTAACGCAGAAATTCAGCGACGAGGTCGGCGCCGACGGCTATGCGCCGGATGCCGCCAGCGCGGTTGACCTGGCCAAAAGTCTCATGGGCCTGGCCGTCGCCTGATAATTCGATGGGAACCCTTTCCCTTTGACCCTCGTCTTCTTACGAAGGCGGGGGTCATGTTCGTCTCTTCACCCCCCGTATTGTTGCTTCTTCCGCCAATCTGGGTATACTTAAATAACCTGATAGCGGCTGAACTATGATAAAAATTGTTGAATTATAATATTGCCCATTCAGGCTAGGTGAGTCCGGTGGTTGAGTAGGCAGGTAAGCTGATCGATTCTTTCCATAGCTCTTTGCCGTATCGAAACCACCGCGTGGAAAGCCCACCGCGCGGTCAGCCTATACCACCGCGTGGAAAGCTGATTTACTCGGGTTGTGAGCAAAGCTCACGTTAAGCAGGGAGAATACTATGTTTTACTTCGATGGCACAATGCTGCTGTTAATTCCGGCCATCCTGTTGTCGATATACGCGCAGTGGAAGGTTCAGAGTACGTTTGCAAAATACTCGAAAGTTCGCAACCGCCGCGGCGTGACGGGGGCACAGGTGGCGGATGCGATATTGCACGGCTACGGAACCGCCGCCGGCATCGAGGCGGACAAAATCGCGGACGCGCGGGCCGGCCTGGCCGCGGTGAATATCGAGGCTACGCCGGGCGAGCTGTCCGACCATTACGACCCGCGCGGGAAAGTGCTCCGCTTGTCTGAACCGGTCTACGGCAGCGACAGCATCGCCGCCGTCAGCGTGGCCGCCCACGAAGCCGGACACGCACTGCAGCACGCGGTGGCATATCCCTACCTCGGGTTGCGCTCGGTGGTCGTGCCGGTGGCCAACATCGGCAGCAAGTTGGCCTTCCCCATCCTGATCGTCGGCTTCATCATTCCGGCGCTGTTCGTGCAGGCATTGAACATCGCTATCCTGCTTTATATCGGCGTCGTGGCCTTCACGCTGATTACGCTGCCGGTGGAGTTCAACGCGAGCAGCCGCGCCCTGCGCGTGCTGGAAAACGGCGGATACCTCGCCGCGGACGAGCTGCCCGCCGCCCGAGCCGTCCTCTCCGCCGCCGCGCTCACCTACGTAGCAGCCACCGTCTCCGCCGTGATGATGCTGCTGCGCCTGGTTCTGCTGCGGAATATGAACTCCCGGTAAATTTAGTGGCTAGTGACGAGTGGCTAGTGTTCTCAATTCAGCTTACCACGCGGTGGTTTCGATACGGCAACATAACTGTGGAAAGAATAGATCAGCTTACCTGCCTACTCAACCACCGAATTCAGCTTGCCTGGTTCAGCGCAATCGTGATTCAAAGCTTGTTATTCTTTGCGGTTTTAAATCCTTTAGTACCTAAAGGGTTGAAAACACCAGAGAAAAACGAGTTGTTGACCATAATTACGCCAAACCAGGTAAGGTTAGTCCGGTGGTTGAGTAGGCAGGTAAGCTGATTAAATCTTTCCACAGCTATTTTGCCGTATCGAAACCACCTCTGCGGCGGTACTCCGCGGCATGAGTGGCAAGCTCGATCGAAAGCCTTTATTAGAACTCTGAACTTCGAACTCTGAACTTCGAACTTGGAACTTCACTCGTAGATCGTCACCTTCACCGTCCGCCTGCCCCATTGCAGCGCCTCACGGCGGGTGGGGAAGCAGACATCGATCTTGTTCCCCTTGATCGCGCCGCCGACGTCGCCGGCAATGGCGGGACCGTAACCCTCGACGAAAACGCGCGTCCCCAGCGGAATAACCTTCGGATCCACGGCAATCACTCCCTTCGTCGCCTTCAACCCGATGGCCGTGCGCCCGCTGGCATATCGCCCGCAGCTCGCCGGGCTGGGATCGTATGCGGTGGCGACCATGTATAAAATGCGTCCCCCGCGCGACGGCAGCTCCCCGCGCCGGATGATGGTCGGCGTCGGCTTGACCAGCACCTTCAGGCTCTGCGTCCATTGCACGCTGATCTCCCCGTCCTTGCGCCAGATGCAGCGCTTCTGCGTGCCCACGCCCGGCTTCCCCTGCTGGATGACCACCGGCTCCGCCGTCATGCGCTTGTCCCAGCGGATAACCTCCGGCGGCGGGATGTCGACCTTTTCATCGATAATCTCGAATGTCACACGTTCCACCAGCACGAACATGCCGTCTTCGAGCTTCGTATCGAGGGAAGGCGTGACCCGGTCGTGCTTGACAAGCACGATCTTTTCCAGCTTGAGCAGCCCTGCCACCGTGCCCGCGGGCACGGCGCGCTGCCGCTCGTCGCCATCCGCGCGCAGTGTTATCCGCACGGTCTGGATGGGGGGGGGATTTTGCGCCGGCAGGGTGAGGGCGAATCCAAGGGTCAATAGTATTGTTAACGCAAAGCTGGTTTTTATGTGTGTCCGCCATTGACGGCGGGCATTTGACTGCACCGTATTGCGGTGCAAGCCTCTCTGGCTCATCGCGTATTCTCCCTTTCAGGGTCCTCGCGTGGCGCTGAGCGGGCCGTGATGTTGACTGTGATCTATGCTCTTGCGATCGGCGGAAACATATCTCCGCCGGGTCACAACGAAGGAGTATAGCAAGTTGTTATGGCGCTGTCAAACTTCAACTGTTAATCAGCCCCCGATTCTGCTACAATCAATGCACTATGTATCGAATGGTCGTCGAAGGACAATTCAGCGCGGCGCACGAGATTCGCGGCCACGCCGGCCTCTGCTGCAAGCTGCACGGACACAATTACCGTATCGTCGCGCACCTGGCCGGCGAGGAGCTGGACGATCTCGGCATGCTCATCGACTACGGCGACGTGAAGCGCGCGCTGGCCCAGGTGCTGCGGCCTCTCGACCACGCTTACCTCAACGAGATCGATCCGTTCACCATCGTCAACCCCACCAGCGAGGAAATCGCCCGCCTCATCTACGCCCGCCTCCGCGACGCCCTTCTCACCACCGAAGACCTCCGCCGCCGCGTCCGCCTGCGCGAAGTCGTCGTCTATGAAACCGAAAAACAGGGCGTCGGATACGGGGAATAAGTCCTGTCGCCCCTGATTGCCTTCACCGGCAATTTAAAGCAAATTCAATCTCTCTATCACCTGCTGTTAACCGGATTCCGCGACACTGTTACCTGAAATGTTAATTATTCCGGACTCATGCTCGTGCTGGAAAATATGCCAGGTAAGGGTTCCCGCTGCTTCGCGCCGGGCGCGAGTTCGAATCTCGTCCCGGCAGGAAAAATTGGTATCGGGTGTTGGGTGCTGGTTCTCTTTTCAAAGTACCAACACCTGACACCCGACACCCTAACAATCTTCCTTCAATTCAGCGCTCGTGGTGATAGCGCGGATGCCGGTGCTGGCGCGCATACGGCGCCGTTAACGGGTAGGTCGGCGTCGGGTAATATGCGGAGCCGTTGGTCAGAAAATCAGGATTCTGCGGCAACAATCGGCGGATGCGGGGATTGGGCACGGCGATCATCGTCCCATCGCGCAGGCGCAGGAGTATCCGCGGCTGCGGCGAGACGGGACGCGCGATCAGCGGCGGCACCACCGTGGGCGCCTGTCCCAGCAACGGCGCCGGCACGATCGGGTATGGGCCGTATGGTCCGACAAACGGCGGATACCCGTATGATTCCACCACCCATGGATCGTAATCGTAGTCTCCAAAGGCGCCGCCGGCGTAGCAGTCATAATTATCTTCGGAGATTGCCGGCGAATGCCCGCGCGGATTGTCGAGGCGCAGGCTGAAATCGGCCAGCGCCGGCTCGCCAAGGAGCAGGAGCGCGGCGCCGATAAGCATCATCAGGCGATAAATCATCATGATCCCCCTACGGATGCCGGCTTCTTGCCGGCAGAGTCCGGGTTAGATTTACCTGCGGAATGGCAGCGTCTATCCGAGTATTCTGTCGCATGGAAGCGACAGCGCGGGGAAGCGTAGGAATTTGCAAACAGTTTTTTGAAGTCCGGACTCAAACGAGGATGAAGGCGGCGCCGGCGGTCCAGGGACAATCATTGGTCAGGTCGAGGGCGGCGTGACGGGCGGTGTCTTCGTCGGGACAGATGCCGAACACCGCGGATCCGCTGCCGCAGAGCAGCACGCTGCGCGCGCCGAGTTGCAACATGCGCTCGCGGATATGGTAGAGCGAGGGCAGAAGCGCCAGCGCCGGACCTTCCAGATCGTTGGCCAGCGCGCCGGCGATGGCGGCTGCATCGCCTTTTTGCAGCGCGCGCGTCATCGATTGTGTCTCGGGCAGCGGGTGGGGCGAACGGGACGGGACATGCGGGCGCGCGTGCAGCTTTTCGTATATCCGCGCGGTGGAAAGCCCCTCCGTCGGCTTGCCCAGCACGATGTGGCACAGCGCGCGATGGGGCAGGGGGGTGACATTCTCGCCTCTACCGCGGGCGATGGCGGTGGGAGTGTAGAGAAAAATGGGCACATCGGAACCCAGCGACGCCGCCATCGGCGTCAACTCGTCGAGCGGCTTGCGAATCTCCCATAGCTCATTCAGCGCCAGCAGCGTTGCCGCGGCGTCGCTGCTCCCGCCGCCCAATCCGGCCCGCGCGGGAATGTGCTTTTCCAGGTGGATGCGCGCGCCGCGCGGGATGGCGTTGAATGGCTGCAGCAGGCGGGCGGCGCGAACTACCAGGTTGTCATCATTTTCCAATGCCGGATCGGAACAGGTGAAGGTCAACTCCTCGGCGCTTTCAATGGTCAACAGATCGAACAGCGTGATCATCTGCACGATCGATTCCAGTTCGTGATAGCCGTCCGCCCTCTTCCCCAGCACGCGCAGGGTAAGGTTGATCTTTGCCGGCGCCCGTATTTGCATACCTTTAGCCTACCCGACAGCGAGGATTCTGGCAAGGACAAATGAATCAACACAAGGTGGCTTATCTGCAACTAAATACAAAATCTGCGCCTGGTTGACGAGAAATTGCGGATTAGTAATACAAGGACATGAAGAGTTTCTCGCGGGACTTTTACTCGATCAGGCAGCGCCTACATTGAAGTAAACCGATTTTATCTGTTAGACTGGCCGTATGGCAAAAGATGATCCCCGTTTACTGGCCGCCCGGGTGCTGATGCAGGTGGAAGCGGGCGAGTCCGCGAGCGCGGCGCTGGACCGGGCGCTGTCGCGGGCGGAGATGGACGCGCGCGACCGCGGGTTTACCACCGAGCTTGTTGACGGTACACTGCGCTGGCGGGGACGGCTGGATTATGTGTTGGCCCAAATAACGGACAAGCCGCCGGCAAACCTGGATGCGGCGGTGCGCGCCGTGCTGCGCCTGGGCGCCTATCAGTTGATACTGCTCGACCGAGTGCCCGCGCACGCCGCGGTGGACAGCGCGGTGAAGGTCACCCGCCGCCTGGCACACGAGGGGGCGGCCAAATTCGTCAATGCGGTGCTGCGCCGGCTGGAGCGTGAAAAGGAGACGCTGCCTTTTCCGGACCAAACGGAAGACCCGGTCGAATATCTCGCGGTGGTCTATTCACACCCGGCGTGGCTGGTAGCGCGCTGGCTGGAGCGCTTCGGACCGGAGGAGACGGAGGCGCTGCTGCGAATCGACAATACGCCGCCGCCGGTGACGTTGCGCGTCAACCGCCGCTGGGTCACGCGGGAGGGGCTGCAGACGATGCTGCGGATGCACGGCGTCGAGACGGAGCCCACGCCCATCTCGCAATGGGGGCTGATCTTGCCAGACCGCGGCAACCCGCGTGAAATGGAAGAGTTCAAGGAAGGCCTGTTCAGCGTACAGGGCGAGGGCTCGATATTGATGGTGGAGCTGCTGCGCCCGGGCCGCAACCGGCATGGCTGGGACCTGTGCGCCGGGGTGGGGGGGAAGACCACGCACCTGGCGGAGTGGACGGATGATTCCGGCGCCCTGCTGGCCACCGACACCTCCTCCGCGCGGCTCAAGGTGCTGGCGGCGGAGGCGTCCAGGCTGGACCTGCATTCCATCAAAATATTTCACAGCGATGCCCGCGTATATCCAATCGAGCAGGAGACGCTGGATTATGCGCTGCTTGACGCACCCTGCTCCGGAACCGGCAGCCTGCGCCGCCAGGCGGACGCGCGCTGGAAAAAATCGCCGGAGCAGCTCCCCGGGCTGGTCGCGCTGCAGCGCGAGCTGCTGGAGACCGCCGCCCGCGCATTGAAGCCGGGCGGCATCCTGCTTTACTGCACCTGCTCGCTGGAGCCGGAGGAAAACGAAGAGGTGGTGGACGCCTTTCTCACCGACCATGCGGAGTGGACGGCGGAACAGGCCGGCGAGAAACTGGATACCCTTCCCGCCGACGCGCGCTTGCCCTCCGGCTATCTCCGCCTGCTGCCCCATAGCCATGGTACCGACGGATTCTTCGCGGCGCGACTGGTGAAGAAAGACGGCGCGTAATCCCTGGCGAGCGGCGTGTGATTGCTCGATCTATTCGACACTCGCCACTAGTCACCAGTCACTTGAGTTGCTATACTGTGCCATGAGGTGCGGTGATGCCGAATCTGGGCATGATATGGAAAATTGTGCAATATATACCGGCGGTTATGAATATCGTGAGGACCGTCATGCCGTCCGCAAAGCCGGTTATGCATGATGAAACACACGAGGAAATGGAGCATTTCCAGCACAATGTATTGGGAAAGCTTTCCGACATGGAAGAGGAGATTGTCCGGCTGCGCGCCCGCGTCCGCGAGGTAGAATCGCTGGCAACGACATTGCAGCTATCATTATGGATCGGTTTCGCGGTGCTTTTCGTTCTGGTCGTCATTCTGCTTATCATCGTTTACCTTTCCCCGCGCGGTTGAGACGCGCATATTTGCCGGTCCCCTGCCGTAATGGCGTTCCGCGATTGCTCTGTTTCGGTTAAATTTCCGCGATTTGTTAGTATACGCTTGACAAGCTGCCGAACCTGGCCTATGGTAAAGAAAACAGATAATAATTAACGGCTGGATATCAGGCGCTTGCATCGTATAAGCTTATTGTCGGCATTCATCAATTATATGTGATCTCCTTGATCGCATTTGCCATGCATGCCTCGAATGAGTCGGTTCCCGGCGGGTATCTCTCCCGTTCAGCAAATAACCGCGGGAGGCCGGTGTTATCAGCCGGCATGCCGCGGGAACCGTCGATCGATGGTCGAAGGCATCGCATTGCCTTACGAGGAGGACATCATGTCCGTTTCGATCTCGAAAGATACCTCTGCTTTCATGCGGTTCTACAGCTTTTTTATGCCGTGGTTCCTACTGGTGCTGTTCGTTGCCGGATCGACATTGCCGGCGCGAAGTATACAACCCCGCCCCGGAACTCTTTCGGGAGTTACGCCTGCCACCAATAATTTTCAGTATTCTCCGGAATATCTCGCTCCCGTATCACTGGCGGAAGAACAGGCGGCCGAGACGCGGAATATCAATCCCGCGGCCGCCGCCAGGCTTGTTGGGCGCCTGCCCCAGGTAGTGGAGCATTATCAGCAGGGAGGATTGGCGGAGGCACGGTCATTCGCGCTGGAGAAGGGAATGTCAGTCCGTGGCAATACCGTCAGACTGGCTATTGTGCCGGCAGGGGGAAATTCGACGGGACAACTGGCAGACAAGCTGCGGGAATTCGGCGTTTCAACGCGGCTCGTTGCTCCATCGGCGATAGAGACCGACGTGCCGATCGGCATCCTGGCGACACTGGCGGAACAGGTCGATGGCATCGCTTATATTTATGAGCCGATCGAAGCAATTGAATGCAACACGAAGATCAGCGAAGGTATCGGGAATGGCCAATGGATGAATGCGCTGAACTGGCAGGATCACGGATTCGGCGGCGAAGGAGTTAAAATCGCCATAATCGATACCGGTTTTAACGGTCTTGCCGACTTGAAAGCAGCGGATGAAATTCCGGCTTCAGCGGTGGAAGTCGATTACAGCGGTTCCGGGATAGCAACAGGATCGGTTCATGGATGCGGCACGGCTGAAATAGTCTACGATACTGCGCCGGATGCACAACTTTACCTTATTAAAGTTATTGATAATATCCAGTTGGAAACGGCGAAGGAATACTGTATAACGAACGGGATCGAGATCATCTCATTTTCCGCGGGATTTTTCGGTACAAATTTCTGTGATGGGGTGGCTTACTCGACCGTTACGCCGTCTCCCGTTACGATTGCAAACGACGCGGCCGATAACGGCATTCTCTGGTTCAATTCGGTGGGGAACGAACAGGAACGGCATGCATTGATCGATTGGCGAGATGATAACGAGGATTCCGCGCTCGATTGGACTTCGGATCCGGTTTATATCAATGAGATCGGCGAATACACCGCCGGTGAAACCATCATAGCAGAGATGACCTGGAATGCGTGGCCGGCGACCGATCAGGATTTCGATCTTATATTGCAAAAGTATTCCACGGGATCAGGTTGGCAAACGGTTGCTTCCTCCGAAGACAGGCAGACCGGCACGCAGTCGCCGACCGAATATATCAGTTATAAGGCCGTTACCACCGCTTATTATGGTCTCGCCATCGTAAAACATTCAGCGACGACATCGCCGACATTTATCCTTCGTTGTACCACATCTTGGTTATGGTATTACGGCTACAACAATTTCACCACGCCTGCTCCCGGCAGCATTACCAGCCCGGCCGATGCCGCCTCGGCGGTGGCCGTCGGCGCTATCGATGAGGATACTTATCGCGCGGGGCCTATCGAATATTTCAGCTCGCTGGGACCCAATAACGCCGCCTATACCGGTGGTGAGGCGCTGACCAAGCCGGACATCTGCGGTCCCGACGGCACGGTCAACAACACCTATTCGGGCGGCTTTTATGGAACATCGGCGTCCTGCCCGCATATCGCCGGGGCAGCGGCGCTGGCGATATGCCGTTTCCCCTCTTATACCTCGGCGCAGATACGCGAATATCTGCAGACCGGAGGCGGCGCCAACCCGGACCTGGGCGATCCCGGCATGGACAATACCTACGGTTACGGTCCCCTGGTACTGCCGATGGTGTTCACCGTCACGCCCTCGGCGGGCATCCACGGCGCTATCGACCCGGATACTCCACAGACGGTCGAATCCGGCGATGACGTGGAATTCACCGCCACGCCGGATATCAACTACGGGGTGAACATCTGGCAGGTGGACGGCGTGCCCGCGCAGACGGGCGGCGAGAGCTTTACACTGTCGAATATTACCGCCGATCATGCGGTTTCCGTTTCCTTCGTATTGACGAATCACGCGCCGGTGGCCACGGGTAACTATTACGATACCATGGAAGATAACGAGATCGATGGCGTGTTGGATGCCACCGACGCGGAAGACGACCCGCTGACCTTCCACATTGTGGCCGAACTCGAACATGGCCAGGTGACGATTACCGATATCGATACCGGAGCCTTTACCTATACCCCGGACGATAATTATCACGATGCGGATGAATTTACATTTCTGGCGAATGATGGGACAGTCGATTCCAACGTGGCGACGATCCATCTCTTCATGAGCGAAGTCAACGATGCGCCGGTCGCCGCCAACTCCGGTTTGACCGTGGATGAGGATTCCACCGATAATGCGGGCGTCCTTTCGGCCACGGATGTCGATGGCGAACCGCTTACTTACAGTATTGTCACTCCCGCCGTTCACGGCACGGCAACCATCACCAATGAGGATACCGGCGCTTATACCTACACGCCTGATGCCGATTACTTCGGCGCCGATTCGTTTACTTTCGAAGCGGACGATGGACGCCTGACTTCCGCTCCGGCTACGGTGTCGATCACGGTTGACCCGGTCAACGACGACCCCACCGCCAATAATGACAGCTTCTCGGTAGATGAAGACAGCGGCGCCAACACGCTGGACGTGCTGGACAACGATACCGACGCCCCGGATACCGGCGAGACGCTGACCATCACCGGAGTCACGCAAGGCGCGCATGGAGCGGTGGCCATCACCAATGGCGGGGCGGACCTGACCTATGACCCGGATACCGACTACACCGGCGCCGATTCGTTCACCTACACCATCTCGGATGGGAACGGCGGCGCCGACACGGCTACGGTATCGATCACCGTGGATGCGCTGCCCAGGTGGACGGTCACGCCCAGCGCGGGCGCGCACGGCGGAATTTCGCCGGATACTCCGCAAAGCGTCAAGGTGCACCATGACATCGAATTCACCGCCACGCCGGATATCGGCTACCTCGTGGATAAATGGTATGTCGACAGCGTCGAGGAGCAGGTAGGCGGCACGACCTTCACGCTGGAAGATGTGACCGCCGATCATGCGGTGAACGTTACCTTCAATATCCAGACCTTTACCGTTACCGGCAGCGCGGGAGCGGGCGGGTCGATCAGCCCGTCCGGCGCGAGTACGGTGAATTACAACAGCTACATCTTTATTGTTGCGGAACCGAGTTTCGGATACGGCGTGGACAAGTGGCAGCTCGACGGCGTGGACGCGCAGACCGGGGGATTGACTTACGAGCTGAACAAT
>Ga0172369_10001529_pt1 | contig 33225 bp, 31 predicted proteins | sample LakKiv25m_FD_114539 | JGI IMG/M metagenome (GOLD analysis project Ga0172369, IMG submission 114539) | Freshwater microbial communities from Kabuno Bay, South-Kivu, Congo - kab_022012_11.25m | ecosystem: Environmental > Aquatic > Freshwater > Lake | place: Democratic Republic of the Congo... | reverse complement strand
GATCCATTGGATTGGCGCCGGCAGTAACATTTTTTAAACCTTCGCGGTAAATAGCTTGAGCCAAAACGGTAGCGGTTGTTGTTCCGTCTCCGGCAACATCGCTTGTTTTAGAAGCAACTTCGCGTACCATTTGAGCGCCCATGTTTTCAACCGGGTCTTCAAGTTCAATTTCTTTAGCAACGGAAACGCCGTCTTTAGTTACGGTTGGCGCGCCGAATTTTTTTTCGAGAATTACATTCCGTCCTTTAGGACCTAAAGTAACTTTAACTGCATTGGCTAATTTATCAACGCCTTTTTTAATTTTGGCGCGAGCCTCAACATCATATTCAATTAATTTTGATGACATATTTTCTAACTCCTCGTTAATTATTTTACAATTGCAAAAATGTCGCTTTCGCGCATGATTAAATATTCTACCCCTTCGACAGTAACTTCTGTTCCGCTGTATTTACCATACAGTACTTTATCACCGGCTTTAACTGTTAAAGCGGTAACTTTACCTTCGTCATTAACTTTACCGGAACCAACGGCAACAACGGTTCCTTCAATTGGTTTTTCTTTTGCGGTATCGGGAAGAAATAATCCGCCCTTAGTTTTTTCTTCCGCTTCGAGTGGTTTTACAATCACTCTATCATGCAACGGCTGCAAATTGATTTTACTCATAGAGAAAATCTCCTTTTATTTTGTTATTAAAAAAAATAGCACTCATTTTTTACGAGTGCCAAATTACAAAGAAATCTTTCGAATGTCAAGGGAGATATTACACGTTGGGAAAAGAATGTAACTGCAGCTGAATTATTTTCGACTACAAAAAAAAGACGCACCCGAAGTGCGTCTAAGAAAAAGAAAAATTTAGACGTTAGGGGAGAAGAACCGCTACGGAAATAACCGTAGTCCAGAGACCGGTTTTTTCACCTTCGGCAGATTGTGTTACGTTGAAAGATTTAACGATCTTGCCCGACATTTTATAAATATCTTCGCGTTCGTTCCAATCTTTGTTGGGATCAAATTCAACACCAAGGGTTGAGGCTAACATTGTAGCGGCTAAATCTTCAGCATATTCTCCGGCAACTTTTTCTGTTTCGCCAAACGGATGATGCTCTGATAAATAGCCGTATTGGTCGGGGTCAGCCGGTAAAGCAACGCCGATTGAAGTGGCGATCAATCTGTTTGGTTCGTTAGTTGAATTTCTTGCCATAACGCAGAATGTAATTTGTCCGGCTTGTAATTCTTTCAATCCTTCTTCTTTTGAAATGCGTTTACAACCGCCGGGATAAATGCTGCTGACGGTTACTAAATTACATTTTTCAATTCCGGCGCTTCGTAAAGCCATCTCAAACGAGGCAAGGTAATCTTTGTGTCTTCCAACCCCTTTAGTAAAAAATATTTTTTGTGGTACGTACAATTTCTCAACTCCGTATAAAATGAAATAAAAACTTACTTAAGAACAATTTTAACGAACTTTCTTTTTCCGACTTTCAAGATATTTTCAGATTGTAGTTGGATTGAAGCGGTAATATCTTCAATCTTGTCCCCATTCAGCGTAACGCCGCCTTGAGAGACTAATCTTCTCGCTTCTCCTTTTGAAGGAGCAAAGTTCACGGTGGTTATCAAATCTAAAATAGAAATGTCCTTCCCGTTATTCTGCCAATCAAATTGAGGAATATCGTCCGGGATTTCTTTCTTAATAAATATTTTGTCGAATTCATCTTCAGCTATTTGTGCTGCTTCAAGCGAATGATACATTTCAACTAATTTTTTTGCCAGCGCTCTTTTAAGATTACGGGGATTTACTTCCGGATTTTCAAGATCTGATTTAACGGAAGCCAACTCAACATTACTAATATTGGTTGCAAGTTCGTAATAGGTGTAGATGAGTGAATCGGAGATTGACAATGTCTTTCCGAAAATTTCTTGCGGTGTATCGGATATGCCGATATAATTACCGTACGATTTGCTCATCTTTTCAACGCCATCGGTTCCAACAAGTAACGGCATGGTAAGAATAACTTGCGGCTCAATTCCAAACTCGCGCTGAATATCTCTACCGACAAGTAAATTAAATTTCTGATCTGTTCCGCCAAGCTCAACATCACTTTCGATTGCCACAGAATCCATTGCCTGCGCAAGAGGGTAGAGGAATTCGTGCACGGAAATCGGCTCTCCATTTTTATAGCGTTTGGTAAAATCATCCCGCTCAAGCATTCGTGCAACGGTATATTTTGATGCGAGTTTAATAACGTCTTCAAAACTCATTTTGCCGAGCCATTCGGAATTGTAAACTATTTTCGTCTTTTCTTTATTCAAAATTTTTGAAGCTTGCTCAAAATACGATTCACCGTGTTTGCGGGTTTCTTCAAGGGAAAGGGCGGGGCGTGTAACATTTCTTCCGGAGGGGTCGCCGATCATTCCGGTAAAATCGCCAATAATTAAAATTGCTTGATGTCCGAGCGATTGGAACTGAGCTAATTTGCGCAAAACTACAGAATGTCCGATATGCAAATCGGGTCTGCTGGGGTCGCAGCCTAATTTAATCTTAAGCGGTTTTTGCTCTTTATAAGATTTTTCTAACTTTTTAAGTAATTCTTCTTCGGGAATAATCTCCGATGCGCCTCTTTTTATGAGGTCCATCTGCTCGTTAATTGGTGGGAAGTTCGTAGTCAACGATTTTTTATGTCTCCTGGATTAAATAATCCGCCCTGCCTAACGGCAAGCAAGTAAAAAAGTTAATAAATAATTGTACATATCGCTTGAAAAAGTAATTGAAATGCGATGCAAATTTGCAAATTCTTGATGACTTTACAAACGGTTGGACGAAAATAAATTAATATTTTACTCGCCTATCCTGGTCTCGTTCAAAATCTCTTTTCTTAATATCTTCGCGTTTATCAAAGACTTTTTTCCCTTTGGCAAGCCCGAGTTCAACTTTTATTTTTCCAGCTTTGAAATAGAGACGCAGTGGAATGAGCGTTAATCCTTTTTCTTTAATTTTTGCAAGAAGTTTCCGGATCTCTGATTTATTCAATAGCAGTTTTCTCGTTCTTGTCGGTTCGTGGTTGGCGATATTTCCATATTTATATTCGCTAATATGGCAGCCGATAAGCCACACCTCGTTATTTTTTATTTGAGCATAACTGTCAACCATATTTGCGTTTCCCTGCCGGAGAGATTTTACTTCGGTTCCTTGCAGCACAATTCCCGCTTCAATTATTTGGAGTATTTCATACTCGTGCCGTGCTTTCCGGTTGGTAACAATATTTTTTTCAGCAGTAGTTTCAGCCATGTAATTTCTTTTAATTAGATTGATCGTAAGAAAAAAGCGGAAATAATTTTTTTTTCTTTGCCAAATTTACTAAATCTGTAACGTGTTTTATAGTTTTTTAGTTCTTCACCAAATAAAAATAATTTGAGGTTGAGATGCTCGCTATTCAAAAGAAATTAACTAATTCATTTTATGCAATTTTAGCATTACCCGCTACTGCTGTTGGCTTTGCACTATCCACTCAAATAGCAGCTTTAAGTTGGATACTAAATAAGAAGTTCGGATTGAACATCCACGAAGTTACTTTCGTTTGGTTAGCTGGTCCTTTAGCCGGAATATTTGGGCAGGTGATTGTTGGAATGATTAGCGATAATGTTTGGTTCTTAGGCGGCAGAAGAAGACCATTTATTATGGTAGGCGGAATTGTGGGCGCACTAATGTTCTTAGCGCTTCCTCAAATTGGAGTTATCTCTCAAGCCACTGGAATTACCAGCATAATTTTGATCGCATCTGTAATAGCGCTGCTTTTAGATTTATCCGTAAATGTTACGTTTAATCCCGCAAGAAGTATAATTGCAGATTTAACACCTGAAGGGAAAAAAAGAACAACAGGCTACGTCTGGATGCAAGTAATTTCCGGTACGTTTGGCGTATTGGCTTACTTCCTTTCTATGGTTTATGGAAATGAAACGCTGCTGATGATTGCGGCAATTTTTGTGTTCTGTTGTTCCGTAATTCCCATCTTGTTCATTCAAGAACCAAAGGATTTAAAAGTTGATGAGGAAGGAAGTTCGAGTTCTCATACGGTTTTGGATATCTTTAAATCAATATTTCCACTGTATGGATTTTTAGCATTTGGAATATTCAGTCTCATCTTCCATTTCTACCAAAATGAATTAAGAGTTATCCATAATCCGTTAATAATCGCGAGTTTGGCTTATACAATTATCATTGGGTTCTGGATAATTGCAAAGGGGAAAAAAGAAGCATCCGACTCAAATGAGTTCAAGAAAATAATGTTGGCGCACACGTTTACCTGGGTAGCTTTTCAAAGTATGTTTGTAATGTCAGGATTTTTTATTGATAAACAAATTGTGCCGAATCTTGAACTGGGTAACGTATTCGCAAACAAATTTGCGGAGTTTCTAACTTCAACAACACAAAGTCAAGATGCTACAACAGGTAACATTGTTTCTCTCGGATTTTTAATCCTTAACGCGGTTGGCGCATTATTTCCCTTTGTCCTTTCACAAATTGCAAAGAAGATTGGAAGAGTGAATACCTACACGGCTGCGCTTGCTTTCAGTGCAGTTGGATATTTCTATATTGCATTCTTTGGGCAAACTGAATACAGTTTTTATCTCGGAATGTTTTTAACCGGAATTGGCTGGTCTGCTGTTATTTCAATTGTATTTTCAATTATGACGGAGACAATAAATCAAGCGAAAATGGGTTTGTTTATGGGAATATTTAATCTTGCAGTGGTACTACCGCAAATGATGAGTCAAGGTGTTGCTAATATCATTTCCGAAACACAGAATTATAAGTTGCTTTACATTCTGTGCGGAGTTTTTATTTGCTTTTCCGTTTTCTTCTGGTCGTTTGTTAAAGAGCCTAAATCAACTGCAAGCGACACTTTGAAAAATGTTAAATCAGGGCATTAATAAAAAGATAAAATTATAATAAGTAGTAATTAAAACGTGTGGAGTAATTCATGTTTCCCAGAATTTCATCAAAGATAGTTTTCGTTTTCTTTTTCGTTCAACTTCTTAGCGCGCAAGAAATTACCGATGTGATTCAGCCGGTTAAGTTAAGCGGAGACAAACCGGATACGTTATTAGTGAGCGATTTGTTTTACGCTAAAAGTTATGATGTAACTTTTTCTAAAAATCCTTCGATCAATTTTTCTTTTGATAAGGGAACAAACAAACTTGTCGTTCAACCTAAAAAAGAATTTAAAGGATTTAATTTGCTCCGGTTTTCACTTGGGCAGAAAAATTATGTTATCCCGATAATTCAATCTGAACAAACGCAGAAACCGCAGAGCTTCACCTTTCGATTTAAGACGGAAAATAAGCCCGGCAAGGTGGTTGTTATAGGAAGTTTTAACAATTGGAATCGCGGTGCAAATCCTCTTACAGAAAAAGGAAAAAGCGGAATTTATGAAACATCTGTTTCGCTTGAACCGGGAAATTATTTCTACAAATTTTCAGTTGATGGAAAAGATATCATTGACCCGGAAAATAAAGAGACTGTCCCTACCGGTTTCGACGGATTTAATTCTGTATTAAGAATTACAGAAAACATTGTTGATACACGCTACCTTCATATTCTCGGAAAGTCTGAGTTAAAAGATAAAACCATACTTTCTTTTTATTTCGAACATCCAAAGAAGGAAGGAAGTATTCGGAAGTCCTCAGTTTTTGCGTTGTTGGATAATTCAGAACTACCGGCGACCGCGATAAAAATATCTCAAAATAAAATTGATGTTTCACTTTCTCCGGCTCAACTACGTGGTGAACAGGAACTTCGGATTTTGGTTTCAGCAGAGGGGAAAAATTCTAATCTTCAAACGATATTCTTTTCCGACGGGAAAACAGCCGGACTGAAAAACGGTGTTACTACCTGGTACGATGGTTCTCTTTATTCAATTATGATTGACCGGTTTAACGACGGCGACAAAAGTAATGATATTCCGGTGAAGCATGATTCGTTAGCCTGGCAGGCAAATTATCAAGGCGGTGATCTTCAAGGGATAATCAATAAAATTGATGATGGATATTTTGACGCACTTGGAACAAATATCATTTGGATTTCGCCGGTGTATGATAATCCTGATGAAGCGTACCGCGAATCTCCTAAACCGAATCGCTGGTACTCAGGGTATCATGGATATTGGCCTGTGAATGATTTAGCCGTTGAAGAAAAATTCGGAACGATGAAAAAATTACAACAGCTTGTTGCAACAGCTCATCTCCATAAGATTAAAGTTTTGTTAGATATCGTCGCTCATCATGTTCATATTGAAAATCCAATTTACAAAGAACACCCCGATTGGTTTGGCACACTCGATTTACCGGATGGAAGAAAAAATCTCCGCTTGTGGGATGAGTACCGTTTAACCACCTGGTTTGAACCGTACATGCCTTCATTCGATTATACAAAAACCGATGCGCCGATTAAATGGATGGCGCAAAATGCTCTTTGGTGGCTGAAGGAAAGCGGCGCGGATGGATTCCGCCACGACGCCGTAAAACATGTTCCAAATGAATTTTGGCGCGAACTTACAAGAACTTTAAAAGAAGAAGTTGAAACGCCAACGCATAAAAAAGTATATCAAATTGGAGAGACGTTCGGGAGTAATGAGCTTGTTGGCTCGTACGTTAATAATGGTCAGCTAAGCGCGCAATTTGATTTTAATCTTTCCTACTCGGCAATCCCAATCTTTCTGGAAAAAGAGCGCTCGTTTACAACGCTTGATTACACTATAAAAAAATCGTTTGAAGCTTTTGGCGTTCATCACTTAATGGGGAATATTATGGACAGCCATGACAAAGTCCGCTTTATGGCTTACGCCGATAGCGACGTTGCCAAACAAGGTATTGATATGCGCGAACTTGCCTGGACAAATCCGCCCAAAGTTGATTATCCTTTGAGCTACAGAAAAGCGGAGTTGTTTTACGCTTTCATGTTTACTGTGCCGGGGCTGCCGGTAATTTATTATGGTTCCGAATTTGGAATGACCGGCGCCGATGACCCCGATAACCGCCGCTTCATGCGGTTCGATGATCAATTAGATAAATATGAAAAACACATGTTATCGAAAACAACGAGCATTGTACAAATGAGAAAAAATCATTCCGCACTGAGGTATGGTGATTTTCAAACGGTGATTGCAAATGACAAAGTTTACGGCTACTTGCGCTGCGATGCAAACGAGAAGCTTTTGATTCTCTTAAATAAAAGCGGTGAAAGTGAAGTAGTCAAAGTGCAATTACCGGATTGTTACCGAGTAAAAACTTTAACCGATGTGAATATCGAACAATCACTACCTGTTAAAGGAAATACGTGCGAAGTAAAAGTTGATGCTACAAGCTGGAGAGTTTTGGAATTGAAATAGTGCTTGTTGTAAGAATGAAAAATAAAATTTTATCTATTTTTAGATTATGAATTCAAAAGACATTATTAAATACAAGTTGCATTTTAAAAATGAACTGAATGCTTTCTGTTCGAAACTTCGCAAATATGTTTCTACAGAAAATGGTGAATGGTCGGTTAAAGGATTTATAGATATTTACAAAAATATTTATACGATCTCTGCGGACACTAAGATTGTTTCAAAAATATTAGAAATACATATCTTCCCGCTCATTTTGCAATTTGCGGAGAGCAATGGTTACAAAGTAATTCTAGCTGAAAAGCAAAATTGGTATCCGGATTTAACTTTCATTCATAAAAAAAATGATGAAGTGAAATTTGCTTTAGATATTAAAACCACATTTCGTAGAAACCATAAGACGGCTGGTTTTACTTTAGGAAGTCACGGGAGTTATTTTAAAGATAGAGACAAGGATAAAAATATTCAATTTCCATACTCGCAATACCTTGGGCATTATTGTTTAGGAGTAATATATACAAGAGTAGATTTTGATGATGATATTGAAGAGACTAAAATTTATCAAGTTCAGGAATTAATTGAAACAGAAGACCCAATTATCAAAAAAATTGGGCAACGGAAGGTGACTACGGTAAAAAATCTAAAATCAATTACTTCGGTAATTAAAGATTTTGATTTTTTTGTAGCTGAAAAATGGAAGATTGCCAGCGATAAACAAGGTTCCGGGAATACTGCTAATATTGGTTCTGTTGTTGATATTGAAGATTTGAAAAACGAGAACGGTATTTTTAGCAAACTCAATGAAAAATGGTTTGATGAATATTGGATGAATTATGGTACCGCAACAATGATAAAAAATGGTACCACAATAAAGATTACTTCGCTACCGGATTTTTTAACTTTCAAAGGTAAATCGAATCTCGTAAAAAAAATTCTTCCGAAGAAAAAAATAAAAAAAGAATTATGAAAGTTTTTGTTCCCCCAATAAAAAGTCAAGGAATCAAAACAAAACTTGTTCCCTGGATTAAAGACTTAGCGCCAAAAGTGTCCGGGAAATGGATTGAACCATTTCTTGGAACCGGTGTTGTAGCATTTAATTCGGGTTACCAAAATACAATCTTGAATGATACTAATCCTCACATTATCAACTTTTATAAGGGGCTTCAGGATGGGTCTATCAACGCTGCTTCGGTAAAAGAGTATCTTGTTAAAGAAGGAGATTTCTTACGCAAAGCTGCGAATAACGGGTATGAACATTATCTAAAAGTTCGAGCACGGTTTAATACTGAATATTCTCCATACGATTTTCTTTTCCTATCACGCGCAGGTTTTAACGGTATGATGCGCTTTGGGAAAAAGGGAAATTGGAATATCCCGTTTTGTAAGAAACCTGAACGATTTTCTCAAGCATACATAACTAAAATTACCAATCAAGTTTCATATATAACAAAAATAATCAAACCTGAACCATATTGGTTTTTTTACAATAAATCATTTCAAGAAATTATTCCGATGGCAACTGAAGATGATATTATTTATTGTGATCCGCCATATTACGGTAGATATGTAGATTATTTTAATGGATGGACAGAGCAAGATGAAGAAATGCTATTTCATTTGCTTAATGAAACCAAAGCTAAATTTATTCTTTCCACATGGCATCATAATTCATGGAGAGAAAATGAAATGATTGATAAATATTGGGGCAAATTCAATCTTGTAACGAGAGATCATTTTTATCATTCCGGCGGGAATATTGAAAACCGGAAAGCAATAGTTGAAGCTCTTGTTTGTAATTTCCCGGTGAAGCATTTCCAACAGCATAACCACGGCATCACAAAAAAAATTAAACAAGAACAGTTAGTATTCCATTTAAGTTAATTACAAAAGAAAAATTTACTATTCTTCGTCCTTTTTTTCAATCCAGTTTAAGGGAGAAATCACAACAACAATTTCTCCTTTTAATTCTTTATCACCGATTTTTGAAATCAATTCCTCAGCGTTACCGCGTAAAACTTCTTCAAATTTTTTTGTTAGTTCCCGGCAGATAACTACAATTCTATCCGGCATGTACTGTTTTAGTTCTTCGAGCAATTTGTGAATGCGGTAAGTAGATTCATATAAAACAATGGTGCGAGGCTCGGTTGCCAGACCGGCAAGGAATTTTTGTCTCCCTTTTTTCTGTGGTGGAAATCCCTCATACACGAACGCATCCGTTGGCAAACCGGCAATGGAAAGGGCAGTGATAACTGCCGAAACTCCTGGAATAGGAACAATTGCAATACGTTTTTTTATTGCGGCAGAAATTAATCTATTGCCGGGGTCGGAAATTGTTGGTGTTCCCGCATCGGAAATAAACGCGGCTTTTTCTCCACCGTTAATTCTTCCCAGAACATATTCTATTTTTTTCGTTTCGTTAAAAGCGTTAACCGAAACTAATTCTTTTTTAATCTGATAATGATTTAAAAGATGGGATGAAACTCTCGTATCTTCACAAATAATAAAATCAACTTCACCAAGCGTTTCAACTGCGCGGAAAGTAATATCTTTTAAATTTCCGATTGGCGTACTTACGATGAACAACATTATTTTTTCGCCAGCTTTTCTTTGTCTGCTTTTGAAAGTTTTGAGACAACTAAATTGTACGAATCGTCAATCCATTGCATAAGCAACTTGTCGGGAATAGTAGTTCCAAGTAACACAGTATTCCAATGAATTTTACTCATGTGGTAACCGGGCTGTACGTCATCGTATTTTTCTCTTAGTTCAACAGCTTTTTCCGGGTCACATTTTATGTTGATTGAAAATGGGGGAGTGAGATTTGCCAAACAAAACATTTTGTCCATCACTTTATACACAGGAGTTTCTTCATCAAACGGAAGCGACTCCGTTACTCCGTTTTTCTTTAGGCAATACTCACGAACTTTTTCCAGATCCATTTTTCTCTAAATTATTTTATTTCATAAACATTATTTGATTTATCCGCGTCGGGAATATCGTCTCTTCCAAGTACAACTTTCGCAACTTCACTGTCAACGGAGTATGATAATTCTTTCATCGATTTTCCGTCTTTCCAAATGCCGGTGTTTTCGTACAAATCTTTTTGTGAACCGTCTTTGTACATCAGTTTTAAAGCGATTGGAATTGGCATCGAACCGATTTTTTCTATGGTGATTTTTATTTTATTCTTTTTTACGGAAACAGATTTAATTGCCACATCGGGAAATCCAAAATCAAAAAACCACGGCTTCCAGAACCAATCTAAATTTTGGTTGAGCGCGTTGCTGAACGAAAAATAAAAATCATACGGAATCGGATGTTTGCCATGCCATTGATTTACATACGCGTGAAGCCCTTTAAGAAAAGTTTCATTTCCGAGTGCATCTCTTAAAAATTTATATGCTAAACCGGGGCGTGTGTATGCAGAAAACCGGTATGTTCGGTATCCTCGAATATCTGAAGAGGGAACTACTAATGGAAGTTCATCTTCCTTACCGGCAAATTGTGAAAAAGCGTCAGCTAAATTTATTCCGCGATCTTTTGCAGAAGGTTCAAGTACGTGAAGTAAATCTTCCGGCAAAATGGTTGCCCATCCTTCATCCATGAAGGCATATTTTCTTTCATTCGTTCCCATGAAAAAAGGGAAGTAAGTGTGTCCGATTTCGTGCGCAGTTAAATAAATTGTTCCGGCTCTTTGCTTTGATGAACCGTCATTGACCATCATCGGAAATTCCATTCCGCCCGAACCGTTGAAGACCGTCATGCGCGAATAAGGAAAAGGAATTACCGGAAAATTGAATGAATAATATTGAATTACATCTTTTGCTATTTTTGCTACCTCATAAAAATCGTCCGATTTTTGATTATACGCCGCCGAGATCAATGTTTTTCTCATCGTTGCTGAATCAACTACTGCCGTAACCGCATCCCATAAATAGTGGTCGGAATATGAGAAGACGAAATCCGTAACATTCTCTGCTGTGTAATGCCAGAGATTTGCTGCAGATGAAACGTTTAAATTATTTTTGTTCAAATCTTCTTTCCGAATAATATTCACAACACTTTCAGACGTTTGCGCAGACTGATACCGTTTGAGAATTTCCGGTGAAAATACTCCTTCTGAGTTTTGCAGAATTCCGGTTGCCCAAATGCAAAATGTATTCGGTATTTCAAGGGTAACATCGTAATTATTAAAATCATTATAAAACTCCTGCGCGCCGGTGTATTGATCGGTATCCCAGCCGTTAATATCATCATAAACTGAAACTTGCGGATACCAATAAGCCACCATCGCAGTGGTAGAATCATACAAACCCATCCTGATATTCGAAATAGAAGGCAAGGTCACTTCCCAATTCAAAGAGACGTTGATGGAATTTTTTGGCAGCAGCGGTTGAAGTAAATTAACCGTCATTACCGTTGCATCAATGCTAACGTTTTTTGCCGTGTCGGGCAAGAACGCAGCGCCATTTAATTTCATCATCGTAAGGGCAACACCGCTGTGCATGTCACGGGGATCAATGCTAAATTCTCTTGGCGCTCCGGTTTGATAAATATTTTGATACAGGCGGAAAACTAATTCCTTTAAAGTATCGGGACTATTATTAAAGTAGGTGATAGTCTCATTTCCTTTGAGGAGTTTTTTAAGTGGATTTATTACCACATTTATTTTATAGTCGGCTGAGTTTTGCCAATAATTTTTACCGGGAGCTCCATCATTATTTCGGGTGCCGTTTGCATAAGCTTTTTTTACATCCAGCGGGAGATAAAGTGATGATTGCGCTTCCGAAATTCTCGATAAAAAAAGGATGCAGATTATAAACGCTACAAACTGTTTCATGGTTACTCCAGGGTTTTGGGGAAATTATTTGTGAGCCGACTTATTGATTTCCTGCTCAACTTTTTCAAGTGTGGAAAGATTTTGTTCTTTAAAAGAATTTACCTGATCAACAACTTGTTGAAAATCATTCACATTTTTCAATCCGCTGAGCAACGTTTCGTATTGTTCCGGATGAAATAATTCGGATTTTATTTTATGGAGAATTTCCATACTGTTCACAACTTTTACTTCTTTCACAATTTGATTTTGTGCAATGTAGAGTTCGTCGTACGAAGTTTTAATTTTATCAAGCTGAGTTTTCAACTCTTCGCGCAGCAAAGAATTCTCAATTGCTATTCCGGTACTCACCGCCATTGCGGATAAAAATTGTGCATCGTCAACGGTAAAAGAGCCTTCCTTTTTATTTAATATTTGAAAAACTCCAATCACTTCGCCGTTTATATTCGCCATCGGAACGCACAAAATGTTCCTTGTTTTATAACCGGTTACTTTATCAACTTTACGGTTAAACTTAGGATGCGCGTACGGATCGTCAATAATTTGATAAGTGTTGTTCACGGCAACTTCACCGGCAATACCGGTATCAATGGGAATTCTAATTTCTTTTTGGTGAATGCCGATTCCCGTTTTAGACCACAGCTCTTGCCTCTTCCGATCAACGATAAAAAGCGTAGCGCGTTCGGCTTCCAGTGAGTTTGCCGCAACCTCGATGATATGCATCAGCATCTCATCGAAATTTTTTATGCAGTTGATGCTTTTAGAAATTTCAAACAAAACGGAAAGTCTTTTATTCTGCGAAACAATCGAATCAACTTGCGGAGCCGCAGCCTCTTCAACAATAATTTCGGCGGGAACCGCTTGAACAGCATTGAGTATGGTTGTTACTTCAGTATGAAGTTTTTCATACGTCAACGGTTTTAAAATGAAACCGGCTATTTTACTGCCGAAGACAATATCTTTTGTATCATAAAAAAAAGAAGAAACGAGGAGCAGCGGAATACCCGGCGCCGCACTTTTAATCAGATCAACAAATTCAATTTCACTTAAGATTGGATTTTGAACTTCATCGATAATAAGTCCGTACGGTCTTTCCATTACCAGCGCAAGATTATTTTTATTCTTTTCTTTAACAAGCAGTTGCACTTGTAATTCCGAAGCTAATGCCTGATACAGACCCGCGGATTCCCTATTTTCGGAAAAAATTAAGATCGATAGCGTTTCACTCATACTCTTCCTTTTATTTCTCGTAACTTAGAAACTTCTTAAAGATTTTCAAAGCGGCAGTGCAAATTATTCTTGCACGGAGACAAAATTATTTATTTCAAAATAGGACTCACCCGGAGGTGATGATTTCGAAATTCCGCGTTCCATTTTACCAAACAATTCTTGCTTTGAATCATATTCTCTTAAATAATAAGTGCGGACTGCCTGCCGGTGCAGCACAATCCAGTTCAAAGTAATTTTTATTTTTTCAAGGTCTTCATCATCCGGAAAATAATTTAGCTGAATTGTTTTTTCAAAATAGTCATCAAGCGCACGTTCAAACGTAATTTCGTTGTTGGCAAAATAGTCTTTAATAAAAATTTTTCCTTCAAGCAAAAGAAGATAGTCTTTCTGCCCTTCAAAACCGGTTACTTCAAAAAGAACGTTCGCCGAGTTTATAGGCTCTGCCAGCAACGATGATTTATGAATCTGCGAAAGCACAAGCGAAATAAGTTCTTTTGTCTCCGCTGCTTTTTCAAAACGAAGTTGATCGGAATAAGTTTTCATTTTGTCAACCAAACGGTTTACAGCAAACTGATTTTTCCCGTAAAGAAATTCATACACATTTTGCACTTCATCCAGATAAGGTTCAATAGCGGCGCCAACGCAAGGCGCTGTGCATCGCTCAATCTCTGCAAGAAAACACCGTCGTTTCTTTTTGAATTCTTTCTCGTCGCATTCGCGGAGGAGAAATATTTTGTCGATCATCTCAAGCACCTGCTGCGCAAGTTTGCGCGAGATGAACATTCCGAAATAATCATTTTCATCGAAGAAAAATTTATTTGTCAGTTCAATTTTCGGCGCTTGATGTGTTTGAGTTATCCGAAGGAAATATTTGTTGTGATAGTTTTTCAACATCACATTCATTTTAGGATTGAATTTCTTTATCAGTTCAGCTTCCGCAATCAGCGCGGTCAATTCGGTTCTGGTTGTAATCGTTTTAAACTTGTGCGCCGTTGTAAGAATTTTTTTACTCTTCCGCGCAGATGTAGGCGACAAATATGATTTAATTCTTTCCCGCAAAACTTTTGCTTTGCCGATGTAGATTACTTCATCTTTCTTATTATAAAAAAAATAAACTCCGGGAGATTTCGGAAGTGAGAGAAACGCATCCGCAAGATTTTTCTTTAACGGAACTTTCGGCTTTAATTGAACCGATTGATACTGGTAATTGATGAACTCCTGCACATTTTGAAATCCTTCGGCAGCTTTTAAATGTTCAACCAGAACGTGAAGAATTTTCGCCGTAACTTCGGCATCAGCGTATGCACGGTGGGCGGATTCGTTTTTTAACCGAAGATGTGTTGCCAAATTTCCGAGTGACCGGCTTTTCAAATTTGGAAAAATTCTCTTCGCCAATCGGAGCGTGCAAAGCTGCAGCGGTTGGTAATTCTCAACGCCGCAGACGTAAAATTCTTTTCGCAAAAAACTTAAATCGAATTGGAGATTGTGTCCGGCTAAAACCGAATCCGCCAAAAAATCTTGTAACGGCTTTACCAAATCTTCAAAGAAAGGAGCGTCGTAAACATCATCATTTGAAATGCCGGTTAACTGCGTGATGAACGGTGGAATTGCTCTTCCCGGATTTATAAACGAGTTAAAGCGGTCAATCACTTTGAAATTTTTTATTTTAACCAAACCGATTTCGATAACGTTATTAGCAGCCGGACTCAATCCCGTAGTCTCAACATCAACAACAGAAAATTCCGCTTCTTCAATCGGGAGTTGTAATATTTCAGTATTCAGCATACAAAACCGGAGAAATCTTTCGCAATTCTTTTATGTTACTTCGTAATTAGATATATTTTCTTTACAAATTTAGAAGAATATGGAATTAATTAATATACTTTTTATCGGCGATATTATTGGTAAACCGGGATTAATCTTTGTTCAAACCTGGCTGCCGGGCATGATCCAAAAATACAAAGCCGATGTGGTGATTGCTAACGGCGAAAATGTTTCCGACGGAAAAGGAATTTTGCCAAAAGAAGGCGAAATCCTTTTTAACCTTGGCGTACACGCAATTACCGGCGGTAATCATACATGGGACAAACATCAAACTCAAGAATTTTTAAAAAATGAACCGAGAGTGCTCAGACCGCTTAATTATCCAAAGGGTACGCACGGCAACGGTTACGTAATTGTCGATTCAAAAAAAGGAAAAGTCGCCGTTATAAATCTTCAGGGAAGAGCTTATATGGCAACGATCGATTGTCCCTTCCGCTCGGCGGATTGGATTCTCGCCAGAATTAAATCGGAAACTAAAACAGTTTTTGTTGATTTTCACGCTGAAGCTACGGCAGAGAAAGCAGCGCTCGCAACATATCTTGATGGCAAAGTGAGCGCAGTTGTTGGTACGCATACGCATGTGCAAACAAGCGATGAACGCATTCTGCCAAACGGAACCGGCTTTATCACCGATGTCGGAATGACGGGTCCGTATGATTCAGTGATCGGAATGAAAAGTCAAGCAGCAATCAACCGGTTCATCTATCAAACTCCACAAAAATATGAGACGGCGGAAAATAATGTTCATCTTTGCGGAGTGCTGGTAAAAGTTGATGCGGCTACCGGCAAAACGCAAACGATTGAAAGAATTTTATTCCCGGAACATCAAACCACTGTAAGTGAACAATCATGATTTTAATTGATGGGAAAAAAGTCGCTTCTGAAATCCGCGCTGAACTAAAATTAGAAGTTGACAAACTGAAAGCCGAAGGGAAAAGCGTTCCCGGTTTGGTAACAATTCTTGTTGGTGAAAACTCCGCTTCAAAAGTTTACGTGAACAGCAAAGCAAAAGCATGTGAAGAAATCGGATTCCTTTCTAAAATTGAAAAACTTTCCGAATCAACTACCGAACAAGAACTTTTAAACGTTGTGCATAGCTATAATGTTAATCCGGATTTTCACGGAATACTTGTTCAACTGCCGGTGCCGAAACAGATCAGCGAATCAACGATCATTAACGCGATTGCTCCCGAAAAAGATGTGGATGGATTTCATCCGATAAGTGTCGGCAATTTGGTCATCGGCAACGATACCTTCTTCCCATGCACTCCGGCGGGAATTCAAGAATTACTTAAAAGATACAACATCGAAACGAAAGGGAAGCACGTTGTTGTTGTTGGTCGCAGTAATATTGTCGGCAAACCAATCGCCAACATCATGCTTCAGAAAAAAGCTTTTGCAAATTCGATTGTAACAGTTTGTCATTCGGCTGCGGGCGATTTATCAAAATATACGTTAGCTGCTGATATTTTAATTGCCGCCATCGGCGTTCCGAATTTTATTAAAGCCGATATGGTGAAAGCTGGAACAGCCGTAATTGACGTTGGCATTAACCGCGTTGAGGATGCAAGCAAACCGAAAGGCTACGCCATTGTAGGCGACGTTGATTTCGAAAACGTTGCTCCAAAAACTTCTTTTATTACTCCCGTTCCCGGAGGCGTTGGACCAATGACTATCGCGATGCTGTTGAAAAATACTTATAAAGCTTATTTAAATTCCGGAAAGTAAAATGGATTCATCTAAAATTGAAAAAATTGTTTCGCAGGTATTTTTAGAAAAATCATTGCGCGATTTTTACTGCCAGGGCGATACTTGCAAAGGCTGGGAAACCAATGTTATCACGCAGCCGAATGCCGTTAAAAATATCGTAAACGTCGGCGCTGAAAGAATCTCCGCCGGACTCGGAGTCGGCGATCATCTCCCTGATCTTTCGCTTGCAAGAATGATTGACCACACCATGTTAAAACCGGATGCAACCACAGACGAGATAACAAAACTTTGCGCCGAAGCCAAACAATATCACTTTGCTTCCGTTTGCGTTAATCCGGGATTTGTTTCTCTTTGCTCTTCACTTCTAAAAGGAACCGACGTAAAAGTTTGTACGGTAATCGGATTTCCTCTTGGAGCAACAACAACAGAAGTAAAACGATTGGAAGCCGAGCAGGCGATAGCGAACGGTGCAACTGAAATTGATATGGTTATTAACGTTGGTCAATTGAAAAGCGGAAATTACGACTACGTTTTAAATGATGTAAATAAAGTTGTGCTTGCTGCAAAAACTCACCGCAACGTTTGTAAAGTGATTTTAGAAACCGCTCTTTTAACCGATGAAGAAAAAGTAAAAGCATGTTTGATCTGTAAAAAAGCCGGCGCCGATTTTGTAAAAACATCAACGGGATTTTCAAAAGGCGGCGCAACCGTTGGCGATATCGCATTGATGAGAAAAGTTGTCGGCTCTGCAATCGGCGTAAAAGCTTCCGGAGGAATTCGCTCCAAAGAAGATGCCGAAGCGATGATCGCAAGCGGCGCAGATCGTATCGGCGCCAGCGCCAGCGTTAAAATTGTGATGGGCGAGAAAAGTGAATCAAGTTACTAACTCACCTTACGCAATTGTAGGGCGATTCTCAGAATCGCCCACGCGTATTGTTTTCAAAATATCCATTTTCGAGCGAAACGGTTCGCGGTCGGCGAATTCGCTCTATAATTATGCGTAAGGTGTGTTACTAAGTGCATCCATTACGAAAAATCAATTAAATGTTTTTAATTTATGCTGAAAGGATAGATGAATGTTAGCATGATTGAATGTTCACTTCAGCCATTCAACGCTGCATTCACTTTGCCAACCAATGGTATCAAATCAATTTGGGATTTAATTTTTGTATCAGTTTAATTAAGATGATGTATTCATGGTTTTAGATATTATAATTTCAAAAGCGCTCGACGGCTACTCCGCCGCCGTCCCATCAATAAACGGATGTGAAACCTGGGCGCCGAAAGAAGATGAAGCGGTGGAGAAAATTGTTTCACTCGCCCGCTACTATTTAAAGTTGGATGAACATCATAGAATTTTAGTTGATAAAGCCGGAAGAAGCGCCTGCCAATCTATTTACAAATTAGTTTTTCATAAACCTTGAGAAAAGAAATTACAGAACGGCGGAAAGAAAAAATCATCTCCGTTGCCTCCGCGCGGCAAGATTCTCTTCGCCTCGTTCTTGAAAATGTTCACGATCCTCATAATGTTAGCGCGGTGTTCCGCTCATGCGATGCGGTTGGAATTCCGAAAGTTTCTCTCATTTACAATATTGAAAAATATCCGAAGATCGGAAGTAAATCTTCTGCGTCAGCTTTCAAGTGGGTTGAAAAAGAAAAATTTACCGAAGTGGAAACGTGCTACAATTCTCTGCGCGAACATGGATTCACAATTCTCGCATCCTCATTAAAAGGAACTCCGGTAAATCTCTACGATCTTGACTTGACAAAAAAAGTTGCGCTCGTTTTTGGAAATGAACACCGTGGAATTTCAGATGAAGCGGAACAGCTTGCGGATAAAATATTTTTCATCCCGATGAAAGGGATGGTGCAAAGCCTCAATATCTCCGTTGCCGCTGCCGTTACGTTGTATGAAGCGATGAGACAAAGAATGCTGAAAGGTTTGTACAACCGAAATGAACGTTCGGAAGTTATTGAAAAAAGAATTAACGAATGGCTAACAAATAAATAATTTTATATGTTAATCATAAAACAGCCCACGACTTCAGTCGTGGGTTAACAATAAAAATAAATATGATTGAACCGTTTTAACGGTTTCAGAGATAATAAATTAGGTTTAGTAATGAATCAAAAATTTACTAAAATAGGATCCGTAAAAGGTGAACTCGCGTTACCGGGCGATAAATCTATTTCTCACCGCGCGGTAATTTTCTCTTGTATGGCGGAAGGTGAATCGGAGATTGAAAATTTATCGAATGGAGAAGATGTTCGTTCTACTTTAAAATGTTTTTCTGAGCTTGGCGTTACAAGTAAATGGGAAAATGATAAATTAATTATCGAAGGAAAGGGATTTAGAAATTTTAACGCGCCGTTAAATAATTTAGATGCCGGAAACTCGGGCACTACTTCTAGATTGTTAGCCGGATTTCTATCTGCACAGCCATTCGAATCAACATTAATAGGGGATGAATCGCTTTCCCGGCGACCGATGAAACGGGTTGTCGATCCGCTAACATTAATGGGCGCAAAGTTTACGGCAACGCAAAATCTTACTTTACCGTTAACAATTCATCCCGTGGAAAAATTATCAGCTGTAAAGTATGAAATGCCGGTTGCAAGCGCGCAGGTAAAAAGCTCGCTGCTTCTTGCAGGACTGCATTTGGAAAATGAAACTTGCGTGATTGAATCTGAACAAACGCGCAACCATACTGAAGTGATGCTCGGTTTATATGTTGAGGAGAAAGAAGGGAAGAAGTTCATTTATTCATCGCAGAAGGATTATCCGTCAGCACAAAAATATTTTGTTCCTTCAGATATTTCTACCGCAGCTTTTTTTATCGTCTTAACGATACTTGCAAAAAACTCGGAAGCGCTTCTCCGCCATGTTTCTTTGAACGAGACGCGCACCGGAATAATAAAAGTATTGCGCGAGATGGGAAGTGAAATCGAAATTGTAAATCAACAAACTTCAAACCATGAGTTGTTCGGCGATTTGATTATACGCAGCAGTAATCTGCATCCAATAAATATTGCTAAAGAGATTATCCCAAATATCATTGATGAGATTCCCATCCTTTCGGTTGCATCTGTTTTGGGAACCGGAAAGTTTGAAATTAGAAACGCTTCTGAATTACGCGTAAAAGAATCCGATAGAATTGCGGCGCTGGTACATAACTACAAATTACTCGGCTTAACTGTGGAAGAATTCCCCGATGGTTTTTCTGTAAGCGGAACTATTCAAAATGAAAATCCGATTTTCGAAAGTTTCCACGATCATCGTATTGCGATGGCGTTTGCGATCCTTTCTCTCTTTCTAAAAAATGGGGGAGAAATCTCCAATTTTGATTGTGTGAAAATTTCTAATCCCAAATTTTTAGAGCAAGTCAATAGTCTTACAAAATAATCAGTCACAAATTGATTTTGTTAACCCATTAGTATAATATATTCCGCAACACCATCTACCAGGTGGTAGATAAATAGGTGTTGAATCTATGTAACTCAAATCCCACAATAAAACTACATCCCCATCGGGGATGAATATTTGTAAGAACAATCTCTTCCACTCAACCCATTCCCATCGGGAATGAATATTTTTATACTGCAACATCTTTATGGTTGATCTATGCGTTAAAAAAATATTGAATTCCTACGGAATTCTTCTTTGTGCCTTATGTTCTTGTTACAAAGATTTAATCCCCTACGGGGATCACCTTTACACTAACCTTTTGATTGAATCTTGTACACCTCTAAAACTTTTTCCCGCAACACCGTCTACCATGTGGTAGATAAATAGGTGTTGAATCTTTGTAACCGGATTTTTATCACTATTAAAACCTCCGGAGTTTCTAAACTATTATCGACTCAAACTCCGGAGGTTTTATTCCCATCTATCAACTTACTGCTGGTGGCGTTGATGGTAACTCATCATCCGGTTTGGGATGAGAACTGCCAAGGTCTTTTACCTTGCGTGCGGCAAAGTACTGATTGTAAAAATCAAGATGCGTCTCTTTCAACACTTCAGCAAGTTCGTCCGCCTCATCTTGCAAAAGATCATCAGCTTTATCAAACAATAACGTTAAGGCTTCTCTTGTTGCGCTGCGGTCTGTAAACCCGACATCTTTATTTTCTACCGCGCTTTTTAATGCGGTTAGTTTAGCATCAACTAAATTTAGTTTAGCCTCCGTTATCCCGAAATTGGCAAGCGCTGCAAGTACGCTTTGCGCTGCATCCTTTATACTTTTTATTTTTACGGGAATATCTGCGTGAGATAAATGCCTTAGCTTACTTTCGGAATAATCAACCGTCGCTTTTAATTCCAACAGTTTATTCCGTGTGGCATACGCTTTAACTGCGGACGCGATTGGAACAACGGACGTAATCAGCTCTTCAATGGCTTTGCTTTTTACGGAAGTTTTTCCCTCCGTGGCGCCTATTAATTCACTGTTTTTCCCCTTTATCTCTCCAATTAAAGAGATAAGATCTGTGTGTACTTCACCAAAAGCCGGTACTTCGGCTATAATGCTTTGGCTGTTTTTTAACACAGCTTCAACTGCATTATACATGTTGGATTTGTTCTCTTCTTGCTGGGTCATCTTGACCTCCCATTTTGTGATTATTTAGTTATTTAAGGCAGTCTGCCTATTTTATTCTAAATCCTTCCTTTTTCACAGAAACTCATATAACTCTCCTTTATAAAATATATGTAACATACTTTTCGTAAAAGAGAGGAAAATGATTGGTCATACTCTGAACTTCCAAAGTGCTTTGTGTAATTTCATTAAAATGTATCATCGAATTAAAATTTCGATGAACAATATTACATAACTCACCTTACGCAATTGTAGGGCGATTCTCAGAATCGCCCACGCGTTTTGTTTTCAAAATATCTATTTTCGAGCGAAACGGAGTTTCGCCCTACAATTATGCGTAACGTGAGTTACATAATATAAACTACGTCAAAAACTCTTGTGATATTTGCACTATATCTCCGGTAATTACATCTATGTATATATGCCAGCCAATTCCTCCGCCATCGGAAAAGAAAATGGGGATCATCCACGTTACTCTCATTTCAATTGAATTATCTTTTTCAACCGGGAATACCACCCCGGAAATAGTGTCGCTAACTGATTCAGTTGTTACTATAAACTCATGCGGCGTTCCGCCGAAATCATTCCAGGTTATTTTTTCTCCAACCACTTTTTGCTTTGCCTTCTCCTTTTCTATGTTGAATTGAGAAGGGATATAAATATTTGAATACCAATGTCCGGTTATTGCATACGCTTCGTTTCCATATATCAACACGTAAATACGTGAAAAGGGAATCTCGTATCCATAATAATGTTGTGGATTAAATATTATTAACCAGCGTATGCCTTCGGTATCAAGTTGTCTTACCTCATAACCATTTGAAATTATAGCGACTCTATCTTTTACTTTAGTGTATTTGGAATTCTTTAACAAAGTGGTTACCGCAAGTTCTATAGCGCTGTCTTTATCAAAAGGAATCATTTGGAAAGGTCGAGTGTATGTTTCATCTCCGGTAAAACCGTATTTATCAATTTTTGAACATATCTTAAAATTATTTAATGAATCAAATTCATTTTGTAAATGCTTTATTTGTGCCGTAGAAAGAGGAGTTAAAATAGTTGGATAACCTAAGCTTAAATCACCTGTATCTACTTCAGAAGTCAAGTTCTTTTTGCAGCCGCAAAATGTAATTATTAACTGCAAAGGAATAATTACCATTAGCGTTCGATAGATGTTTTTATGTTTCATCTTTCTTCCTATACATTTTCTAAATGATTATCTAACAAAATAAATGCAGCAAAGTATTCAGGCAGTAAGAATATTAACGTTAAAAACGTCTCATTAATTTTTAACGCAATGCGGCTGTGTTTTACTAATTTATTTTTTACGTTGGAATATTTTTCTGACTTCTCTTCACGAGAATATAGTAGGCAAGAGGGTAACAACTTGTTTACCCCGCGGGGAAAATGATTAATTGAACAATAACTTAACAAAGAAACTCGTACTCCCATTTTTTGTTTTAAGGACAGTCAAACATAAAAATGTTTTATCATTTTGCCAAACAGTAAGTAAATTATTTTTCGCAAAAGTACTCGAACTTTACTTATAAAGGATTAAAATCCCTTTACCACTAAGGACACAAAAACACTAACCTTTCACTAAGAAACCTTAGTGTTTCCTTTGTGTCCTTAGTGCCTTTGTGGTAAAAAAGAGAACCTCGCCTCTTTTTTATCCCAAACCTGAATAAGCCGGGATCCAATACTTGCTGAATTCTTACTGCTGTTTTCTCTTCCAACTTATTTAAATTATTCTTCCCCAAAGTACATGAACTTTACTTATAAAGGATTAAAACTCCTTAACCACTAAGGACACAAAAACACTAACCTTTCACTAAGAAACCTTAGTGTTTCCTTTGTGTTCTTAGTGCCTTAGTGGTAAAAAAGAGAACCTCGCCTCCTTTTTATCCCCAACCTGAACAAACCGGGATCCAATACTTGCTGAATTCTTACTTCTGTTTTCTCTTCCAACATAGTTAAAATATTCTGCCAAATAGTACTTGAACTTTACTTGTAAAGGATTAAAACTCCTTTACCACTAAGGACACATAAAACACTAAGCTTTCACTAAGAAACCTTAGTGTTTCCTTTGTGCCCTTAGTGACTTTGTGGTAAAAAAGAGAACCTCGCCTCCTTTTTATCCCCAACCTGAATAAGCCGGAATCCAATACTTGCTGAATTCTTACTGCTGTTTTCTCTTCCAACATATTTAAAATATTCTGCCAAATAGTACATGAACTTTACTTATAACGTACTAAAATCTTTTCCTTCACTCGTATGCAGAGACTTGCTCGGACGTAGAGACTTGCGATGGTAAGTCTCTACAAATAATACAGCGCCATTCCATTCCATGTCTTCACGTTAAAAGTCTCTTTTCAGCTAAAAAAGAGGTTTTTATAGAAATTCAAATGTAAAAAAATTATTAAAAGTCGTTATCCCACCCCAAAAGTGGACGAAACACGAGAAAAGTGGACAAAACGCCAGCCAAAGTAGTTAAACCAAAAGAAAAGTGTCTGTTCTGTCAAAAAAGTGTCTGTTCTGACAAAAAAGCGGGCGAAACAGAAACAAAAGCCATCATCCTAAGAAAAAAGTCGACTAAACCTTATAAAAGTCGACAAATCCTCATCACAAGTCGCCATCCCACAAAAAAAGTGGGCAAAACAGAGGATGATGTCAGCGAAACGACGGATGAAATAGGCGAAACAGAGAGTGAGTAGGCGAAACGGAGAATGTGTGTATGAAACGGAGAGGTAAGTGAGCAAAACATCAATCAATTATACAAACATCAAAGATAATCGCTATAATAAAAAATAGATTGGATATTTCAGAAGTTTAGGATTGAATACATTCGGTTATTTATCAAGTAACTCATCAAAGGAGAAAACTACAAAATATGAATGTACATTCGATTATCATTTTTTTTAAATTTCAAATTATTGTGAATGATGATTTAGGATTCATGTATTTCAATCCCAAAGCTTCTACTTTACTAAAATCTTTATCATTATCAGAAAGGAGAATCAAATTGCGAACTATTGCAGTAGCTGCTATAATAGCATCAGGCAATTTAATTTTTGTTTTCTGTCGAACTTGTATCGCTCTTAAAATAATGTCATCATCTACGAATAGTATTTCCGAACCAGCCAAGAACTCTTCCCTAATTTTAAGATCAGATACATTTGATGGTTTCCAGACTAATAATTCAATTTTTGTAATGAATGAAACCTTGCTATCATGATCAACCAAATCATCCATAAAAGCAAGAGCCTTAGGAGGAAAATAGTTTTCCAAATATTTTATAACCGCACAAGTATCAATTAAATATTTCTGTCCCATTCGCTGCGTAATTCTGAAATTTGTTCATCAATTTCTTCCTCATTTTGCATACTCATTTTACCTCTCAAAGTGGATAATTTTCTTTTTGCCGCTCTTGCAAATAATATTTTACTAACACTGCTGGGTTGGCGAGAAATAATTTTCGCATTTTCTATCTCACATATCAAATCATCAAAAGGGAAAATTGGAATGTCCTGTTGCCAACTAACAATGTTATATCCTGTGTATGGTTCATTTACTACAGTAGTCATTAGTATTTTCTCCTTCTTTTATGATGAACTTATACTTACTTAATTTTATGATGATGCAGAATAAAACAACTACAATCTCAAAAGTATATTCGAAAATATCCATCAAGCTATGAGCAACCTTATTTCTTAAATTCAATCCGGCTTTTTCAGCTAAAACATATTTTATTAAAATTCTATCTTCTTCTTCAAAATTAGTTTTCTGGTCAGGTTTAATAAGTGGTTCGTGGGCAATATCAGCTAACAAATCATCAAGTAGTTTTTCCATTACTAATTTATCGGAACCCTTCTCTTTTGTCTTAAATGTTGCAATACCGATTTTTTCACAAAAGTAACGCAATAACCCTTCTATTTTCAAAGTTAAACTATCAATTATTGTAACAAATTCAATTTTGTAATCATTATTATCAAAAAAATTATCCAATTCATCAAAAATTCTTTTAAGACCGGGTTTTAAGGTATCAATTGGTTTAATCTCTACTGCTTGTCCATTATAATTTCTAACAAGAACTTCGTTAAACCATGTTTCTTCTAAAAAAGATAATACAGTTGAGTAATTTAATTTCTTGGCTTTATATGCTTCAATAAAAAATTGATGCATTGTTTGCGTACCTATTTGGAAATTAAATGTATATGAGTTCCAAAAATTGAATTTTTCTTTTTCTTCAGTCGTATTAAATATGTCCACTGTGTTCCCAAACTTATCCATTATTAAAGTTGGCAACATTGAAAGAAAAACCGTTTGTTTACTTAACGCAATAGAATGATCCTTTATATTTTGAATTTTATCGTACCAAGGAGAGGTAACGAAATGTTGCATAATCACTTTTGCATCGCTTTCTGTAACAATATTTAAAATTCGTTCATTCATATTATTAATATATTCTGTTGATATTTCCTGCCGGATTTCCGCCAAACGAAACTTGCCTCTCAATTCAGAATAATATTTTTCTAATCGAATAATGTCTTTAGAAAGTTTAAGTTGTTTATAAATGCGGAGCGCATTTTCGGCAAAATTTATACAAGCAAGATTTGTTGTATTCTCTGCATCAGTCGCCAGTTTTTCATACAATTTTGCTTTATAATTTAATAAGTCGCTAAATGGATTATTTCTTTTTTGTTCAATAGAAATATTCCGATCAAGGGCATACATAGCACCCCAAATATGAGTTTTTTCCAGTTCTTTTGCCCCCTGCATATTTTTATCAAGGATTTTCTGAAAATCAATATATTTTTTTGAAACTCCATAAAAATCAGAGAGCAAACCGGATAGATCAAGTAAAATACGCAAAGTGCCTTCTTTTGTAATATCCCAATGCTGATGTGTATTAAATATGTATTTAATAATATCAGTTAGTTCCGGTTCTAAAGTTGATTTTTCCGCAATACCAAATGCTATACGCAATGAATGGAAAAAATGTATTAGGTAATTATTCTTTTCACTATCTATACTTGCTTTTTTAAAGTACTCTTTACTTAAATCGAATAATTGATTGCAAAGTTGGCGTTTCAAATCATTGTGTCTTGAAGTGTTGGTTTTCTCACCAAAATATACCATTAAACCGTATTCAGTTTTGGCAAAAAGGTTTTTACAATCGTTGTACCGTTTTTCAAAGTATTCAAAATCTTGTTGCGTAAATTTTGTTACATCAGGCCAGTAAACAGGTATTTCACTGCCATCCTTCATAGTTTGAGCGCCGCTAACTTGCCAACCTAAACCATTTATTATCCCATTTTTTAAGTCAAGTTTTTTATCAAAAGATTTTTGAACAGAAAAGACTTGTCTCTCAATATTCGCAATCGCTGCAATATCTTGTTTACCTTCTTTAATAAGTTTATCATAAACATCAATAAATTCATCGTTGATTTTATAAACATCATTATGATCGTAGCAGCTATTATCTATTTTATTTAAATATTGATCAAGTGCATCCATTTTATTTTGTCTTATTGACCTTGATTATTTGCATTGGTGACATAAAACCTTTCTGCTATTTCTTCCTATAGGTTAATCGTCTGATGCTCAAACTTATTTATCGCTAATTCTTCAAAAAGAAGCTTGATAAATCCCGCGCCATATTTATTTGCAAAGTAATAATAGTTTAATTCCCGTTCTTGCAGACTGCCGTTTGGAAACACCGCAAGAGAGGTTTTAGTCGTCTGTCTTAATGCTGTATCGAATTTTCTTTTTTGCGCATCGTTCGCTTTGCTTTTAAACTCGTTCAAAGTAGATATCATCTTTTGTTTGTACCGGTCTGCAGCGTCGCCGATAGTTTTATCAATCGCGGAGAGTTTTTCTTTTAATCCGTCGATGGCATTTTCCAATTCTTTTTGTGTTTGAGCAAAATCGGCTTCCGTATCAAATTCAGATAAATTACTTATCACTTTTTCCGTTATCTTTTCGGCGTTCAAGAAAAAATCGAGAAGCGTTAATTGATATTTATCAAAAACCGTCTGTACTCCTTTTTCAATTATCGTAGCAGCCGAGCGAGGATAGATCATTGGCGGATGGATTTGAAAATCTTCATACAACGGCTGCACCTGCGAAAAATAACTTACTTCACTCGGTCCGCCCACATAAAATGCGGTCTGGAAAAGATAATCCTGGCAAATGGGACGCAGAATAACATTTGGCGAAATAATTTCGGGCGTATCGGTAATAAGTTTCAGTAGTTCTTCCTGTGTAAATTTAATCCGCTTATTCCTCAACCTAAAATTATCATCAACCGGTTCAATTGCATAACGCCCTTTTTCATAATTCATAAATAAATTGATCGGACGGACTTTTACTTGCGCGTGATATGTCTCTTCAAGTTCCGCACTCCGCAAGATCAACTTACCGGCGTGTTGGCGGTAATTCAATAATTCTTCCTGAAAGATCGGCTTGAGCAGTTTTTTAATTTCTTTTTGCTGCGGATCGAAAATGATCAGCCCATATTGATCAAAGTAATTAAAAAGCAATTGCCTAAAAGATTCTTTAAACGATTTTCCTTCCGAATAAATTTCCCGCAATTCGGACATCAAGCCGTCGGTAAATTCCGTCTTGCGTAAATTTTTCTGAAGTTCATCCAAAAAAGAATTTATTCCGCCGGTAAACGTAAGTTCTCCAACGCTTCCGCGTATTTCACCTTCGGGAAGCGAGTCTTCATAAGAGAGAGTTGAAAGATTATTTTCTTCATTTATAATTGTAACGGAATTTACTTCGTTAAAATCGTGGTCATCGCCTTCAAGCCAAAAGACGGGCACAAAATTAAATTCATCGTATCGTTCGTTAAGATGCTGCGCAAGTTTTATTGCAGTGATGGTTTTATAGATCGTGTAGAGAGGTCCGCCCAAAATACCAAGTTGCTGTCCGGTAAAAACGGTAAGCGTTTTCGCTTCTTTAAGTAATGAAATATTTTTTAGCGTTTTTGATGACGGCTGAACAGAGCTATATTGCTCAAGAATAGTATCCGGCAGTTTAAAGAGGAGCGGATTTTGCTCTTTGGTTATTGCATGAAAATGCTCCGCGTACAATTCTTTGTTTCTAAAATCGGCGGCGTAAAAGTTTTTTACATTGTGAAACTCATATACATAATCTAAAAACAGATTTTGATGTCCCGGAATGTCCGAAAAGTTAATAAACATCTTTTACCTAATTGTTAATAATAGCGCTTACAAGATAAAGAATTAGTTCAAAATTTTAAATGTAAAATGAAAGTCTTAAATTGGGGCGTAAAAATTGAACAGATGGAATTTTGAATACTTCATCTGTCCATATTCAAAGTTAGATTAAAAGTACATTTTGTAGGGCGATTCTCCGAATCGCCCACACCCGGTAGTTTAAGTTAATCTGTTGTAAATGCGAAAGAGAGTTTCACGCTGCAATTTAGACTACCACTACAAAATTGATTTCAACAAACGTTAGAAGAGAAAGCTCAAGTAAAGGATGATATTCTCCTTATCGAAAAAAGAAAAATGGTTTTTATTTGGAAAGCTGCTTATTGCTTCGGCAATTATGTATTATCTTTTCCAAAAGTTTGAATCATTTGATTACAGCAAGATATTTACCCGGCACACACTTCCGATGATGGCGCTCATCTCTGCATTAACATTGTTTAACATCGTTATCCAGCTTATGAAGTGGAGAAACGTATTTACTGATCTGCTTGGTGTTCTACCGAAAAGAAAAATCATTTCATCATTTTTTGTGGGTGTTGCCACCGGCTCATTCACACCGGGCAGATTCGGTGAATATTTTGGAAGAAGTTTTATGATAAACGAATATTCCGGCAGCCAGGTAATTACCGCAAGCGTTGTTGATAAACTTTCGAACATGTTCGTACTCATTTTTGCGGGATTATTTTCGACGGTCTGGTATTTGTCATTTAAATCAGCAGTTTTATCAAATTATCTCGATGTTTTGTATGCGGTAGTGTTTCTTCTTTTTCTACTTTTCATCTATTTGATTATCCAAAGGAGTGCGGCGGCATATTTTTATAAATGGATTGAGAAGATAAAGTTCATGAAGAAAATATTTTTCCACTTACAGGTCTTAAAAAAAGTGAAACGGAAAACAATCTTTCTTCAACTTGGATTTTCTTTGGCGTTGTACGTAATAATAAGTTTACAGTATGGAATCCTAACCGCTGGATTTGCATACAAACCTTTGGAAGTTTCTTTTTTGATAGTAGGTATTCTCACTCTCTTTGTAAAATCATTTATTCCGTCAATCTCATTTGGTGATCTCGGAATACGTGAGAGCGCTTCAATATTTTTTATTTCCGGTATCGGCTTGCCGGCGGAAGTTGGATTCCTTGCGGCTATCTCCATCTTTCTTTTTAATATTTTGCTGCCGTCGGCAATCGGACTTTTCATTTTACTTTCAACAAAACGATAATGTACATTCTTCTTCTCATTTTTGGTCTACTCACAGCTTTCTACACTGCATTTCTGCTTAAAGTTCTTTTCGGTTTAAAAAAAGTAAAAGAAGAAAAACTTACGGATGGCGGGCAGAACTTTGTTACAATCATCATTCCTTTTAGAAATGAAAGCGGTGTTGTTTTAGATTGCCTAAAGAGCCTTGAAGAACAGGATTATCCAAAGGAAAAGTATGAAATAATTTTTGTTGATGATTTCTCTGATGATGATGCTGTCTTTAAATTGAATGCGCATAAAAAACTTTCAAATACAAAAATAATTTCCGTTCCAAAGGATTTTCAAAAACTATCTCCCAAAAAAAGGGCGGTGCAATTTGGAATAGATCAGGCTAAAGGCGAAATAATTGTTACAACTGATGCGGATTGCCGCCATCAGCAAACGTGGCTTTCAGCTATGATTTCAGCCTTTGATGAGACGATTGGATTTATTTCCGGTCCGGTAAAATTCTCAAACAGCAATTCATTCTGGGGAAAAGTGCAGCAGTTGGAATTTGGCGGTTTAGTTTTATCCGGCGCCGGATTAATCGGCGCTGCAACCCCAACAATTTGTAACGCCGCAAATATTGCATTCCGCAAAAGTGCTTTTACTTTTGTAAACGGATTCGACGACAATAAACATTTAGCTTCCGGCGATGATGAGTTTTTGATGCAGAAAATTGCGAAGTCAAACAAATATTCTGTTCGGTTTCTCTTTTCAGAGCAAGCGGTTGTTCAAACAGAAGCGAACAAGACGATCAACAAATTCATTCAGCAAAGAAAACGATGGGCGAGCAAAGGATTGTTTTATAACGATAAAGCATTGATTTTCAAATTGATCCTCATCTACTTTTTCTTTTTCTCTTTACCTGTGCAAGTAGCTCTTGGCATTTTTATGAACGGAATATTTTTTTATTCGTTCATCGTTTCGGCGCTAATTAAAATGGTCGTTGAATATAGCGTTTTAAAAAAAGGAGTTCCGATCCTCTATCCCAACATCAACATCGGCGTATTTCTTGTTTCCGAATTACTTCACATCCCATATATTATTTTCGCCGGTATTGCCGGAGCCTTTGGTAATTTTGAGTGGAAGGGAAGGAATTTGAAAAGATGAAATACGCATATCAACCTCCACTGCTTGTGCAAAAACTTTTTTCAAAATTTATCTGGAATTCAAAACAAAACAAAATTCTCCTCACGTTTGATGATGGACCTAATCCGGCAACAACGGAAAAGATTCTTAAAACGTTACGTAAAGAGAATATCCCGGCGCTATTTTTTTGTGTTGGCAACAACGTCAGTCTGTATCCGAAATTAGTAAAAGAAATAGTTGATGAAAACCACAGCGTTGGAAATCATACGTTCAATCATAAAGTAATTACAAAACTTACTTCGGAAGAATTGAGAAAAGAAATCACTTCGACTAATGAAATTATTGGAGAGGTAATTGGTACTACTCCAAAATGGTTTCGCCCGCCGCACGGGCGGTTTCCATTTCGCTTAGCCGGAACGTTAAAAGAATATTCAATGACAAACGTAATGTGGACGTTATTGCCCTACGATTATAAAAACGATGCAAAAGTTGTTAAATTTGCAGTCAAAAATTATCTAACCGAAAATTCAATCGTGGTTTTGCACGATAGTAATAAATCATCGGCGATAATTTGCGACTCAATTAAATACATAGCGGATGAAGCGCGCAGTAATAATTTTCAATTTGGAACAGCAGAAGAATGTTTGAAGTAGTTTTTCTTATCGCAATGTGCGGATATTTTCTGCAGACCGTTTGGTTTATTGTCGGGATGCAGAAACAATTTCGGAAAAAATCTATTGCCGAGCTTCCCACAGCAACCATTATTGTAGCCGCAAGAAATGAAGAAGGAAATCTTCCCGCCTGTCTTGTAGCGTTAAATCAACTTGAATATCCCGAAGGAAAACTTGAAATACTTCTTGTGGATGATAAGTCAACCGATAAAACCGGTGAGATCATTGCCGCATTCATTTCCGATAAACCGAAATTCAAAAAGATTGTAACAAAAAAAGAAATTGGGCATCTTAAAGGAAAAACGAACGCCATCGCAAATGCGATTGAACTTGCTACCGGGGAAATCATCTTAACTACAGATGCCGATTGTATCGTTTCTCCTACATGGGCAAAGACGCTCACTTCATATTATACTGACGACGTCGCCATCGTAAATGGATTTACCATGCAGGATGCAAAAACACAATTTCAAGGAATGCAGCATCTCGATTTTGTTTATCTTCTTTCCGTCGCCTCCGGAACAATCAATTTTGATAAGCCGTTGAGCTGCATCGGGAATAATATGTCTTTCAGAAAATCTGTGTATGATGAAGTAGGCGGATATGAAAATCTTCCATTCAGCGTAACGGAAGATTTCAATTTACTTTTTGCGATCCATAAGCTTAAAAAGTATAAAATCATTTATCCGTTAGACCCAAACGGATTAGTAACCACGCAGCCGTGTGATACTATTAAAAATTTGTACCGCCAGAAAAAACGGTGGGCAGTCGGCGGGTTAAAAGCTCCGCTCCGCGGATTTCTAATTATGTCCAACGCCTGGGTAGCGCATCTTGCAATTATCTTGCTTCCGTTTTTCTTCACCACGGCGGCGCTATCGCTCTTCTTTTTCAAGCTGGTAATTGATTTTCTCTTTCTCTTCTTTGTGCTAAATACATTTAAACTTACCACAACGTTAAAATATTTTTTCTCGTTTGAGATTTATTATATCCTTTATGTTGTACTTCTTCCGTTTGCGGTTCTCCCTAACAGAAAAGTTACATGGAAAGGGAGAAAATATTAGTGCTGTTGCTCTGCAATTATTATGTGACCTACCGGTGTAATGCATATTGTAACTTTTGTCATTTCGGCGATCACGAAAAATTTAAGAAAACTTCTTTAGCTGATTTTGAAGCATACAAAAGTAATGTGCAGCAAGTTGCAAAATTAGGAGTAAAATTTATTGATTTGACAGGCGGCGAGCCGTTACTTCATCCCCAAATTGCAGAGATGGTAAAATTTGCACAATCTCTTAAAATGCAGACGAGCATTACAACAAACGGATTACTCTATCATAAATTTGCGGAAGCGCTTGCGGGTAATGTAAACTTACTTCATTTTTCACTCGATTCTCCCGATGAAGATGAGCATAATAAAAT
>Ga0172369_10001526_pt1 | contig 33253 bp, 25 predicted proteins | sample LakKiv25m_FD_114539 | JGI IMG/M metagenome (GOLD analysis project Ga0172369, IMG submission 114539) | Freshwater microbial communities from Kabuno Bay, South-Kivu, Congo - kab_022012_11.25m | ecosystem: Environmental > Aquatic > Freshwater > Lake | place: Democratic Republic of the Congo... | reverse complement strand
ATATATTATTATGGTTTGAAGAAAATACCCGCTTATATTTCGTCTATATGTGAATTGATGTTTCCATTTTCGGCAGTGGTTTTAGAGTATGTGCTTAGGGGCAATTTACTTTCAATTGGACAATGGTTTGGGGCAGTGCTGCTTGTTGTTTCAGTTTTGTATATAAGTTCGGATAAGAAAACTATTAAATAGGTTGATTGTTTTTTCTTTAGATGTTATATTCAGAATTTGTTGAATGTTATGAAGCACTTGCTGCAACAAGTAAAAGATTGGAAAAGACAGAGATTTTAGCGAATTTTATTAAAAAGTTAGAGAGGAATGGAAGGGCAGAATGGATGTATATGCTTTTAGGTAGAGTAGTTCCAGATTATGATACGAGAGAATTGGGAATATCGGAGCAATTGACAATAAAAGTTATTTCTTGTGCTTACGGAATAAAAGAGGAAAAGGTAAATGAGAAATTTAAGAAAATAGGGGATTTGGGAGAGGTTGCTGAAGAATTTAATACAAAGAGAAAGCAAATAGGGCTGTTTAGTTCGAAATTAAGTGTTGAGAAGGTTTTTTCTAATCTTATAAAGGTTTTGGATATAGAAGGAAAAGGAGCGGTAGATAGGAAAATGGGGATGATTGCAGAACTTCTTTCTAGTGCCTCTTCTAGTGAAGCAAAGTATATCGTGAGAACTCTTTTAAGTGATTTAAGAATTGGGGTTTCATCTCCAACTATTGTTGATGCACTCTCACAAGCTTATGAAATTGATTCTGAAAAAATACAATCAGCTTACGATTTAGCTAATGACTTTGCTTTGGTTTTCAACGCAGTAATTAAGAACAATATTGAAAGTATTTCTCTTGAGCCTGGAAGACCTATAAATGTAATGCTTGCTCCAAAAGTGGCTAGTATTGAAGAAGCATTTGAGGTTTGTGGAAAACCTGCCGCTATTGAAGAGAAGTATGACGGTTTTAGAACTCTTATATCAAAGGACAAAAAAGGAAAGATTGAGATATTTACAAGAAGATTAGAAAATGTGACTGCTCAATTTCCAGATGTTGTTTCTGCTATTTCAGGACATGTAAACGGAAACTCCTTTATTTTAGACTCTGAAGTTGTCGGTTACAATCCTAGAACTAAAAAGTACACACCTTTTGAATCGATGTCTCAGAGAATAAAGAGGAAGTATGATATAGACAAACTTGTCAAAGAACTTCCTGTCGAGATAAACGTTTTTGATTGCATTTATTATAATGGAAAAAGTGTTATTAATGAACCTTTTATTGAGAGGAGAAAGATTGTTGAAAAAATTATTGATAAAAAAGAATTGGTAATTCGACCATCTGTACAATTGATTACTGACAGTGAAGAAAAAGCACAGGAGTTTTACGAAAATGCCTTGAAGATTGGAGAGGAGGGAATAATGGTTAAAAAGTTGGATGCTCCTTACAAACAAGGGAGGAGAGTTGGGTATATGGTTAAGATGAAACCTGAAGTGAATGATTTAGATTTAGTTATTGTCGGTGCGGAACATGGAACTGGAAAGAGGGGAGGATGGTTGACTTCTTATGTTGTTGCATGCAGAGATTCAAATGGAGATTTATTGGATATTGGAAAGGTTAGTTCTGGGTTGAAGGAAAAGGAATCAGAGGGATTTACGTACGAGCAGATGACTAAATTACTTAAGGATTTGATAATTGAAAATAATAAGGAGGGGGTTAAGGTTAAACCTAAGATTGTTGTTTCGGTTACATATCAGAATGTGCAGGAATCTCCTAGTTATAATTCAGGATATGCACTTAGATTTCCAAGAATAACTCGTTATAGGCCTGATAGAAGCGTCAGGGATATTTCTTCCTTGGATGAAATTCAAAAAGAAGCAAAGAGGGTGAAAAGAAAATGACCTATTTCAAGACAACAAGATTTATAACCTCTAGTTCTCATATTTTACTTGTAGAAAAATATGAAATCAAGAGGTAAAAGGGGTTCTCAAAGAGTAAAGGAAAACAAAAAATTTAAGAGAGTTGTTTTGAATGTTGTTTTGATTATTTTATTTGTTGCAGCTTTATCGTTTGTTTTCCTAGGATATAAGGGATGGTTGGGAAATGTTGTTTTGACTTCATCATTTCCTAATTCAAATTCTGGCAGAGTCAGTCTTGTCTCTCCTTCTGATGGTTCTGTTATTCCTAATTCAAATTTCAATCAAACATTTAGTTGTAGTGCTAATTCCAGCATGAATGCTGTGGCCAATATTACTCTCTTCGTGTATAACTCTTCAGGATATAACGTTGCCAGGGGAGTTCAAAGCTATTCTCTTGCTAGCCGTTTAAAACTGTTAGATTATTTTCACCATTTATTTTTTGATTCAGAAGGGAATATTTATACTCTGAATTGGAGAGTTATGAATAAATATTCTTCCGAAGTAAATAAATTATGGAATATATCTGTTTCTTCTTATACAGATGGGGGTGGTTACAAAATGGGTTTGGATAAGTCGGGTAACTCAATAATAGCAAGTCAGTGTGTTACTAATACTCCCTTTATGTCTTTTTATTATTTGAAATTAACACAGATTGATTCAAACGGTAAATATAAAAAAGGTATATGCACTACTTTGTCTTCTGAATGGTATAACAGTGTGCTTGATAATCCTGCTTTAGACTCTGCAGGGAACATTTATCTTATTATTGAAGCAGATATTTATTCTACAAAGCAGTATCAATGGTGGGTTGCTGCATTTGACCATGATTTACAACGCAAATGGGCAGTACTTCCCTCCACTAGCAGTTCTCTTGGTCCAGGGATTCCAACATCAATTGCCGCAGGTTCATCTGGAAATGTATATGTAGCTTACTCCAGAAATCCTTACTACATATTTAGTTCTGCGATGGGTGGATGGAATCCTGCAACCGAGGTTTTATCTAATCTTACCTTAATTGGTTTTAATGCAGAAAATGGACAGCAAAAATTTGTATCCAGTTGGATGCCCTTGTTGTTAGATGGTCAATTATCTGTTAAATATCCTTGCAAGTATTCCACTAAGATAATAACTGATTCATCAGGGAATATTTATGTTAAAGGATTATACTCTGGAGATGTTCTTCATAATGTTACTTATGACATTGGTTTTGTCTCAAAGTTTGATTCATCTGGAAAACATCTTTGGGACAAGGTTTTTAATGAAACTCATGCTGGTCCTGGCGGGATTTCAACAGATTCTTTTGGAAATCTATTGTTAGGTTTTGGATTTATAAAATATAATAGTCAGACCATATTTAGTTCTTATAATCTCTCTGCTTCTTCTTATAATATCTATAAAATCAATCCTTCTGGAAATGTTATTTCAAATATTTCATTCGTTTATACTTTAGCTCCCTTTATTTTTGCAGATATAAACGGGGTCGACTCATCAAATGTTCTTTATATCACAGGCAGGGATTCTCTATTCAAATTAAGCCAAGATTTCTTATCATCGGATTCTATAAAACAAGCTTCCTGGAACTTCACACTGCCTTATCAGGATAATTACAAATGGAATTGTCAAACATGCGATTTGTTCAATAATTGCACAATGGCATTATCTAATTACTCAATTAAAAGTGCTCCTCCTTGCGTTGTTAGTCTTGTAAACACCTCCTGGAGTTCCTGGGCTAATGTCGGGTGTGCGGGAGTTCAAATGAATCAGAGCAGAAGTTTAATTCAATACGATTTGAATAATTGTGAGGTTGTATTAAATACAACATTATATCAGTATCAACTAACTGGACCAAATCTTACAAACACCTCCTGGAGTTCCTGGGCTAATTATACTTTGTGCAATGGAAATGTGGATTACACTCAAAGAAGAAATTTTACGCAATACGATTTCTATGGATGTGCTCTGAATCAGACGTTCTTTGACTATCAGAATATAAATTGTTTTCTTCCTTGTACTGAAAATGACTGGATATTTAATATTACTCCTTTGGTTTGTCCGAGCAGCAGGAGTCAGACTAAAAATTGGACCAAAGTTGGAACGTGTATGGATGGAATTTATTATCCAAGTTCTGAAATTATTTCGTGTATTTATTATCCACTAACAATTATCGGCAATGTGAGTAATATCTCTACAAACGTAGTGGGGCTATCACTTTACATAAATGGAAGTTCAAATATAATAAATCCACATATAAGAAATACTATGAAAGTAGAGTTAAAGAATAATGGAAAGTCATTGCTTGAGCTTAATCATAATTTTTCGGCGAGAGAACTTGATCTTTCTAAGATTAAGGTGAAGTCTAACAATACGGGTAACGTTTCTTCTGTAATAATTTCAGGATTAAACGATACAAAAACAATTTATATTGATTTAATAGGGGATAGGAGTAGGTTCAATAGTATCTGCATAAAAGACGCCGAGATAAATAGTTTAAGTGAAATAAGTTCCTCTTGCAACGGCAGTTCTGAGTTCTACGTAAATTCTATTCCTTACAATTCCAATGGTTATACTGCAAATTATATTGATACAAGCAATTCTAGCGTTGTAGTAACGGGGTTAATGCATTCAGGGGTTGTCCAGCAGTGTACTGAAAATTGGCAATGTTTCAGTTGGACCGATTGCTCCAATGACATGCAAAACAGGAATTGCACAGATACAAACAATTGTGGTTCTGTAAACACTAAACCAAATATTATTCAGGCATGCTCAAGTGACACATCTTTGTCATCTGGTTCTACTACACACACATACAATAATGCGGGGAGTTTAAACAGTTCAACAAGTAAGAATAATACCGGGGTAACTAATTTATCTGGTCAAAATATTGGTTCGGTTGGAAGCTCTTTTTCAGACTCGTCGACATCATTGAGTAGCCCAATAAATTCATCCGGAGACAAGTCCATATTATCTTCGGACAGGACTTTCATTTACTATATGCTTGTGGGTGCTTTGGTAATTGCAATCTTGATAATATTAATGATTATATTATTTATTTATCGCAAAAGGAAATAAAAAGAAAATGAATAGGCAGGGAGATTTTAGATTTGTTTTTGTCATTTTAGTAATTGTTATTCTATTGGGGCTTTTTTCTTTCTATAATTTTTATGCAGTTGATAATTTTCCTGCTGAAACGTTAAACTCGTTATGGGCTATGGTAATATTTATCTTTACTTTCTTCGGGATTATACTTATTAGCATAGGTATATTATCTCCTCGAGGGCAATTTTGATTTGACGATTATGGTTTTTGCCTCTTGATTTCCTTAATTTTGTCAAAATCTGAATCATCGGTGATAATTGAATCGCATTTGTTTATTATTGCTGTTGCTGCGTGAATTGCATCTCTTGGTCCGAGGTTATATTTCGCGTTAATTTTTTGGGCAAGAAAAATAGTATTAAAATCAGCATCTAAAAATGTTAAATTCAAGAAATTCAGTAATTTTTCGCTTTCTGCTGAAGCATAAGCTGACCCAAACTTTTTCTTAACAGAATAAAAAAATTCATCCCACGTTAGAATAGAAGTACAAGCATCAATTCGCTTATTGACAACATCGGAAAGTATTTTTCTACACTTTTCAGATTCTGGAGCAAGATTAAGAGAAGCATAGATAAATATATTTGAATCAAGGTAGATCATAACTTTCTTCCTCTATCTTTTTCAATTCTTTTAAAGTTATAGATTTTTTAAGTTTTGGACCACTTAGAAAATCTTTTAGAAATTCATCAGGGGTTTGTTCTTGAGTTATCCTTACTTCATTATTCTGAACCTCAAAGACTAGTTTGTGTCCTAGTCTTAACTGAAGCAAATCTCTTATATCTTTAGGAATTACTACCTGCCCTTTCTCCCCTATTTCTCTTACAAATCTCATGGTTTATTTAGGTATGATAGGTATATAAATATTCCTACTTATAAGTATTACTTTTTCCTACTAAATAGTTGGAATATAGGGTTAAAAAGCTTTAAAAAGGTCCTTCCTTTATAAAGAGAGAAATGGCATCTGATTTAAGAGTGCAGAATATTGTTGCTACAACTTCTCTAGGAAAGCCAGTTTCTTTGACTAAATTAGCGAGAACACAGTCTAATACGGAATACAATCCAGAGCAGTTTCCGGGCTTGGTTCTTAGAATAAAGAAACCAAAGTCTGCTGTTCTTGTGTTTTCTTCTGGGAATCTTGTCTGTACTGGCACTAAAAGTGTTGCACAGGTGAGAGAGGTGATAGATGCAGTCATTAGACAGATTGCTAAAATTGGTGTTAGAATAACTCAGAAGCCAAAGATAACTGTGCAAAACATAGTTGCTTCTGGGAGCATCGATTTAAATCTTAATTTGAATATGCTTGCATTACAATTAGAAAATACTGAATATGAGCCTGAGCAGTTTCCAGGATTAGTTTACAAATTGGTTGAACCTACGGCTACTTTCTTGTTGTTTTCTAATGGGAAATTAGTTTGCACTGGAACAAAGAATAAAGAACAATTGGATGAGAGTATGAAGCAGTTGAATAGGAATGTAAGAGCTGCGATAAAAGAAGGAAAGTAAGAGTTATTCTGCTAGATTAAATTGAGAAAGATAATTTAAATAAAGGTTAATGATTGGTTTATGGATATGACTTTATATTTTATAACTGGAAATAAGAATAAGTTTGATGAGGCTAAAAGGATTATTCCTGAAATTGTACATAAGGATATTGATTTAATTGAGATACAAAGTGTTAATGCGGAGGAAATTGTTAGACATAAACTAAATGAGGCAGTAAAACATTTCAATAGGGGAGATGAAATATTGATTGAAGATACTTCTTTGTATTTTGATTGTCTCAATGGGTTACCTGGACCGTTAATAAAATGGTTCCTTGATAGAATTGGAAATAATGGGCTTTTTGAGATATGTGATAAACTTGGAAATTATAATGCTTCTGCCAAAACTCTATTAGGATATTATGATGGGCGAGAAATTAGATTTTTTTCTGGAGTTGTTAAGGGAAGAATTGTAAAACCTGCAGGGGAGACCGGTTTTGGATGGGATTGTATCTTTGTTCCTTCGGGATTTAGTGGCTCTTTTGCGGATATGAGCAGAGAAGATAAAAATAAAATAAGTATGAGGGGGATTGCTTTTGAGAAATTGAGGGATTATTTAGATAATAAATAATAATCTTGAAAATCGGAATTGTTGTTAGCTGTTAGGGGTAGATTAATAGTTTACTGATTATAATTTTATGGATAACTATTAGAAAAAACTGCTAAGTTTTTTCTGCTTTCCGTAGTCTTTGAGAATAATGGATTTGTCTGTCCAGAGGGTTATGGGAATTGTCATTCTGCTTTGTATGTCATCTAGTGCTTCGTTGATTGTTGGGAATGTTTTTCCTTGTTTTGAAAATGCTTCTCTGGAGATTTGCCTTAGAATTCCAACCCCTAATGGGGCGTAATATTCTGGGCGGACTTCTCTAAAGACAATGCATTGGCATTGTCTTTTTATCTTTTCTAAATATTCTGTTAAAGCTAATCTGTTTGCATAATATGCTCCGGTGACAGAGTTTGCGTAGGCTTTTCTTGGGAAGAAAGATTCATAATCGTGCCATACATTTCCTTTTCCGGTTGATATCTCTAGGACTTCAAAGCTCCATTTTTCTGGGAGAAGAAGAAATTCATAGTGGTTGCCAAGATATTCTGCTGTAAAGAGTTGTATTTCTGATATTTCTTGATTAAATCTTATTCTTTTTAATTTTTCTTTGCTTAATGTATCGTCTACTGCGGTAATGGACCATCTTGTTGGAACAAGCTTTCTGTTTTTCTTTAAACCTAACAAACCAGCGGAGAGAATCTTAACTATATTCGAATTTGAAATTCCAGAATTGTATAGCTCATTAATTGCTAAAGCAGATTTAACCTCTGTATCATTTACAAGATAGTCTATTTTTGGTTTGACGACGGGGTTTTCTTGTAATCTTACTTTATCTATTTGCGCAGCATGGCTTATCAACGGGACTCTTGTGTCTTGCTCTAAATGTTTTGTTATTGGATTTTTTAATTTGTATTCTGCTGAAATCGACTTGTGAGTCATTGCAACTTCCTTAAGAGTTTCATGGAAATTAGTGTTGAGTTTCTTTATGTTATTTTGGGTTCTTGCATAAATTAATTGATTTCTTAAGTTAAGGATTGAAGGAATTGGAAGTTTTTTTTCATGCCATATTTCTGGGGAAGACATTATTTCTGTATCTCCGAACTCTTGAGGACTCAAAATGCCGGTGTAGACATTAGGATAATTCCATTTTCCTACGAAAATTTCTGGAGGAGATGAACCAGAGAATTCTTTAATTGTGATAGTCTTGCCTAACATGAAAGAATGTTTCTTACAGTTTTCTTCACCACATATTTTACAATTCATAAATAAAGAATTGTAAATGGGTTAATAATAATTATGATAATAGAATTAATTATATAAAGAATAATTATCTGCTGATTATATGAATAAAGCGATTGAAATTGGAAAGAGAGTAAGAAAATTAGCTGAGAGCATGGGCTTAGAGGTGACGGTTGTTGAAGCACAACGGAATGAAGATATTCATAGGGATGTATTAAGGTTTATAAGAACAGTTGAAAAAGCACATAGACTTGCTGGAAACAGAAGCGGTGGACCTTGTTATAAAAGATATGCATTTGCTTATTAGTTTATATTTACGAATAGGTTAAATAAAAAATAAGTTAAGTTAAAAGAAAATTTATTCTTTTAGATCAGATATGCCTAGAAGGATAAACAAGGCACCTATTCCGACGATAAGCCAGAACAAGCCCCCCTTGAAAAAGATTCCTGCAGCGCTCCAAAAGTCCCAGATACCCCAAGATTGGGAATACCAGGCAACAACTATCGGAACTACTACTAGAATCAATCCCACTAATAGCTCAAGCCATTTATTCATATTAAGGGTTATTTTATCTTATTTATAAATATTATTGTCTTGGTGTTCGAGCAAAATAATAGTTATTTGTTTGGGGGATTATTTGTTTGGGATTTGTCCAGTATCTTTTTATTTCACGTAAATCTACAAAATTTCCTGCACCAATACTGTATAAACCATTTACAGCTATCCCAACTGTTGTAGCCAAAACTATTCCTGCTAAAGTCCATCCGAGTATTCTTTTTCTAGCTAGTCTTTGTTGCGTTCTTTGTCCTCTGCATCCAAAATAAGGATTTGCCATAAAAATCTTGCTTAAATGGAACTTATAAGCTTTTTCTTTTTGTTCTTAGGAAGTTTTTTATATCTTTTTATTCATTTGATTTTATGGATGGAATAAAATATACTCCTGAAGATTTGGTTGATCATGACGTTGTCGCAGTTATTATAAAAAATAAAAAAGAGGAGATATTAATGCAAGAGCATATGAAGTTTGGATTTTGGACAATTCCCGTGGGAAAGGTAAAACCTGGGCAAAGTATTGAAGAGGGATTAAAAATGGAGATGAAGGAAGAATGCGATATTGAGGTTATTAAGTTTAAAGAATTGGCTAAGAAAAATTATGTTTATGAAAGAAGAGGAAATATTGTTCGGGTTATTGGGCATATAATTAATGTTTTGAAGTATAACGGAGACATTAAAAATAATGAACCTGAGAAGCATAGACAGCAGAAATTTATCTCTTTGGAGGATATAAAGAAAATGCCTTATTTGTCAGATTTGACTGTTCTTTACCTGGAAACTTTGGGTTTTAACAGGAAGGCGAGAATTTGATAAGGGTTAATTTAAAAAACCCTTTAGTTCTATGGTTAATATGGCAGAATTGAACTTTCAAGCAGGAGATTATGTTAGATTGAGATTGGCATTAAAAGAAGAAGATGGAATTGTTATTGAAAATCCAGATTCTGATGTTGTTTTGCTTAAGTTGAAATCAGGATATAATATTGGAATCCCTAAAGAAAATATATTGGCTGGGAGAGTATTAAAGAGATTTAAGGAAGAGGAAAAAGTGTATGATATTAAACAGAAAAAGGAACTTCCTGCTATTGGATTAATTATTACTGGGGGAACAATTGCATCTAAGGCTTCGCAGGCAACTGGGGGAGTTAAACCTATTGCCAGTGCTGAAGAGTTTTTGAGTTTTTATCCTGATTTGTTGAATGTTGTTAATGTAAAGAGAATGGAAATTCCATTCAAGGTATTTTCTGAGAATATGAATAGCGAATATTGGATTAAAATGGCTGAATGTGTAAAAGGTATGATTGAAGATAGTGAAATTAAAGGAATAGTTATCTCGCATGGAACGGATACATTACATTATACGGCTGCCGCACTTTCGTTCTTTCTTAGGAATTTAAATAAACCGGTGGTATTGACTTATTCGCAGAGAAGTATTGATAGAGCTTCTTCGGATGCTAAACTCAATTTATTATGTGCGGCTAAAATGGCTACTTCTGATTGTGCCGAAGTAATGCTTGTTGGACATGCTTCTACGAATGATGATTATTGTTATGCATTAAGAGGAAGTAAAGTAAAGAAAATGCATTCTTCTAAAAGAGATGCGTTTAAACCTATAAATTGTTCCCCTATTGCTAAAGTCTATCCTAATAAGATAGAGTTTATTTCAGATTATAGAAAAAAGGGGAAAGAGAAATTTGAATTGGACACTAATTTTACTGATAAAGTTGCTTTGATTAAATATTATCCCGGGCAGAGTCCGGATATTTTGGATTATTATGCTCTTAAGTGCAAGGGGATTGTGATTGAGGGGACTGGATTAGGACATATTGCTATGGAAGGTACTGGGTGGGGTTCTGCTTTGAAGAAACACATTAGAAATGGTTTGGTTGTATGCATGACAACTCAAACTGTAAGTGGAAGAGTAGACTCTTGGGTATATTCTACTGGAAGAGAAGAGGAAGAGGTGGGCGTTATATTCCTAGAGGATATGCTTTCTGAGACTGCTTTTGTCAAATTGGGTTTCATACTTGGCCATTTCGGTTGGAAAAAGAGAGTAAAAGAGTTAATGTTAACTAATATGGCGGGCGAATTAAATAATCGTTTACAGTAAAATGCTTAACCAATGAGATTATTCTCTATTTTTTTGCACCATCCTTCTTTGAAATCGGTATAAATCACATTTATCTTTTTATCTATGCAATCAGTTAATTCTTTAATATATTTTCCACCAGCCCATTTTTCATTGATTATTACAATAAATCTTTCTAAGTTTAGTTTGTTTAAGAAAAATTCAGCTTCTAAGATTCTCAATCTAATCATCGCAGGTTTTATTTTATGTCTTGTCGAAAAGTCATATTCAGACGGCGAGGAATTATGGACTTCTATCGCAACTTTCTTTTCTGGCAATAATAAATCATAAGGGTCTCTGTAATCTTTTACTTTTATTTCCATTCCTTTTTTTATTAGAAAATCTGCTAACTCCTTTTCCTCTTTTACACTATAAAAGTCAGTCATGCTTAATCCGAAAGATTTAAGATTGAGTTTGAGGTTTATTGGAAGCCATGAATTTATGTTAAGCTTGGATAATTCTTCTTTTGTTAGTGCTTCTTGTGGAATGGAAATTTGTATTCTTCTTATTCCATGAGGGGTTAATTTTCTTGCTGCTGGGTCGTTCGATTTTATAATGGTTATATCTTCTTTTTTATTTATTAAACAGCGGATTGTATTATTCTTAGCCAATTCATATAATTTTTTTGATGAGATATCTAAGAAGTATCTTCCCCGAGTATTTGTTCTTATTCCTGCCCTCTTTACCACCAGATTATCTGGACATACATTTGTCATAGGATCTCCGCGACTTTTCTCCCAAAATTCTTCTATACCCCATTCATTTTTATCAATATAAACAAAAATATTCTTCTCTTTCATTAACCTTTGGTTTAATAAACCTTTTTTAACGAGTGTTTTTATTGCAATTTGTATTCTTTTATTTTTTACAATTGTTGCATGGGAATTTCCGTGTGGTTTTAGAATGACTCCCTCGTTATAATTTTCTAAAGTTACTTCTCGATTTATATTTGTTATTGCTTCTGCAAGGTTCTTGCTATGTATCGTTAGGACTCTTGTAACATTGTTATCTCTCATTGTTCCTGTTGTTTTTATCATGATTCTAATAATGTTTGTTAGTATTTATATTTTTCTATTATTTGTTTTAGGGCATTATGGTTGGAAGAATAAGGTTAAAGATAAGATGTTGGAGAATTTTGCTGGCGAATTTAATGAGAGATTGAATTAATCCGTTATTTCTACTGCTGTTGTAACTGTCTAATAGTGATTAATGGAAAGGTTTAAAAGGGGGAAATGGGCAGAGAAGATATGCAAGGAGAAGATAAATCTACAGACCACATAGGGGATTTGACTAATGTAAATGGAAGAGTTTGTAATTCTTTTGCAAGATATGGGCAATTTCATTCAGAAAATAATGGATTTCCCTGTTATACTTCTATAAGGGGAGATAATGCACAACCTATACCTCAGGATTTGTCTCTTGAACATAAGGTATGGCCAGTTTATAATCCAACCGACAAGGATTTAGTAAGGGCGGTTCAGGCAACTGAAAGACTTGGAGGTATTTTAATGCAACCTGGCAAGGGCGGAGAAATAAGGGTTGCTGGAAGAGATTATATGACTGAAGGTTCTACTCTTCCAATAAGAGTAACCTATACCTTAAATAAGAATGGCAGAACGACAGTTCCAGTGGTTTATGTTAAAAAGATGAATTTAAACAGGGTGTTGTTACAGTCGTTATACGAATTAGCAACTGGAAGAACTCCCTCCGTGAAATTTTCTGAGTGTACTGTTGTAGAACCTGAAATCAAAGGACGAAGTTTGCAGCAGAGCTATAAGGCAGATCATAAGTTATTGGGTGATCCGAAAATGAGAAGAGAACTTATCAGACTAGGAGTTGTGTCAAATTTCTTATCTCTTTATGATATGGACAACGGATCAAATATAATTGTAGATTCTAATGGTAAATTTAGAGTCATAGATTTTGATAAGGGTTTCTGGGAACCAATCTCGTTGCCAACCGAGGGTTTGCTTAATCCATTTGTTGTTGAAATTAACAAGGGGACTGGAAAGGAAATTATGCCTTTGCCTGACGAAAAGTTAGCAAAGAAGTTTGCTCCTGGAGAAGTTGAAGCAGTAACAAGAGATGAAATGGGTAGGATTTCAGAAAATTTGAGTAGAAATGAAGAAAGATTTCATGAAATAGTAGATTTGATGGCTTCTATTCCATTTTATAACTTAGGGGCAAAAGAGCTTTACGGAGAAAAAGATGTTGCTTCATATTTTGCTAAGAAACAGTTTGAATTTAAGGGAAAGAGCAGATAATTTTAATAACCTTATTTGTTATTGAATTTTATGTCTGAGAATAAAAAGATAAATTACAATGAAGTGGGATTGAAATCTGGACTGGAGATACATCAGCAACTTGATTCTGGGAAGCTGTTTTGTAAATGTCCTGGGTATTTGAGACAGGATAAACCTGATTATGAAATAAAAAGAAAATTGCATAGAGTTGCTGGAGAGAGTGGGAATGTTGATGAGGCGGTTGAATTTGAAGCTGGGAAGGATAGGGAATTTATTTATCAGGGATATCATGATAATTGTTGTTTGATTGAGATAGATGAAGAGCCTCCTAAAATGATAAATTCTAATGCTTTAGATGAGGCGTTAAAAATTGCTTTGTTATTAAATTGTGAGATATATCCTTGCACGCAAGTAATGAGAAAAACAGTTATTGATGGTTCGAACACTTCAGGATTTCAGAGAACATTTCTGCTTGGACATGATGGATTTATAGAGACTTCATTTGGGAAAGTGGGCATTGATACTATTGCATTGGAAGAAGACTCGTGTCGTCCTGGAAATAGTGATAATGTTGCTGAAGGAGATGAGAAAACAAGAGTATGGAAATTAGATAGATTGGGAATTCCTCTTGTTGAAATAATGACAAAACCTGAGATGAATAATCCGGAACAGATAAAAGAATGTGCTCTTAAGATTGGGGAAATCCTGAGGGCTTGTAAGGTTAAGAGAGGGATTGGGACAATAAGACAAGACGTTAATATTTCTATTAAAGGACACGATAGAGTTGAGATAAAAGGATTTCAGGAACCAAGTATGATGATTAAAACTGTTGACTTGGAAATTGAAAGACAGAAAAAAGAAATTGAGGGAGGAAAGACAAAGGGAGAAGTCAGGGGAACTCTTCCTGATGGAACGACAAAATTCAATCGTCCAATGCCTGGCTCAGCTAGGATGTATCCTGAGACGGATTTACCTTTATTAAAAATTGGAAGAGATAAATTAAATGAAATTAAAAAGATATTACCTAAGATGAGACATGAAATAAAAGATGAACTAAAAAAGAAGGGATTAAGCGATGAAATGATTAACTTGGTTTTAGATGGAAATGTTGAAGAGTTTGAATTGTTATCTAAGGTTTACAATAAGGATGTTAATTTGGTTGCGAAGATGATTACTTTGTGGAGAAATGAGTTTGCGACAAAGAACAAGAAAACAAGTGATGAGATTAAAGAGATATTAAATGAGGTGGTATTGGAGAGAGTATTAGAAGAATTAGTTGAGGGAGTTATTTCAGAAGGGGATGTTAAGGGAATATTGTTGAAAATAGTTCAAGGAATGCCGATGGATGAGGCATTGAAAGTTGATAAAATGGGAGATGATAATTTAGAGGAGGAAATAATGAAAATTGTTAAGGCAAATCCTGGATTGAGGGCAGGAGGGTATATGGGGATGATAATTGCTAAATTGGGTTCTGGAGTAGATAAGAGAAAGGCGATGGAAATCCTGAGAAAATTTACAGAGTAATTTTCTCAGTCCCATTCAAAACCAGAATCTAAGGTTTTGAAGGTATTATAGAGATTGGTAAAGTAAGAGTTAAATAGTTTGAAAAATAGTTGTTTTTATGAAAAGAATGAGAAAGTGGTTGAGACATAAAAAAAGAAGGATTATTGTAATTATGTCTGTTGTTGTATTGGTGGCTATTGTTTTGTTAATGTTTAGAGGATTTAGCGGAGAAGATAATTGGATTCAAGATACTAGGGGGATTTATGTTATGCATGGAAACCCTGACGAGGTTCCCGAAAAGGTTAAGCTGCAGGAAAGTGCATTAAGATGTGCACAAGAATTATATTTAGATATGAAATCTGTGGGAGTTAAACCTTCTTCTCAATGTTTAGGTGTTTGCTTCGGGTATGCCGTTGATGTTGTTCATAATCCAAGAATTGCAGATGATGATAAGAAGGAAAATCAATGTGGTGCTTTTCTGAATGGCAGTGTTAAGAATTTTATAGAAATTGATAAAACGGGACAAATTTTAAAAGTTGTTTGAACAAAAAGAATTAAAAATGCTGATTTTCTAGAGAAACAATGGAAAGAAGTTATGTTAAGGATATCTTGGTTGGAAAGGAAGGGAAGATAGTTGTAAAGGGATGGGTTCATGATACTAGGGCTTTGGGAAAAGTAAGATTTCTTGTATTAAGGGATATAACAGGAATAATTCAGGTTGTTGCTACAAAAGACAGCCCTGTTTTTGAAAAGATGAATGCTTCAAGAGAAAGTGCAATCTCTATTGAAGGAAAGGTTGTTAAGAGTAAGCAAGCTCCGGGAGGATATGAGATTGTTCCTGAAAAGATAGAGGTTCTTGCTGAGGCGGAGCAACCTATACCGATAGATGTAAGTGATTTTTCTAAAACTGAATTGCCAAAAAGATTAGATTATAGATTTTTAGATATGCATAGACGAAGAACTCAAGCAGTATTTAAGATACAAAATGAAATATCAAATGCTTTCAGAATTCATTTTTATGATAAAGGTTTCATTGAGATGCAACCTCCTTGTGTAATATCTGCTGCTTCTGAAGGAGGAACCGATTTGTTTGAAGTAAAATATTTTGAGAAGAAAGCTTATTTGGCTCAGAGTCCGCAGTTATACAAGCAGATGCTTGCTTGTTCGATGGAGAAGACATTTATGATTACTCCTGTTTGGAGAGCTGAGAAACACAATACTACTAGACATATAAACGAAATAAGGCAGATGGATATTGAATGTGCTTTCATGAATCAGATGGAAGTAATGAAACAACAGGAAGAAGTTGTAAAGTTTATTGTTAAGAGGGTTATTGAGAATTGTAAGAGTGAATTGGAAATTCTTGGAGTTAAACTAAAAGTTCCAGAGGCAATTTATTTGAAATATGAGGATGCAATAAAGAAAGTTGGTGGAAAAATTGGAGAAGACTTTACTCCAGAAGAAGAAAGAAAATTGTGTGCGATGTATCCTGGGGATTTGATATTTACACATTCATGGCCTACTTCCATTAAGCCGTTCTATATTATGCCTAAGGATGGAGATAAGAATGCTAAAGCTAGCGAAGGATTTGATTCGTTATATGGTGGAGTTGAGATATCCTCTGGAGGACAAAGAATTCATATTCCTGATTTATTAATTGAAAGAATAAAGGCAAAGAAATTAAATCCTAAAAACTTTGAAAGTTATATTGATTCATTTAGATTTGGTGCTCCTCCTCATTCGGGATGGTCAATCGGTTTGGAAAGACTTACACAGATAATCTGCGGGTTAGATAATGTCAAAGAAGCTACAATGTTTCCAAGGGACAGAGATAGGTTAACTCCTTAAAATATTGTATTAAATAGTGAGATATATTAGTATATTGTATTTGTTTAAGTATTATCTTTTTCTTATTTTTGTATGTTTATAATAAAATGGAAGCGTTGAAAATAGTTGGTTCGAGGGGATATGGAAAAGACGTTCAGTTTGTAAGAAGAAATGGTTCTGATTTTTTAACAAGCAGATTTGCTGCGCCTTATTCGAGGGAGGTTGGACAGAAAACGCAAGAGGATGTGAGAAAAAGAGTATCTAGATGGGTTGTTGATAAAGGAATTGCTTCTGCAGATGAAGTTTATAGTACTTTAGAAAGACATGCAGAAATAATTACTCCAGATAGATTGAATATGGCTAGAGATAACTTACATCATTATTGGGGATTGGTTGTCGCATATGGTTTGGGAAAAACACATGAAGTTGGTTTTGATAGGGAAAGGAGTAATTTCGCTCGTGGGCTGGAAAATATAGGGACATATGTTTTCAATCAGTTGGCTTGGACGTGCGTTGGTTTGGATTTAGAAAGAAAGAAAAGAGGAGGGCGATTGGGTATTAAAGAACGAGAGAATATTGAGTTTGCTGTTTCTCAAGAAAATTCTCCATTTTATAGGGCATTTCATACAACTTGGTTGGGCGCAACTGGGGAACAAGTTGTTTATCCCTGGGCAAAAGAAGTTCTGCAGAGAGAAAGAGAAATTGCAAAAATAGAGAAGGAACTTGAAGAGAAAGAAGATAAACAAAGAAGGATTGTTTTACCAGAAGAGCATCAAATGATAGTTCCTGCTCAACAGGTTCTTTTTGTGGTTGCTTCAGATAGTAAATCTACAGCTTGATAAGTTTTATATATCTCTTTTGATTGCATTTTTCATGGATGAAAAACAAAAGGAAGCAATAAAAAAGCAGGCAGAGGATTTGTTGGAGAAATTTGGAAAGAAGTTGGAGAGTGTTAAATTTAAAGATAAAGTAGAGAAGAAAGATGTTGTGGGATTTAGGGAAGAGGCTACAACCTTTAACAAAGGTTCTAGGAGTCCAAATAGTCAAGATAGTAACGAATCTTTTAGAAAAAGGATGTTTGCAAACGCCCCAGAAAAGAATGAGGATTTTATACTTGCTGAGAAGAAATCCTGGTGATTTTTAGTTATCATAACACTTATAAATGCGTTTTTTCTTTTTCTTTGATGGCTAAGAAAACAATTAAGAAGGATAAGACCAAGGTCTTATCCACCCTCAAAAAAGAAGAAGATGAGTATTCTGGCGGGGCCAGTTTAGATGATGCTTTTGCTGGAGATGACGATGTAGAATATGCCCCTTCTAAGCCAAGGAAGGAGAAGAAAAACAAAAAGGATAAGACCAAGGTCTTATCAACCCTCAATGATGAGATGGATGATGTTGAGGAAGAAGTTGAGGAGATTTCTAAGAGCATGAATACTGAGAGTGACGAACCTGTTAAAATAAAAGCGAGCAAACCTATTACTAAAGTGAAAAAAGGAGATAGAATAAAAGTTGATGGAAAAGAGTATATTGTTGATGCGCATGAGGTTTTAATTGATCATGGCTCAACAAAGGAAATGGCAATAGAAGTTTATGACAAAGATGATAAGGATTATCAAATAAGGTATTTCAATGACCAAGTGGAAACAACTTTACAGTTTTATGGTTTGCAGGAAATTATGTATATTAAGAAACCAATGAAAGAAATCTCTTGGTAAATACAAGACCCTTTTAGAAAAAGGTTCTTCTATGAAATTTCCAAAACTATTTTAATGTGTTTTCGAGTTTATTAGGTGGAGGGGGATTTCTTAACGCTTGAATTTTATTTGAATGCCAGAAACCTAAATAGTTCCATTTCGAAGGGAGGGTTTTGTTCTGCTGTGCTTGTTGCAGATTACTTTGAACTATTTTGTCTATTGGAAAATAATATGCGGGGATTATTATTCCCTTAGTTATAATCTGATATGCTATTATCCAGGAGGTCAATCTTTTGATACTCATAGTAAATTATTGTTCCATAACCTTTATAAAACAAGCAGTATAATATGTTTTATGATATTGACATGGATTTTGGTTGGAGTTGTTGTCTTGATTGTGTTAGCTTTGATTGCGTATTATAATAGGTTTACAATATTGGAGAATAGAATAGATAATTCTTTGTCACAGATTGATGTTCAGTTGAAGAGAAGGGCAGATTTAGTTCCTAACCTTATGGAAAGTGTCAAGGGTTATACTAAACACGAGAAGGGTATTATGACAGAAGTTACTAATGCGAGAAAGGCATTACTTGGCGCAGGAGATATTCAAGCGAAGGCGAAGGCTGGAGCTGAATTACAAACTGCTTTGAAGTCTATATTTGCTCTTGCGGAAAATTATCCGCAATTGAGGGCAAATGAGAATTTCTTGCAATTGCAACAGGAATTGTCAGCAATAGAGGATAAAGTGGCTTATTCGAGACAATTTTATAACGATTCAATAATGAGTTTCAATAATAGTGTTGAGACATTCCCAGGAGTTATGTTTGCTAAGTTGTTTGGAAAGAAGGAAAGAGAAATGATAACTATCCCTGCTGAGGAAAAAGCAGTTCCTAAGGTTAGCTTTTAATTAGTCTTAATAATCTACAATGGCAGAAAAACTTAACTTTGATGATGAGATTACAAGGAATAAACTGAAGTCGTTTTTTCTTATGTTAATTGTTTTGATTGTGATAATTTTGATAGGTTATATTGTTTCTATCGTTGTTGATCCATCTTATTCATTTATAGTTCTGTCTTTTTCGATTGTATTTTCGATAGGATATCTTCTAATTAGTTACTATAATTCGGCTAAGATAGCTGTTTTTAGTGTTGGTGCTAAACCTGCAAGTCCGACTTTGCATAAGAGGTTATTTGATGCAGTTGAGAATATGTCTATTGCTTCTGGACTGCCTATGCCTAAGGTGTATATTATGCAATCTGATGGAATTAATGCATTTGCTTCGGGCAGAAATCCTGAAAATGCAGTTATATGTGTAACAACTGGTGCTTTAGCTAAGTTGAATAAAGAACAATTGCAAGGGGTTGTAGCTCATGAAATGGGGCATATAGCTAATTTTGATATAAGGTTTGCAACTCTTGTAGCTGTCATGGTTGGAATGGTTTCAATTATTGCTGAGATATTTTTAAGGAGTTTGTGGTTTTCCGGAAATGGGGAGAAGGACAATAAAGGAAATGCTGTTTTGCTTATAATCGGGATTGTTCTGGCTATTGTTGCTCCGATAATTGTTCAGTTAGTTCAATTAGCTATTTCGAGGAAAAGAGAATTTGGTGCTGATGCGACTGCAGTTAAATATACAAGATATCCTCCGGGGTTGGCTAGTGCCCTAAAAGTTATAAAAGATGAACATTTTTCCAAAGCAGATTCTAAAAGATATCCTAAGGCAGTTGCACCGTTATTCATAAGCGATCCATTCAAGAGTAAGGTGCAGAATTTATTTTCAACTCATCCAGATATAAATGAAAGAATAAAAAGAATTGAGTCAATGTGATGTGGTGTAACTCTTTTATAAATAATTTCTGCTCTTTTTTATCTCGATTATGATTTAAAATGATGTAGTATAACTTTTTTTGAGTTATTTTCGTGCGGGGAAATGCTTATATATCTGTTTTTCTGTCTAATAACGTAAAAAAGAGGCACATGGTTCATAAAAGATATATAATAAAAGATGGAAAGAGATATGGGCCATATTTGTATGAAAATAAAAGAGTTAACGGGAAGGTAGTTAGTAGTTATGTTAAGAAACCAACTCTTTCATTGAATATTATCGTCGGTATTTTAGTGGCAGTAATTTTAGTTGTACTACTTATATTTTTAAGTTATCAAGGCGTTTCAGGTAGAGTAGTCTTAGATATTAAAACGAATTATAACTCTGGAGACATTCTTAATGGTAATCTTAAATTGAGTTTAGTTGAAGGAGAGTTAATTCCTGCAGATAGCAAAGTTATTTTGAGTTTGGGCGGAATTGAAAAAGAATTTAAGTTGTCTGATGTTTTAGATTATAATGTTAGTTCTGGGCAGTTTTTTGCAATTAATTCAAGCTTAGATGGTTCTGGAGAAGGTTATGGGATTCAGGGAAGTAAAAAGATTTACCCAGATGTTGATTTTGAGTTATTAATTAGTTCTCAAAATGAAACTACAAATAATGAGAGTGGTGTAATTAATGAAAGTATTATTGGGGATTTGAATAATCAAAGTATTTTGAGTAATGAAAGTATTTCTGGCAATGAAAGCTTTGGTGGCGGTTCTGCAGGGGGTCCTTCTAATAGTTTAGATAATGAAACTTCTATAGTTGAAAATCCAGAGATACTTGATGATAATAATTCTTCTGAGACTCCAGCAAATGAAGTCCCCTCAAATGAAACTTCTATAGTTGAAAATCCAGAGGCACCTGTAGATTCTTCCAATGAATCTTCCGGAGGTTCTGATAATGCAGAAGAACCAGAACAAGAACCTACACAACCAACAGAAGAGCCTACACAACCAGTAGAAGAACCAGAACAAGAACCTACACAACCAACAGAAGAGCCTACACAAGAAACAGGATATGGGGGAGTAGTTAGTGCTAATGTTATTAGAGAGGTTGAGGGGTTTGGTTTTATTGCAAGAATTTTGCGTTTAATTAGATTAACTGGGAATGTTGTTTCAGAACAGGGAGACATAATCTCTGGAAACGTTCGTTATGGTGAAAATTATACCCATGAATTGGATTCTGGAGATAAGGCATTTCTTGTTGAGGGTAGTGCTAAATATAACGGTACTGCAATTGGGGACAATCATTTACAATTAAAAAATGAAAATGATAAAGTTGTAGTTTCTACAGATTACTCGATAGATGATGGTGAGAAAGGGTTTGGACAGGATTATATTGGGAGTTCTAAATTAGAATTACAAATTGATTTGTCTAAATTTGGAATAAATGTGACAAATGGGACACTCATTGTTAAATTAGTGTACTCCGGAAATGAGATTGTTTCTGCACAGAAGGAAATAGGTTTAATGGATGAAGTAGTTATAGAAAATGTTAGCTCTAATATTAGTTTAATTAAGGATATTCCTACAATTAGAATTTATGAGAATGAAAATTATTCTCTCGATTTAGGGGAATATTTTGAGGGCACAGAGAGCTATAATCTCTCCGAGATATCTAATATAACTGGCGAAATCGTTTCTGATATATTAACAATTGTTCCAGATTATGGTTTTAGGGGAGTAAGGAGAGCGAGAGTTAGTGCTTATTCAGGTAATGAAAGTGTTGAGAGTAACCAGTTTAGTATTTTTGTTTATTCTAGAAATAATAATATTACTCTTAGTAGAGGTGAAATCAAATTAGGGCAACCAGTTAAATGGATTCAGAATGTTTCTCTTTCTAAACCTGAGGAAACGGTGGTAGAGATACCTAAGGAAGCAAAGGACGTAAAGATTCTAAATGTTGAGACGGGAGATGTTGAGGAAGTTGAGATTTCATATTCTGGTACGATAACGGGTAATGTTATTGGTATTAATACAGACGTTCAGGGATTTGTGTCTAAATTGATTAATAAAATAGTTGCAGGAATAACTGGGAGAGCGATACTGGAAGTTAATGCTGAAGCAGATATTGCAGAAATTAATTTGACTGGCAATTCTACGAGTTATATTGTGGAGTATTATACTCCTGAACCTGTTGCTTTTGAAAAGACAATGAATTACGGAAAGCAAATTGTTATTTCTGGGCCTGAACTGAATTATACAGATATATTGTCTTACACTAATATATCTGAAGTTTATAATGTCGGGCAGGAGGATAGGATAAATATTTATTGGGTTGAGAACAAGAGTTATGTTTCATTTGACGCTTTTGATACGGATGAAAATGGAAAATTAGATTATGTAGAATGGATAACGCCTCACCTTAGCAATCAGACTTTTGAGATTATACTCATAACAAATGCGGAACATCTTGATTCAAATAGAATAATTATAGAAAATGTTTATGATTCTGTTAAAAAATTAGATAATGTTAAGGCAAGTATTCCTGTTGGGGATTATCTTAGAGTAAGATTTGAGATTCCGCTTAATAAAAGCAGAGATATTACATTATATGCTAGTCCTAATCTAACTGGGATAAATACTAGTGTGGGTGTTAGGGTTTATGAGAAAGATGGAAACACTGTGATTGCGGACTTTGGAGAGATAAATGAATCTGGGAGGTATAGAGTACTTTTGACTAATTTAACTGGGACTAATGATATTTTTGATATTCTCGTTTATGGTAGTGTTAATTCTGGTGTTTTATTTGATTATGTTATTGATCCAAGTTTGATTATAATCGGAAATGCACATTGGAAAATGAATGATAACACTGCTTCTACAAGTATAGTGGATAATCTAAATGGTCATACTTGCACATTGCAAAGTCAGAACTCTGATGCTCTGACTACTACTGGAAGGATAAATTCTGCCCTAAACAATGCATATGGGGGAAGTTATAGTTGTGGTGGAGGAACATATCAATCTGCTTCTTGTAGCGGAGATATGGATAGTTATTGTAATTCGTGGGACGGATGGTCTTCTTATGATTGTAGTTCTTATTCTGGCGGCTTATGTTCTATGGAAAATCAGGGATACGGAAATGATTGCCATCCAAATCCTAATTGTGGTGATAGAACAGATGAAGGCTCTTGTACTGCAGCTAGTGCGGTGGGTTGCTCTTGGACTGGTGCATTAGACTGTAGTTCTTTAGGAGATGAAGGCAGTTGTAATGCACAGGGCCCTACGTGTTCTTGGACTTTAAGCGGGCAGAGTTATGATTATGCAGTATGTGATGCTTCTACGACTTGGAATACTGCACCATTCACGATTAGTTTTTGGACTAAAGGAACGGGGCATGGAGGGCATTGGTTGGGTATGCAAAGTACAGGTGCAGATGCTTGGAGAATTGAGGGCGGAGATACCCCCTATTTTGTAACGGATAATATTGTAACTGCACAGGCGAATACTAATTTTAATGATGGTAATTGGCATATGGCTACAGCAACAATGAATGAGAGCGGATTTATTAGATGGTACACAGATGCTAAATTAGAAAGCGTTTTCCAAGCAACAGCGGTAGATGGAAGTTCAGATACAATGGAACTTTGGAAAGTAGGCGGAGATGCCACTTATCCATTTATATTAGATGATGTGAGATTTTATTCTGGAGAGTTGAGCGTGGCGCAGATTAGGCAAATATATAATAATGGACTTGGAACTGAAGAAGAACTTTATTTCAATAGTACAGCATTTAATGTTACACTAAATAGTACACTTATTTCAGAACAGCACTATTCATTTTTAGACTTTGAAAATTCAATAAAGGGTTGGTGGAAAGGAGAAGGAAATGCTTTAGATAGTTCCGGAAATGGATATACTGGAACTTGGTCTGGAACCGAAGCCTATGCCTCTTCTTCATTTAATAGTTCATTCAATATGAGTGGTGCAAGCAAGATTAACTTAGGAAATCTATATACAAAGAGAGATTTCACTCTTTCTATGAGAATTAATGCTAGTGATTTAAGTGGAACTTATAGGGCTTTATTTGCTCAAAGAGAAGGTTGTACGGCATTGAATATCCAATTGTATGCTAAAGATTCCGGAGATTGTGCTGGTGGACCTGCAATGGCTTACATGACTACTTCAGCAGGAAACTTTTTGCTTTGCGCAAATGCAGTATTAAATGTCGGACAAAATTATTTACTTACAGAAGTCTATGATGGAAGTCAATTTAGAATATATGTTGATGGTGCCTTGGATAATAATATGACTGCTTATGGTGATTTTGTAGCTTCTGTACATTCTTATTTAGGAGATGATAGTTGCGGAAATTACTTTGAAGGAAAGATTGATGAGGTATTATTCTTTGATAGAGCATTAAGTTCAGATGAAGTATTAGCGTTAAATGCTTCATCAAGCTATTATTCTAACGGATTTATGGTCCCATCCTATAAAGGAGATAGCAATATTAGTTCTTCAATATTACACTATAAATTAAATGATAATTCTGCTTCAGCTGATGTAGTTGATAGTTCTGGAAATGGATATACTGGAACTTCCTCGGCAAATACAAATACTATAGATGCAGCTGGAAAAATAGATGGTTCATTAACATTTAGCGGAAATAATATAGATGTGGGAAGTAATTTTAGTTCTCTTAGTGATGGAAACTTTACGGTAAGCACTTGGTTCAATACTAATGCAAATAGTTGGGTTGATGGGGTATTTTCTAATGGAGGTTCAGGAACTTATCATTCGATGTATTTCACATCTTTTCACACTTCCTTTGGAGGAATGTACTATGCATGGTTTGATAATACAAATACAGAACAATATTTTAAATTACAAGCTACAACCCCGGGTATTTGGCATCATATGGCTGTTAGCAAATCAGGTACATCTATTTCATTTTATTATGACGGAAAATTGTTAGAACAGAAAACGACAACTGCTACATTAGCATATCCAACTAATAATCTGAAGATAGGAACAGATAATTATGGGAATAACTTCGGAGGGAAAATAGATGACTTCAGATTATATGATTATGGATTAACTGCTGGGGCTATTGCCAATATTTACAATAGGGGATTAGGAAGTGAAAATGAAACATTCGAGACTTACGAATATGAATCTAAGGGATACGCAACAAATAATTCGGGATATGTTTATACCTCTTCTAATTATACTAATTATATTGTTGAAGGCGGGACAAAGAACCTTAATTTAAATCTTGAAGCCCCAGCTCCTGCAGCAGATACTACAAGTCCAACAATTAATTTCAGTTCTCCTACAGAAAATAATGGAAGTGTTTATTCAAGAACAAATATAGAAATAAATGTAACCGCAACAGATACTAATTTAGCAAATATAACTATTGACTTATATAATGCAACTGGATTGGTTAATTCAACAACAACCGCTACAAGTCCTAATTACGTAAATATAACTTCACTTCCGGAAGGGAGATATTATTTTAATGCAACTGCTTACGACTTGGTATTGAATGCGAATAGTACGGAGACAAGGACAGTTATTGTTGATATAAATGCACCATTGATAAGTGTTGTTTATCCGGCTAATATAACTTACAATTATACTTTAACAGAACTCAATTATACGGTTTCAGACGTTTCTCCTGGAAGTTGCTGGTATTCGATTGATAGCGGTTCGACAAATGTTTCAGTCACATGCGGTAATAATGTTAGTGCGTTATCTCCAGCACAAGGAAATAATATTTGGAAAGTTTGGGCTAATGATACTCTTGGAAATATGAATTCTTCTACAAGGGCTTTCTTTTTAGATACCATCTATCCAGATGTCAATTTCACTTCTCCTACTCCTGCAAACGGAACAGCACAAGTTGCTAACTCCATTTATGTTAATTTATCTACGAGTGATACTAATCAACATTACTCTTTTGTGGATATGGACAATTCATTGATGCGCTGGTATAGGATGGACGATGTTAATTCTTCTGGGGGAGTGATTGATTTGAGTTCGTACAGCAATAATGGGACTAATTATAATGAGGTTACACAAAACTCATCTGGGAGGTTTGGGAAGTCGATGCAATTTAATGGAATTAATCAGTCTGTATGGGCTGAAAGCGTATCTTCAACAGTAGTCAGTGTGTGTACGTGGGTAAAAATTGAGATAAGTAATACGGTGAATTCTAATAATTATCTCGTTGCGAAATTTGATCCAGGACTCGGGAAAAGGGTATGGGGATTGTGGCAGACATTAAATACAAATACAATTGGATTTGCGACTTCTCCCACGGGTTCGTATGTTGCAGGTAACTTATTAGTCACAAGCGCTTCGATGTTTGATGGAAATTGGCATCATATATGCGGAATACATAATGGGACATACAACTTCCTTTATGTTGATGGAACGTTGAATGTGAGTGTGGATGCGACAGACGGATTATATCAAACTTCATCAGCTTTGGCTATTGGTTGTGCAAGTGTTTCAGGAGCATGCCAGGGAAATGATTATTTCGGCGGTAAAATAGATGAAGTGATTATACTGAATAGAAGTTTAAGTGCTACAGAGGTTGCTTCTTTATATAATGCAGGAGTTAATAAATATGAAAATAACTTTACTGGTATTAACAATGCAGTTCATTCCATAACTGGATATGCCGTAGATATTGCCGGAAATAAAAATCAGACTGAACAGAGAAGCATAACTGTAGATACGACTATTCCTTTGATTAATTTCAGTTCTCCTACAGAAAATAATGGAAGCGTTTACTTAAGAACAAATATAGAAATAAATGTAACAGCAACAGATACTAATTTAGCAAATATAACCATAAATCTTTACAATACAACTGGATTAGTAAATTCAACAACTACAACTACAAGTCCTAATTATGTAAATATAACTTCATTGCCTAGCGGAACTTATTATTTCAATGCAACTACTTATGATTTAGCATTACAATTGAATAATACGGAAACAAGAAGTTTAATTATAGATGCAACTGCTCCTGAAATTAATTTTACTTCCCCTACTCCAGATAATGGAAGCACTATTAATGTAAATTCCATTTACGCGAATTTATCCACAATTGATGTAAGTAATCATTATGCTTTTGTTGATTTTGATAATTCTCTTTTAGGTTGGTGGAGATTTGGAAATAATGTTAATGACGAACTTGGCGTTAATAATGCAACTTGGGTGGGAGTTGCAAATTATACTTCAGGGAAATTTGGGGAAACAATAAGTCTAAATGGAACTTATATGCACAAGGTTTCTATAGCCGATAAAGATTATTGGGATTTTCCTACAGATTTCACTATATCTTCATGGGTTAAATGGAAAACAACTTGCACTAATTGGTGGGAGTGTGCGATTATTGCGCATGACCAAGGTGGAGGCAATCTTCCTAAATGGATTTTATCCTATGACACATCAGTATCAAAGACAATATTTCACATACAAACTGGAAATGTTGTTCTTTATAGTAATGCATGGACATTGACTCCAGATACTTTCTATCTTATATCTCTTACACGAAACGGGAGTAATTATACATTTTATAGAAATGGAGTAATAGAGGGTTCTTCTGTTAGTACAACCGCGATATCTAATGCTAATGCTCCACTTACTATCGGTTGGGGGGAGGGTTCAACTTTAGGATTTAATGGTTCGATAGACGAAGTTATGATATTCAATAGAAGTCTAAGTGCTGTAGAAGTTGCTTCTTTGTACAATGCGAGCGTTAATAAGTATGAACAAAACTTTACTAGCCTTAATGAGGGAGTTCATACTATAACTGGATATGCTGTAGATATTTTTGGAAGTAAAAATCAAACCGAACAGAGAAGCATAACTGTAGATACGACTCTTCCTTTGATTAATTTCAGTTCTCCTACAGAAAATAATGGAAGTATTTACTCAAGAACAAATATAGAAATAAATGTAACTGCAACAGATACCAATTTAGCAAATATAACTATTAACTTATATAATGCAACTGGATTGGTTAATTCAACAACTACAACTACTTCGCCTAATTATGTAAATATAACTTCACTTCCTAGCGGAACTTATTATTTCAATGCAACTGCTTACGACTTGGTATTGAACGCGAATAGTACGGAGACAAGAAGTTTAATCATAGATGCAAGTGCTCCCGAAATTAATTTCACTTCTCCTACTCCTGATAATGCGAGCACACAAACAAATCAAGATGTTTATGTTAATTTATCTACAAATGATACTAATCAACATTATTCATTCTTAGATCTTGATAATTCTCTTTTAGGTTGGTGGAGAGGAGAAGGAAATGCAAATGATGAAATGGGAATAAGTAATGGGACACTTCAGGGAAATGCAAATGCTTCCTCTTCTGGAATGTTTAATTCTGGTTTTGGATTTGATGGCAATGGAGATTATATAACTTTTGAAGGAACATTCGGCGGAGGGTTTACTAACCCTAATAAATTTACAATTGCTGCTTGGATGTATGCAAAAACTTCCCCAAATGCTAAAACTGCTTGGTTTGGGTGGAATACTCTTCCTAGGCTTGCTGCGGATAATAGTAATCGTATAGATTTTGATCCGGCATTTAATGGGGTGGATGGACAAGGAACGGTGCAAACTGCTAATAATTCTATTCAATACAATCACTGGTACCATGTTGCTATTACTTATGATAAAGAAGAGGTTGTAATTTATATAGACGGAGTTAGAAGTGCTAATAAAACGTTTTTTGGAGCGTATATGCCTACTAGTGGAGGAATTTTCAGGATTGGAGGCACACCATATGCTAACCAGTACTTTAATGGAAGTATTGATGAATTGTTGATATTTAACAGAAGTTTATCCTCTTCTGAAGTAGCTTCGTTGTATAACTCAACTGCAAATCAATATGCAAATAACTTTACAGGATTAGATTTTGGAAATCATAGTCTTACAGGTTATGCTGTAGATATTGTAGGAAACAAGAATCAGACAGAGACAAGAATTGTAAATATAGTTCAAGATATCGACGGATTGCCTCCAGCAATTAATTTCACTTCTCCAACGCCAGATAATGCGAGCACACAAACAAATCAAGATGCTTTTGTTAATATGTCAACTTTAGATGATTCTCAGCATTATTCATTCTTAGATTTGGATAATTCTCTTTTAGGTTGGTGGAGATTTGATAATTCTACTAGCGCAATTGACGAAACAGGAGTTAATAATGGTATCTTGAATAATGGTGTTGGTTCTGCCCTCTGGGGTAAGTTTGGGAAAGCATATACTTTTGATGGAATAAATGATTATGTTAGCTTATTTAGTGGATGTTCTGGAACTCCTGGAAATAGTAATTGTAATCAGTTTGATAATGTAAATAGTTGCAGTGCATATTCTTCTCATAATGGGCAGTGCAGCTCTAATTATACTTGTCAAGGAACTCCTAATACTGATTGTAATGTTTATGTTGAAGAAGGGACTTGCGGAGCTAATAGTGGGCATTACGGTTGTTCATGGACTGGGACGGATACCTGTTCTGGAACAGTAACTTGCGAAGGACAGCCGACTTCTGAAGCTTGTGCAGATTTATTCTGTTCATGGACTCCAGATGGGTATGGTGGTGGAACTTGTTCTGGAACACCTTCTGGAGGAAATAGTTGTTCTCAATGGAATGGTAATAGTGGTGAGTGTACGGAATTTAATAATCGTAATACACAATGTGCTTGGCATATGATAGATTATATATGTAGTGGAACTGCAGGAACTTCTGCTTGCAGTGTATTTAGTGAGCCAACTGATTGTGGAAATGAGAATGGTTGTTCATGGATATTTTCATCTTGCTCTAATGTTGGAGATGGTTTGACTTGTGAAGCACAGGGTTCTTATTTATCTTGTTCTGTATTAACTCTTTGCTCTGCCTTACCGAGTGGGTTCCCTAATAGTTCTTTAAGTGAAATTACAATAAGCACCTGGGTGAATACGGAACAGACACCAGTTTACAATGATGGAATTGTAACTAAGGGAAATAGTTCTTGGAGATTGTCGATGTATTCAAGTACGGGAAAAGTTAATTTCGGAACAACAGGGCTGACAAATTCAGACTTACAGAGTTCGGCTTTAGTAAACGATGGTAATTGGCATTTAGTTAGTGCGGTTTATAACGGAACGACTAAAATGATTTATATTGATGGGGTATTGGATGCTTCTATCGCCGCCAGCGGTTCAATAAGTAATAATAATTATGATGTATGGTTCGGAAGTAATTCTGAACAAACTGCTTGGTACTTTAATGGTTCTATTGATGAGGTATTAGTATTTAATCGTTCTTTAGCGGCCAATGAAATTGCAAGTTTGTATAACTCCAATGTAAAACAATATGCAAATAACTTTACAGAATTAGCAGAGGGGATACATAATTTTACAGGATATGCAGTTGATAGTGCAGGAAACAAGAATCAGACAGAGACAAGAGAAATAAATGTGCAATTAAATGTTGCTCCAAACAATCCTGTTGTTTATATTAATTCAACAGATGGAAGCAATAAGAGTGCGCAGGATTTGAACTGCTTTGCTACTCTTAGTGATAATGATGCAAACGCGATGAATGTTTCTGTTGAGTGGTATAAGAATGGAGCATTTGATTTGAGCATTAATTATACCAGTAATTATGCAAATGGGACATTATTTAATGCAAGCTTGGCAAATGGAAATACAACAAAGGGAGAAAATTGGAGTTGCGGAATGAAGTTGTTTGACGGGAGGGCATATAGCGGTTGGGTTAATTCTTCTTCTTTGCTTATATTAAATACTCTTCCAACTGTAACTCTTGATAGTCCTTCGGATGCGTATAACACTACAGATAGAACCCCTTCTTTCAACTGGACTGGAAGTGATGACGACGCAGATAGTTTAACTTATGAATTTAACATTAGTTTAGTTGCAGGAAGCACTTGTGAAGAGTCTGATAGGGTTGTTGGAGGACTTTCGACAAATTATACCCTGACATCTAATTTGAAATGCTTTGCTGACAATAATGACTATTATGTTTGGAGTGTAAGGGCGAATGATGGAGAAGGAGATGGAGCGTGGAGTGGAATTAGAAAGATAAATATTTCCGCAGTTGTTGATATAAGTCTTCCTGTAGATAATGTAAACTTCAGAAGTCTTGATTATCTTGCTTCAAATGACACTAGCGACGATTCTCCACCACCATTTGTAATCCAGAATGACGGGAATGCGTTGGTTAACATAAGTGTATCTGCTAATCCATTCTGGGAATCAATTGCTAATCCTAATGAATACTATAAGTTTAAGATTGATAATAAGAGCGGGGAAGAGGGGGCGTTTAATTGGGTTAAATCATTGACTTCATGGTTCCAGATGCCAACTGCGGCAGTTATAGGTATAACGGAATTGAATTACAGCGACAATACGGATAGCGCAGAAGTGGATCTTTACATTCAAGTACCTCCGGAGGAAGGTCCTGGAAACAAGAGTTCGATAGTAACTTTTGTATCGAGTTTAGCTGAATAAAATGATAAAAATAAATAAGAGTAAGAGTATGATTTATGTAGCTGATGCTTTAGTTTTAGGAGTAAGTTTAGTTATTGTCTTATGGATGATAGGATATGCACAACCATTAGTCATTGCTCCGGATGATAAGTACTCAAGTACAAACACTTCAGTACTATTTTCGTTTTCAAAAGCAGACGTCATTCTAATTGATGATAACTTAGAATTCAGTTCTCCTATGAATATATACGCTAAAGACAATTTAGTTATTAATCTTAAACCTGGGAAGTATTATTGGAAAGTTGAAGGAATGTTAGCGAGCGAGGTGAGAATGCTTCAGATTGAAGACGATGTTAATTTGAAATTGAGAGAATTGAAGGATAATTATGAAGTCATTAATGGGGGCAATATTGATTTAGATGTTAAAATTTATAATAATGGTAGTCAGATAAATGAAGTAAGACTCGATAAGGGAGAAAGCGTTAATTCTTCTGGAAATAAATTTGTTGGAGGAAAAGATGAATAATAGAAATATTTTATTAGCATTGGTTTTGTTAATAGTGCTTGCTTCTAATGTTATTGCCCTTGGAATTACTCCTGCCAGAACGACTTTAGACTTTAGTCCCGGATTAGAAAAAACAGTTAGTTTCTCTGTTCTGAATTCAGAGCAGAAGAACGCAAATTTAGTTGTTTACGTTCAAGGTGAGTTAAATGGGAGTATCTCACTTAAAGAGACGTCAATAAATATGCTTTCTAGTGAGGAATCTAAGCAGATGAGTTATGATATTAAACTTCCTGAAGAATTAAGTCCTGGATTGCATACTGCGGAAGTAGTTGTTTTACAGCTTCCTGAAAAATCAAATAACAATGCTTATGTCGGAGCAGCGTTAGGAGTAGCAACTCAAATTCATGTTTTTGTTCCATATCCTGGAAAATATGCCGAAGCAGATTTGAATATTGTTAATGCAGAAAAGAATGGGGAGGCAACATTTGTAATTCCGGTTGTTAGCAGAGGAGATTTAGATTTGGTTAATGTTAGAGCAAATATTGACATATACACAAAGCTTAATGAAAAGGTTGCAACATTTAATACAAATGAGATTTCGGTTAATAGCGGAGAAAGAAAGGAGATTGTTGCGAAATGGAAAGCTGATGTGCCTATCGGAAGTTATAGGGCGGTTGCGACTCTTATTTATGATGGAGAGAGTCTTACACTTGAGAAAGAGTTTAGTGTTGGAAGTGCTTCTCTTGAACTACAGCAAATAAGTGTTAATGATTTCAGTTTGGGAGAGATTGCTAAGATTGAAATGCTTGTTGAGAATAAATGGACTGAACCTATGCAAGGAGTTTATACTGAAACAGAGGTATTTAATTCTAAAGGGCAAGTGATGGCTGACTTTAAGTCTCCAACTTATAATATTCAACCATTGAATAAAGTTGTTTTAGTTTCATATTGGGATACTGCAGGAGTTAAACAAGGACAATATGACGCTAATCTTTATCTAAGATATGGGGAGAAGTCTACAAATAATAAGATGCAGTTGAAAGTTTCGCAAAATACTCTTGAGTTTGTTGGTTTGGGATATGTAATTTCTGAAAATAGATCTTCAGGAAAAGGCGGGAGCTGGAACATGATGCT
>Ga0172369_10001525_pt1 | contig 33283 bp, 20 predicted proteins | sample LakKiv25m_FD_114539 | JGI IMG/M metagenome (GOLD analysis project Ga0172369, IMG submission 114539) | Freshwater microbial communities from Kabuno Bay, South-Kivu, Congo - kab_022012_11.25m | ecosystem: Environmental > Aquatic > Freshwater > Lake | place: Democratic Republic of the Congo... | reverse complement strand
GGCGCGCTGCCGGGTACGCACACGCCGGCCGCGCACTTGTCGACCAGCGTGCAGGGGTTGTTGTCCGTGCAGGACAGCGTGTTGTCCGTGTGCACGCAGCCCGTCGCGGCCACGCACGAGTCGGTGGTGCACAAGATGCTGTCATCACAGGCGAGCGCGCTGCCCGGCGCACACGAGCCGCCCGCACACTGGTCGCCGTCGGTGCAGGCGTTGTTGTCGCTGCAGGGGTCCAAGTTGAAAGCGTGCGAGCAACCACTGCCGGCGGCGCAGGCATCGATCGTGCACAAGTTGCCGTCATCGCAGCTCAGGGCGAATGCTCCGCCGCAAACGCCGCCCGCGCAGACATCGCCATAGGTGCACAGGCTGCCATCGTCACAAGGCTGCGTGTTGTTGACGTGCGAGCAACCCGAGGCGGCGACGCAGGTGTCTGTGGTGCACAGGATGGTGTCGTCGCAGTTCAAGACGGGGCCGGGCACGCACGCACCGCCGGAACACGCATCGCCGTTGGTGCAAGCGTTGTTGTCCGTGCAACTGTCCGTGCTGGCTGAGTGCTGGCAGCCCAACGCGTTGTCGCAAACGTCGATGGTGCATGCGTTGCCGTCCTCGCACGAGACGCCGATGCCGGCGATGCACGTGCCGCCCGAGCACACGTCGCCGAAGGTGCACGCCAGGCCGTCGTCACATGCGGCGCTGTTGCTGGCGTGCACGCAGCCGGTGAGCGGGTTGCAGGAATCGCTGGTGCAGACTTCCGTGTCAGCGCAGTCGAGAGCCCCACCCAGCGCGCAGATGCCGCCCGAGCACGCATCGTTAGTGGTGCAGGCATTGCCATCTGAACACGGTGAAGTGTTGTCGTTGTGAACGCAGCCCAGCGCCGCGTCGCACGTGTCGTCGGTGCACGGGTTGCCGTCGTTGCACGCCGACGTCGAGCCGGGCACACACGCACCGCCCACGCAGCCATCGCCGATCGTGCATACCGATCCGTCCGTGCAAGCCAGCGCATTGTCCACATTGCTGCAACCAGCCGCAACACTGCAGGAATCCGTGGTGCACCCGTTGTCGTCGTTGCAGTCCGTCGCTGCGCCCGGCAAACAGGAACCACTGCTGCAGACATCGCCCAGCGTGCATTGGTTGTTGTCGCTGCAAACCGCCGTGTTGTCTGCGTGCTGGCAGCCCAGTGCGCCATCGCAGCTGTCATCGGTGCAAGGGTTGCCGTCGTTGCAGTTCAGGGTCCCGCCCGGCACGCAAGCGCCGAGTGCACACGCGTCGCCGACTGTGCAGTTCGAGCCATCCGAGCAGGCCAGTGCATTGGCGACGCTGCTACAACCTGCCGCAACACTGCAGGAGTCTGTGGTACACGCATTGTTGTCGTTGCAGTCCGTCGCTGCGCCCGGCAGACAAGAGCCACCGCTGCACGCGTCGCACACCGTGCACTGGTTGTTGTCCGAACACGCGTTCGTGTTGGCCGAGTTCACGCAACCCGCTGCCTGATCGCATGAATCCGACGTGCACGCGTTGCCGTCGTCACAATTCGGCGCCGCACCCGGCAGGCACGCGCCGCCTGCACAGGTGTCGCCCACCGTGCATTTCGAGCCATCCGAGCAAGCCAGGTCGTTGTCAGCATGGATGCACCCCCCTACCGCGGCGCAAGAATCGGTGGTGCACGGGTTGCTGTCGCCGCAAGGCAGAGGGCTGCCCGGCTGGCACATGCCGGCCACACAGGCGTCGTCGACTGTGCAAGCGTTGTTGTCGGTGCAGGCCAAGGTATTGGCCGCAAATTGACATCCCTTCTGCGCATCGCAGGAATCCGTGGTGCAGGGGTTGCCGTCGTTGCACACCAGAGCCGAGCCGGGCACGCAAGCTCCGTCGGCGCAAGCGTCGTTGGCCGTGCACGCGGTGTTGTCCGAACAAGCCGACGTGTTGTTGGCGTGCTGGCATCCCTGGATCGGGTCACAGGTTTCCGTGGTACACGGGTTGCCGTCATCGCATGGGCTCGGTGCCGTCGGTGTGCAGATGCCGGTCTTGCACGCATCGCCCGTCGTGCAGTTGTTGTTGTCCGTGCAAGCGGCAGTGTTGTCGGTGAACACGCAGCCGTCCGCCGGGTCGCACGAATCGTCGGTGCAAGGGTTGCCGTCCGCGCACTTGAGGGCCGGGCCCGCCACACAAGCTGCCCCGTTGCACTTGTCGCCCGTCGTGCACGCCGTGCCGTCTTCGCAAGGTGCCGTCGTGTTGACATGCGCGCAGCCGGTGGATGGATCGCAGGAATCGGTCGTGCAGCCATTGGCGTCATCACAACCGAGGGCGGCACCGGGCTGGCAGGCGCCGGCCGCGCACGCGTCGGCCAAGGTGCACGCGTTGTTGTCGCTGCAAGCGAGTGTATTTGCAGTAGACTGACAGCCCTTCTGCGCATCGCAGACATCGTCGGTGCAGGGGTTGCCGTCGTTGCACACGAGCGCCGCGCCCGGCACGCAGGCGCCCGCCGCACACAGGTCGCCGTTGGTGCAGGCGTCGCCGTCGGTGCACGTCGTGGTGGTGTCAGTGTGGACGCAGCCGATGGCAGGGTCGCAGGCGTCGGCTGTGCAAGCCTTGTTGTCATCGCACGCCAGGACCGCCCCGGGCTTGCACAGTCCGCCGCTGCACACATCGCCAACCGTGCAAGCATTGCTGTCGCTGCACACTGCTGTATTCGCAGTGGAATGGCAGCCCGTCAGCGTGTCGCAGGCATCATCGGTGCACGGATTGCCGTCCTGGCACGCGGCCGTTGCCCCTGGCACGCAGGCGCCTCCCGCGCACGCGTCGCCGGCCGTGCACGCGTTGTTGTCCGAGCACGCCGCTGCGTTCGCCGTGTTCTGGCAGCCGAGCGCCGAGTCACAGTTGTCGTCCGTGCACACGTTGTTGTCATTGCAGACCTTGGGCGTGCCCGACTGGCAACCGCCGACCACGCAGACGTCGTTCACCGTGCAGACATTGCCGTCCGAGCAAGGCGCGCTCGACTGCACGAATTGGCAACCTTGCTGCGGATCACAGCTGTCGGCAGTGCACAAATTGCCGTCATCGCACACGACCTTGATGCCGCCCTTGCAACTGTTGTCGACGCAAGCGTCTTTCGCCGTGCAGGCGCTGCCGTCGTCGCAAGGCAGGCCATTGGGCACATGTTGGCAATCGACCGTGTTCGCGCAGAGATCGGTGGTGCACAAGTTGGCGTCGTCGCAATTCTTCGGCGTTCCCGGCTGGCAGGTGCCGCCAGCGCACGCGTCGCCGACGGTGCAACTGTTGCCGTCGGTGCAAGGGGTGGTACTGTTCGTGAACACGCATCCCCCCGTCGCATCGCAGTTATCCGAAGTGCAGGGATTTCCGTCATTGCAGGTCAACCCGACGCCGCCACTGCACGCGCCGGCCTGGCATGCCTCACCGCTGGTGCACGCGTTCCCGTCAAAACAGGGCAAGGTGTTGTTCGCATGCACGCAGCCGACCGCCGCATCGCACGAATCCGTGCTGCAAAGGTTGGCGTCGTCGCAATTCGCCGCGGTGCCGGCGACGCAAACGCCCGCCTTGCACGCGTCGCCGCTGGTACACGCGTTGGCGTCGGAACAAGTCGCGATGTTGTCCAAGTACTGACAGCCCTTTGCCTTGTCGCAAGCGTCGTCCGTGCATGGGTTGCCGTCGTCGCAATCCTGCACGGTGCCGCCCTGGCAAGCGCCACTGGCGCACGCGTCGCCCTGGGTGCAGACATTGCCGTCGGAACATGGCGCCGTGTTGTCGACAAAAGTGCAACTGCCGCCGCTGCAATCTTCGGTCGTGCAAGGGTTGCCGTCATCGCAGGTGCTGGTGACCGTCGGTTTGCATTTGCCTCCCGTGCAGACATCTCCAGAATTGCAGTTGTTGTTGTCGTTGCAGCTCAGCACGTTGTTCGTGAACGTGCAGCCTTGCAGCGGGTCGCAGCCATCGTCCGTGCACGGATTGCCGTCATCGCAACCAAGTGCCTTGGCCGACACGCAAAGTCCGCCCGCGCACGTGTCGCTGAGCGTGCAGGCACTGCCGTCATCGCACACGAGCGTGTTGACCGCCTGGGCGCAACCCAGCTGCGGATCGCAACTGTCCGTCGTGCAAGCGTTGCCGTCATCGCAATTCGTCGCTGCGCCGGGCAGGCACACGCCGCCCTGACACAGGTCGCCGGCTGTGCAGGCGTTGCCGTCGCTGCATGCCGCGGTGTCGGCCAGCGTGACGACGCAGCCGGTGCCGGAATCGCAGGTCTCGGTTGTGCAAGGGTTGTTGTCGTCGCAGCCGGTCGCTGCGCCCGCAAGGCACACGCCGGCGAGGCACGCGTCACCCAAGGTGCAGGCGTTGTTGTCCGTGCAAGGCAACGTATTGAACGCGTTCGTGCATCCCGTCGTTGCGTTGCAGCCATCGTCTGTGCAGACGTTGCCGTCGTCGCACGTGGTGGCAGCGCCCGGCAAGCACAGGCCGCCTTTGCAGGCATCGTTCAGCGTGCACGCGCTGCCATCCGAGCACGGCGCGACGTTCTGGATATGGACGCAACTGCCGTCCGTCGTGCAGGAATCGTCCGTGCATGGATTGCCGTCTTCGCAGCTGACGGCCGTGCCCGGTTGACACGCGCTGTTGCCACATGTGTCGCTCTCTGTGCAGGGATTGCCATCGTCGCAGGGAATCGCGAGGGCGACATGGGCGCACGAACCGTCAGCGCCGCAGATGTCCTGGGTACACCCATTCTGGTCATCGCAGACCGTGTCCGCCCCGGGGAGACAGCTACCGGACAGGCAAGTGCCATCGCCACTGCACGGATCCCCGTCGTCGCACGGTGTCGCATCTGGCGCCATCCCCAGGCCGCAATGGCCGTTCGCCAAGCATGACGCAAGCTTGCACGGATCACCGGAAGCCGGACAGTCCGCAGCTGTCTGGCACGGCGCTGGCCCCACCTCCACATCCAGCGCGACATCCTTGGGCACGATCAGGACATCCAGGTTGATCTGATCGTTGGGCGCATCGCCTGGCTGCGCGTCGGGCTTTGGCAGGACGATCTCACCCGCGAGAAGGTCTTTGAATCCCTGCATGTCGGCTTTGACGTCAAAGGCAATCGGCGCCGGCCCCGTCACGGTCTCGTCGCTGCCGCACCCATTCAGGATGCCAACGGCGAGCCATACGGCGGGCATGAAGACGCCAAGGTGACTCGAGGAGCAGCGCATGGATCCACCTCATGGGCGAAGGTCCGGACTCGTCAGAACAGTGGGATGCAGAACTGGAAGATGAAGCACTTCACGCAAATTCCGTTGCATCCCGGGCAGGTATAGCCTGGCGGCGCACTGGTGGCGACGCATTGACCGCTGCCGGAACAGTTGCCCGGCACTTCGACATCGGAACACAAATCCGCGCTGTACGTCGCCTGGCACGTCACGCCCGGTGTCGACAGGCACTTGCCGCCATTGCAGGTGCCGACGGGGCAGTCGCTGGATGCCGCAGTGCAGCTTTGCCCGCTGCCGGGGCTGTGCGTGCAATTGCCCAATGCGTCGCACGAATCTTGCGTGCAAGGGTCGCCGTCGCTGCAGTCCTTGAAGGCCTGGCCACTGCACACGCCGCCCGCGCACTTGTCGTTGGACGTACAGGCGTTGCCGTCACTGCACACGTTCGTCGTCGGCTGCATCTGGCAGGTCGTGCCTTGGCAGGCGCCGGCCAGGCACGGGTTGCTGCTGTTGCCGCACGCGCTGCCAGCCGTGGCGGCGTTGTGCGTGCACGCGCCGCCGGAACACACATCGCTGGTACAGGCGTTGCCGTCATCCGTGCAGGCGGCACTGCTGTTGACGTGGGTGCAGCCGCTGCCGCCGTCGCAACTGTCGATGGTGCAACTCTTTCCGTCATCGCACTTTTTGTCGCCGGTGCCGACGCATTGGCCGCCGGAGCACTGATCGCCCGTGGTGCATTTGTCGCCGTCGTCGCACAGGTAGCCGTCGGCGGCCGTGTGCGTGCAGCCCATGCCTTTTTGGCAGCTGTCATTGGTGCAGCTGTTGCTGTCATTGCAGTCCAGGTAGCCGATCCCTTTGCAAGCACCGAGGTTACAGAAGTCTGTCGTCGTACACGGATCGTTGTCGTCGCAGCCGGCGTTGTTGTAGATCGGCTTGCAACTGCCGCCCTGGCATTTGTCGTCCGTACATGGATTGCCGTCGATCAGGCACGCGGGGCTGCCGGGCTTGGGCGGATGCTCACACGCGCCGGAATCGCAGACATCCTGCGTACAGACTTCGCCATCGTCCAGGCAAGCCTTCAAGTCCGCGTATGGATGAGTACATTTCCCACCCTGGCAGACATCGTCGGTACAGAAGATGCCGTCATTCGGACACGGCGCGTTGTCGGAGGCTGGCGGATGGCTGCACCCGCCGCCGAGACACACATCCTGCGTGCAAGGGTCGCCGTCATCCAGGCAGGATTTCTCCGAGCCCATCGCCAGGTGCGCACAGGCACCCTTGTCGCACACGTCGGCCGTGCAGGCGTTGCCGTCGTCTGCGCACGCCACCGCGAAACTCACGGGCGGATGCGTGCACTTGCCCGCGCCGCACACGTCTTGGGTGCAGGCACTGCCGTCGTCCAGACACGGCGCGCCATCGACGACCGCCGGATGCGTACAGGCACCGCCCATGCACACATCTTGGGTGCAAGCGTCGCCATCCTCCAGGCACGCGCCGCCCGCCGCCGTCGCCGGGTGCGAACACACGCCGCCGATGCACACATCCTGCGTGCAGGCGTTGCCGTCGTCGGTGCACGTGCCATCCTGCGGCATGTGGATGCAGCCACCCAATGCGTCACAACCATCGATGGTGCAAGGATCATTGTCGTTGCAGCCCAGCGGTTTGCCACCGGTGCAGACGCCCTGGCTGCACAAGTCTTCCGAGGTACAACTGTTGCCGTCGTCACACGCTGCGCCGCTCTGCGGCAGGTGTTTGCAGGAACCGTCCGTATTGCAGGAATCCTTGGTGCACAACTGGCCGTCATCGCAAAGGTTGTCGTCCGTCACACCGTTGCAGTCGTCATCCAGGCCATTGCACAATTCCGGCGCGGCTTCCGGCGCGTCGCACACCGGCTGGCCGCCCGTGCACGCCGACAAGACGCCCAGGCATGTGCCGAACTTGTTGGTTTTCTTGCAGCTCGCCGTGACGTCGAAATCGTCCGTCTTGCCGTTGCAGTCATCGTCCAAGCCGTTGCATTCCTCGGGCTTGGGCACCTGCGCCTGGCAGTCGGTCAGACCACTCGACGTACACTTGCGCGTACCGTTGCAGGTGCCGTAGAGGTTCTTGTTCTGGCAATCCGTCTGCAGGCCATCGGTGATTGCCTTGGGGCTGCACGGGCAAGAACCCTGCAAGATGACGCACTGTTTGACTTGCTTGCCCGCCACCGGATCCATCACGGTCTGGCAATCGTAACCGGGGGGGCAGGTCTTGCCGCCGCCGCACAGCGCACCGCAGAAGCTGCCGTCGGGTCCGAACGACACGCAGACATTGCCCTGGTCGCCCGCACCGTTGCAGGCAGCGTTGGCGCTGCACGGATCGCAGAGCGTGCCGTAGGCCGAGACACACACGTAGTTTACGTCGCCGCCTTGGGGATTGTACGGTGCGCACTTGAACCCGTCGGGGCACACGTCGTTGCACGCTTTGCTGCACACCGAGCCGGTCGGCGTCGGCACGCAGAAACCGGAGTCGCAATCACCACCTATCGCGCACGGCGACCCGAATTCGCCGGCCACCGGCGCGGTGTCGCCGAATTGAATGGCGTCTGGCCCCACCGTCACCGCGTCCGTGCCGCCGCTCGCGCCCAGATCCGGCGCAGAATCCGGCGTGTTGCTGAGCACGTCGAACTTGACGCTCGTCTTGATGTCCAGCGTTGTCTTGATGGGTTGGCTGGTGCCGGGCGGCGTCGTCGAGCATGCCGCAGCCAGCAGCGTGGCCCAGGCGACGTACGAAAAGGTGCGAGTGTTCACGTTGCTACTGCTCTCGGCGTCAGGCCGGAAGCTCAGAAGATAGCAAAGATGATGCCGGAGATCACGAAGTCGAGCAGCACGACCGCAAACGAGGCATTGACGACTGATCGCGTGGTGGCCCAACCCACACCTTCAGAACCACCGGTCGCCTCCAATCCCGCCTGACCGGCGATGAGCGGAATCGCACAGCCGTAGGCGAATGCCTTGGCGACGCCGGACACGATGTCCCCAGCTTTGACCAGTTGCATCGAAATGAATGTCAGGGGATGGATGCCGAAGCCGAGAAACCCGGTCAGGCAGCCCGTGATCTCTGCAATGAGGCAGGCGTAAATGGTCAGGCAGATCATCATGACGCCGGCCGCAAGAAACCTGGGCACGATCAAGTACTTCACCGGATCGGCATTGCACATGCGCAACGCGTCGACCTGTTCCGTGACGACCATCGAGCCGATTTCGGCAGCGATGCCCGAGCCGACGCGCGTGGCGATCATCATGCCGGCGATCGTCGGTGCGAACTCCTTGATCATGATCTGCAGGAACGCTGGTCCGATCATCGAGAAGTCGGGAAGAATCTTCTCCACTTGCGTTGCAACCTGATACACCAGGATCATGCCGAGAAAGCCGATCGTGACCGTGATGAACAGGACGGACTCGTTGCCGATCCGATACATCTGCAGGGCGACCGCGCCCGGCGTCGGCCTCTTGCGCATCTGGTACAGCGTATCGCGCGTCAGACGCAAGAAATTGAGGCCCGGCTGCACGCGTCCGGTCAGCCACGTCGCGCGCCGGTTGCCGGGCGGCACGTGGCCAAGGGGTGGCGGCTCGGCGAGCGTTGCTTCGACCGACATCACTTGCCCGGGGCTGGGGTTGCGGGCGTCGGCACGTCGTCAGCCAGCGACTCCAGGCGGGCCTCGACCAGGATGGTCTGGTCGCGCGGCACCTCAATGCGCCGATGCCAGCGATCGAATCCGTCCTTATGAAAACGAATCACCCACTTGCGCGACGACAGCTCGAAAGGTGATTCCTTCGTGCCGGCGCCGGTGATCTTGCCGTCCTTGGTCGGCTTGTCGGCCAGCCGATCGGCGATGGCCAGATCATCGAGGAAGATGTCTACGCCGTCCTTGGGGTCGACCTTGACGATCAGCTTGCCAAAGTACGCGATAGGCTTTGGTTTGATGACCGCCACAGACGGATCGCCAAGGCGCACGTTGGTGAACAATTCGGTGTCGTAGTAACCGGGGCAGCGCGCTTCGGCCTTGCGCTGGCCGGCAACGGCGTCGATTTCTCCTGCGCCCATGCCGATATACGCTCCGTCCAGGTAGATTTCACAGCTCTTGGGCTCGCTGGTGATGCGCAACAAGCCGGCAGACACCTTGCCCTTGAGCGTCGTCAGCCGATCTTCCGCCTTCTGCAGCCGCGCCCGGTATGCCGCCATTTGCTGCGCAGTATCAGGCAGTTCAGCCATCGCCTTCTTGACCAGCACCTTGACCGCCGCCATCGCGCGAAATTCAAGTTCCGCTTCGCCTAGCGCCTCGGCAAAAGCGCCTGTATTGAAGGGGTAGTCGATATTGGTCGGGTCCAGCATCCAGGCCGCTTCCATCAGGCCCATGCCTTTCTGGTTCTGACGCGCGTTTGCCGCCGCCATCGCCTGCTGCGCGCGGCGCAACGCTTCTTTGGCATTGGCGTCCTTCTTCTCGATGCGCTCGCGCGCTTCGCGCTGCTCGGAGGTCTCCTTGACGACGGCCTCGCGCTTCAAGCGCTCCTTCTCTTCTTCCAGCTTCTTTTTTGCTTCGATTTCGCTGCGATCAGCCACGGGCTGTGCTTGGGCAACACCGCAGAACGCCAGCAGCAAGGTGGCCACCCAGGTCACATGCAGCAACGGGGCGAAGGGGCGGCGGGTGGAAAATAGCATGGAAAACCTCAGCTTTCGTTTCATTGCTCGCGAACTTTACCGCGCGGCGCGTGGCCCGGCCGTGCAGTGCACGAGCAGCAGGCGCTCGGCAGATCGATGCAGACCTGCCTGGGCCTGGATTGTAACGGCGTTCAGCCCGGTGTCGAGGCGCAGACGTGCGCGAAACGCAACGTCGTCACTGCTGCCACCCGGCTGCCAGGTCTGCTTGACGCCGCCCACGCTTGCCGTGACGAAGCGGCGGCCGGGCAGCGCCGCATCGAACCGCGCGGCGCCGGCCACATCCAGACTGCAATCGCCCACAAGCGGCGCGATCAGACCTGGGCTCACATGGCCGTGCGCCTGCAATTGGATCTGCGGCGCCTCGTCCCACATGTTCGCCGCGCGTTGCGCCCATGCCGGCTGCACCGACGGTCGACGCGACCAGGGAATCTCGACAATCTCGGTCCTCTCTGCGGCCAGCGCTTCATCGGTCAGTACCAGCTCGGCGCGCACCAGATCTCCGTTCGCCGTGGCCACAAGCGCTGCCGTCGCATCCATACCGCGCAGCGCGAAGCGTGCAACCGCTTGATTTCCAGGAGCTATCGCGCCAAGTCGCACGCGTCCCTGCTCCAGGTGCAGTTGCTGACCCGACAGACTGCGCAGCGTTGCCACCGCCGCTCGCGCCATCCCCGGCCCGCGGTTGCGCACTTCGACGCGCAATTCCGCGACCTCGCCGGGCTGCAGCACGCCATCGCCCGCCGGCGGCGGGCTGCCCGCCGCGCTCACGGGCCGTGTGTCGTCCAGGGCCACGCGAAATGCAAAGTCGGGCGCATCCTTGCCGTGAATCGTCACGATAGGGCGATCAGATTGCGGCAATACGGTCCCATCCTGCGCCGCGACGATCGTCATGGGTATCTGCAGGTCATCATGGCGCAACGACACGCGAATCCGCAGGTTGACCGTGCGGCTCGCACCGGGTTCCAGCAGACCCACCAACTGCTCGTGATCGTCGAGCGACGGATCGTCGCATTGGGTCAGCACGTGCAGACGATGCAGCGTCTTCTTGCCGGTGTTGGTCAGCGTGACCGCCATGCGCAGGACATCGCCCGCTTCGACGTCGGCATCCTCGGCCGTTCCAGCCACTTGCACGCGCAGCTGCGGCTCAGGCACCCGTTCGCCGGGGCGCCAGTCGATGCCCTGACGGCGCAGGTGCTGCACGAGGCCCAGATCATCGGCGCGCGCCATCTCGGCGAGATCAGCCTGAGCCCCGGCCAGCGTCACCGACGCACGCACGTGGCCACTGCGGCGCAGGATGGTCGCCGCCCGCTCGCGCGGCTCGCGCTCCATGGCCTCGGCCGGCCCTTCCATGGGCGCCCCCGGGCTGTCCGATTGACGCGCTTCCGGCAGCAGAATCCGCAAGCTCATCGGCGGTTTGGGCGGTGGACGGGCGGCCATGCGCGCCCTGGTCTTCTCCAGGGCCCGGCTGTAGCGTGGCCCGCCGAACAGGCGCACCTGCTCGCGCGTCGCCGAGACGAACTGCAGCCCGATGTCTGGCGTGATGCCAATACCGTGAATGCTGATATCTCCTGGAACCAAGTACTTGGCGACTGTCAGCTTGAGGGCGCCTTCGCCGATCTCGTACGGCACCTGCACGCTGCCTTTGCCGAAACTCTGCTCCCCCAGCACGATCGCGCGGTTCGAGTACTTCAATGCGCCCGCCACCACTTCCGACGCACTTGCGGAATGGCCGTTGATGAGCACTGCCAGCGGCATCTTGGTCAGGGGACCGACGCCGCTCACCAACCGCTCGTCGCGCTGGCGCTGCCCGCCCGTCACTGTGGTCACCGCGGGCCCCGACGCGATGAAGAGGTCGCACATGCGCACGGCCTCATCCAGCAACCCACCTGGATTATCGCGTAGATCCAGCACAAGACCGTTCTGCGCGCCACTGCGCAGCATCGTTTGCACCGCATCGGCCAGTTCGTCTGCCGTTCCACGCTGAAATCCCTTTACCTTTGCGTATGCGATGCCGTTTTCCAGCACCTTCCACTCTACGCTCTGGAGGTGGATGACCGCGCGAATCACGGCTACTTCCTGCGGCTTCGCCCATCCATGGCGCTTGACTGCAAGCCTGGCGGTCGTGCCGACCTCGCCGCGCAACCGGTCCACCGCGTCGTCGACGGTCATGTTGACCGTATCCTCGCCATCGATCTGGTGGATCTCGTCGCCCGCCAGCAGGCCGGCGCGTTGGGCAGGCGATCCGTCGATGACACTCTGGACGAGCAGGAGCCCGTCGCTCGCCAGAATGACGATGCCCAGGCCACCGAAATTGCCGCCGGTGTTGGTCTGCATGTCGCGCCATGCGTCGGGATCCAGCATGTGCGAGTAAGGATCAAGGGTTGCAAGCATGCCGTTGACGGCGACGTACTCGACCTGGCTGGCTGGCACGTCGGGTGGCAACTGATCCGCGACGAAGCGAATCACCTGCAATAGCATCCAGTTGAGACGGTAGAGATCGGTCAAGGGCGCCAACGGCACCGCCATCTCCGCGTCGGCAATGCGCACGCGCAGTGACGTCCCGCGCTGCCCGGCGGCCGCAGGGGAATCGACAAGCATTTCCGGCACGAGGTGGGCGATGGCCTGCAGCGCTTCTTCCAGCATGGCAGCCGGCGCAATCTTCTCGGGATCCACATAGTGATCGCGCATGTGCGCGATGGCGCGCGAGGCGATGCGCAGGCTGCGCAAGTCCTCCAGCGTGCGCAGCCGTTGCCCGCCGTCGGCCAGGCCTGCGCGATCCGCCAGCCGCGGCGGCTGGGTCAATGCCGCGGCGGCGGAGCCGGCAGGCGCACGGACATTCGGCAACGCCGACGCAAGCTTGGGTCGCCAGGCCAGGCGCCAGCCGCTCGACACGGCGAGGAGGGTGGCCACCAGCGCAACGGCCAGCCTGGATCGCGAGTTGACGGCAATTTGCCAGCCACGCAGCATGCGAATCAGAGCACTTCCAGTTGGTTGCACATGTTGCCAGGCGCCGCGTCCGGCGCAAGCGCCAGGGAATGTCGTCGCCGCGATGAGGTAGGGTATACTCTTCTGCGGCGCCGGGCGAGAATCGGGCGCTCGCGGCGGCACGTGGAGACTTGGTGATGATTGGGATCCGCTGTCGAGCGCCATGGTTTGCGTGCCTGAGCCTGATGCCGGCGGTGGTGGTCGCGCAGGCCCCGCCCGCCGTGCCCATTGGCGAGCAGATTGCCGCTTGCCTGGCGCGCGAGAATCCGGCTTGCGCGGAGCCGCTGATCGCCGCATTGCAGAAGGAATCGCCGGGCTCGACGAGCGCAGAGTACAGTCATGGCATCGCGGAGTTTCTGGCGGGGCACCTGCTGGCCGCCCACACCTCGCTGCAGCGCGTGGCAGGTTCGCCCCTGGCGCCACCGGCTGTGCGCGAGCGGGCGCAGAGCTACCTGGATCTGATTGATTCTACATCAGAAGTGCACGCAGGTGCCCAGGCCCGCAGCGTGGCCGGCGGACGCGCGCTGGTCTACTTGCGACCCGGGCCGGACGAGGTGTTGCTGCCCAACCTGGAGCGCGTTCTCAGCCGCGCCATCCCGCGCCTCGAGGCGGCCTTCGGTCCCGTCGCAGGAGCGCCGATTGCCATCCACATCTACCCCCGCATCGCCGACCTCGGGCGCGCCAGCGGCCTGACCACCCAGCAGATCCGCACATCGGGCACCATTGCTCTGTGCAAGTACAACCGCGTGATGGTGACGAGCCCGGCCGATCTCGTTTTTGGCTACGACTGGGCCGACACCGTCGCGCACGAACTCGTGCATTGGTTCGTCATCAAGCGCGGCGGACCCCAAGTGCCTGTCTGGCTTCATGAAGGTCTGGCAAGGTCGTTCGAGGGCGTCTGGCGCGATGCCGACCCGCTCGCATTGGACCGCGACGAACGCGCCACGCTGGCAACGGCGAGAAAGAAGGGCAGATTCATATCCTTTGCCCGCATGAGTCCGAGCATGGCCCTCTTGCCCAGCCAGGAGGAAACGCAGCTTGCCTTTGCCGAAGTGCACCATGCGGCGGGCTGGCTGCTGCGCCACGCGGCGCGCGAGGGCGACGGCACGGCGGCGGTCGCGGCGGGCCAGGCCGGGCGGCTCGTTGGCTACTTCGGGGCGGGAATGGCAGAACCAGAGGCGTTGCAGCGCTTTGCCCAAGTGACTCCCGCGACATTTGCCGCGGCGTGGCGGCGCGACTTGCAGAAGACCGACCTCAAGCTTCCCGAACATGGCGCAGGCGAGCCGCTGCGCGCGCGACCTGGGCGATTGGTGTTTCGCGGCGCGGGTCCGGGGGCGGCCGGGTCCCATGATCTCACGGTAGAAGCACGTCGTTTTGCGGAGTTGGGCGATCGGCTCGCGGTCCTCAAGCGGCCGCTGGCCGCGGCCATCGAGTACCGCAAGGCCATCGCGGCGGGCGGCGCAGAGGGGCCCTTGCTGGTGGCGCGGCTGGGGCGCGTGCTGCTGGATCTTGGCAAGACCACGGAGGCATTGGAGTATCTTGAGCCGGCGATCCAGGACCATCCCGATCACGCCCCGCTGCACATCCTCAAGGGGCGCGCACGCGTGTTGCTGGGGCAGTACCGCGAGGCACTGGACGCACTCGACGCTGCCGCCCTGATCAATCCCTATGATCCCGAGTTACATGCGCTGGCCGCTCAAGCCTATGCCGCGCTCGGGCAGCCCGGCGATGCTGCGGCGGCAAAGGCGCGCGAGCAGATGGTTGCCGGGCCAACACCGTAGGATCATTCCGAAACTACTTCTCGATCTGCTCGCGCAGCGCCGTCATGGCCGCTCCGTCGGCACGGCGGCGCGTCTCGGCATAGAGCAAAACGGTCGCGATCAGCGGAAACGGCAGCAAGGTCCATACGATCAGGTCCTCAGACAAACTGAGCAGCAAAGATGTCGGCATGAATGCGAGGCCAGCCAGCATGTGCGCGCCCCCACCCACGGCGGCAAAAATCACAGAGACGATGGCGACGCGAACCCAGTCGGTCAGCACCAGTTCTACGCTGCGGCGCAACGCGTCAAGTCCGGATTTTCCCTCGCAGAGCACGACTGGCGCCACAAAAGCGAACAAGCATCCCGCGACGATTCCGGGCACCACGAACAAGATCAGACCCACAGCTGTGATCAACGCAGCCGGAACGATGGCGGTGATCAGCGGCACCGCGCGGCGCAGCACGACGGCCCATGCGCGCTGCCACCCGCCCTCGGCGCCCGTCACGAGGTCGGCGATGTGCACCATCAGCGCCGCCCGTGTCAGCGGTACGGCCAAGCCGTAGATCAGCAAAGCGGAACAGAAGGATGCGACGAGACTGCACAGGGCAAGGACAAAACCGGCGGCGACGAGACGGGCAGCGGAACCCAAGGCGCCATGGACAAGCGCTTTGGCCAGCGCCGCCGGCAGCAGCAGGACAGCGGAAGTCGCTAGAATCGCCTGCCAATTCGCGACGTACAGATCCCAGGAGCGGCGCAGCAGATCCTCGATGCTCGCCGTCGTCACATCGACCGTGCCCGCGCGCACCTGCTCCTGCCAGGTCGACGATGGCTTGCGGTTGCGGGCGTGCCAGGCGTGCTCACCCCGCAATTCGTCTGGCATTTTGGCTGGTTGTCGCGGCACGACGATGGCAGGCGCCATAGGTCTCTGCGTCTCGGGCACCGCGCCCGGCTGGGGCCAGTCGTCTTGCAGGTCTTGGACGGTCGATGCCGGTTGCCACGCGCTGCCTTGCGGTGCATAGACCAGATCCTCCGGCGCGAGTTCGCCAGCCTGGGCCATCATCCGCAACTGGTGAATGTCAACAGGAACCGCCTGTCCCTGACGGTGAACGTACCAATCCATGGCCACCTCTTCGCACCGGCAAGCGTGGCGCCGCGGCGCCGCCCGGTCAACCCGCAGACTTGCCAGCAAGCCCCCGCTGCGCATAGCCTTGACGCCCATGAACAGCCTGCTCCACCCCGCGTCACCCCTTGTTTTGCTCTTCGCCCAGGTGGAGATGGATCCGCTGTCTGCCGCGATCGGCTCGCGCGGCATGGTGCTCGTGGTCTTGATCGCCTTGACGATTCTGTCGGTGCTCTCCTGGGTGGTCATCGGCAGCCGCTTCTGGGCGCTCTACAACCTGCGCAAGGAGGTGGACATCTTTCGCGCAGAGTTCAGCAAGTTCACTGACATCAAGCCCGCGGCCGAAGCGCTCGGCAAACGCCATGTCGCCTTGCCGCACGTGCGCCTGATGGCGGCAGTCCTCAAGGAAATGCACGCATTGGAGACGCTCGGGCCCCTGGGTGAAGAGGACGTCGGTGGCATCGAACGGTCGATGCGCCGCGCCTCCGAGCCGCTGGTCGAAGAACTCGAAGCGGGTCTGTCGCTGCTGGGCACGACGGCCAGTGCCGCGCCGTTCATCGGCCTGTTCGGCACGGTTTGGGGAATCATGGGCGCTTTCGGTGGGTTGGCCGACACCGGCACCATCCTGCAGTCCGTGGCGCCACACATCGCTCAGGCCCTGGTGGCCACGGCGGTCGGTCTGCTGGCGGCCATTCCCGCCTCGATGGCCTACAACTTCTTGGGGCGCATGGTGCGACGCATGATCACGGACCTCGATGGTTTTGGCCTGGAACTGCTCGATCTCGTGCGGCGCAAGCACCTGCGTCGCAACGCGAAGTAGGAGAAGGCCGTGGCAATGACGCCTCAAAGTGGCGGCGGTCGCGGACGCATCGCCCAAGGCACGCTGGCGGAAATCAATGTCACGCCGCTGGTCGATGTGATGCTGGTGCTGCTGGTGATCTTCATGGTGGCGTCAGCAGTCGAGACGTCGCGCATTTCGCGAGAAGCGGAGACGCTGCGCCAGGTTGTCACCGAAGAGGCGACGCCCAAGGCGGCAACCGAAGAGAACCAGGTGCCGGTGGATCTACCCAGGGTCAAGGCCGACGCCAAACCAGCAGCGGCCGGACAAGGCAAGCCGGTGCTGACCATGGACGGCAACCGTCAGATCTTCCTGGACAAAGACCTGCTCGTCGACTGCCGCAAACGCGCCACCATCGACATCTGCCTCGACGCGTTCGAGGCGGCGCTGCAGAAACACGCGAAAGCCCAAGGGCTGCGCGAAGTGCACTTGCGCGCGGATCGGCACCTCGATTACGGCATCGTGCTGGCGCTGCTGGCCCGGCTGCGGCGCGTCGGCATTGAACATTTCGGATTGGTGTCGGAGGAGCCGGTTCCCGGATCAGCAGCGGTTCCGGCGCGGGCACCGACTGCCGCCCCGGCTGCAGCACCGTAGACGAGGAAGCGCATGGCCCAAGCGGCCTTGACGGGCAAGGACATCGCAGTCGGCTTTGGCGTCGCGTGCGTGGTGCATGGCGTGCTGGGCGTCGCATTGGCTTTGGCGCCTGCGGCGCAGGCCCAGACAGACCAGCCAACCAACGACAAACAAGGATGTTCTTCCGTCGTGAGCCCGTCGTGCATCGGCGCCGCGCGCCTGAAGGCTGCGGCCAGGACGTTGCCCAAAGTGGCGGATGCCGCAGTGACGGAAGAGCGCCGTTGCCCCGAGCCGCTGCGACGCGGATTTCGTCGGGAAGCTGAGCCAGCACCGCCAGTTGCCGTCGACTTGCTGCAGGCGCAACTCGTTGCCGCCTTGGGTGTCGAGACAGGCAGGCCCGCGGTGCCGGCGGCGCACGCGGAAACCAAGCCGCAACCCAAGTGGACCGAGGCGCTCCTGAACGATTCACGCCTGAATACGCTGCTTTCCGAGGGTGACGGCGGCCAGTCGAAAAGGAAGAAGCTGGGCGACATCCTCGGCACCGCGACCGGGCACAAGGACGGCGAAGGCAAGGTCAACATGCCTGGTTCCGCGTATGTGCGCGAAGTGCGCATCGCCGTGCAATCGCGTTTCGTCCTGCCGCCCTCCGTGCCGCCGTGGGAACGCGCTGGGCTGGTGGCGCGGGTGCGCATCACGCGCATGACGGCGAGCGGACAGGTGCTGGCCTTCTCCGTTGAAAAAAAGAGTGGCAACGAAGGTTTCGACGACACGGTGCAGACGTTGATGCTCGGCTACAAATCCGGAATGCGCATGTTGCCGGCGCCGCCGCCGCACCTCCTCGAAGAAGTGAACTCGCGAGGAATGCTCATCGAACTTCGCGGCGGGCATTGATCTGCGCGGCTCCGTGCCTTTCATCGCTTGCGGCGCCCGGGCGGCCACCGCGAGCGCACCTCGAAAAGTTGACGTAACACCGAATCGCGCTACATCCGCCTCTGGACTCAGTGTCGGGAGGTCGTCATGTCCGTCGTGTCGGGGATTGGTCAGCGTCTGCGTCAGGCGATCACGGATACCGGCGTTCTGCCTGTATTTTCTCCGTTCAGTCAACCCGCTCAAGGACGCGGACGGGTTCTGGCGGTCGCCGCGCAGAAGGGGGGCGTAGGCAAGACGACGACCGCCGTACACCTCGCGACGGCGCTGGCGATGAACCACGGCCTGCGGGTGTTGCTGGTTGATCTCGACAACCAGGGGCACGTGGCTTCGAGCCTGCGGGCCCATGTCCGCACGACGTCAAGTGTTTCGGTATCGGCTGCGCTGCTAGGTTCCGAGCCGGACCTGCTCGGCGCCGCCTTGCCGACCCTGATCGATGGGCTGCACATCACCGGCGCCGACAAGCAATTATCGAATGCCGAAGCTCAGTTGACCAGCAGGATGGGCCGCGAGATGCTGCTGATGCGCGCGTTGCGCGGCGCCCGCGGCCAGTACGACGCCGTCGTGCTCGACTGCCCGCCGAACCTAGGTCTGTTGACCGTCAACGCGCTACTGGCGGCCGACCATGTGCTGATCCCCTGCGATCTCAGCGTGCTGAGCCTGGAGGGTGTCGATGACCTGATGCACACGCTGGGCAACATGGAGGCGATGTTCGGCCGATCGCCGCGCCTGCTGGGCCTCTTGCACACCCGCGTGGACCGCCGAAACCAGAAGCAGAATGCGACGATCCGGCGCGCGGTGGCCGAGCGCTACGCGGGTCTGCCCTTCCAGACCGAAATCGGCGTCAACACGGCGTTGCCGGGTGCCCAGCTGCTGGGCCAGAGCATCTTTCACGCCCAGCCGGATTCGAGTGGCGCGCGCGACTATGCGGCACTGGCAGCGGAAGTGCACGCCCGGGTGTTTGGCTAGCAGAATAATAGAGTTACGGCAGATAGCAGGCGCATGTGCAAGGATCATGCGCGTACCCTTCCTGGCAGGGACCCACGGCGGCGCACAGGTCGGGTGGGCACGACTTGCACATGCCGTTCACGCAGCCTTGTCCCGGCTTGCAGCCTGAAGCGCTGCTGCAGCCGCCGACGGAGCCGCACGGGCCGCTGGAATCAAACGCGGCTCCAGCCAGTTGGCGCTCGCAGGCGTTGGCATAGGTGCTGCCGTCGCAGCCACATTCCTGCGCAGATTCCGCGGTCTTGGGGCACGGCCCTTTGGGCGCCGGTACGCACACGCCCATCTGGTCGGCGCCGCAGCTCTGGATGTCGCAGATCATACCGAGGACGCAGGGAATTCCCGCGAAGCCGCCGCACGGCAGCGGGCCGGGCGACGGCCCGCAGGCGCCGTCGTGATCGAACGCGACACCGCCCTGCAATCTCTCGCAATCATTACCGTATGTCTTGCCGTTGCAGCCGCACACAGGTGAGTAGATCTCGGGGCAGGCCGCCGGCCACGCGACGCACTTGCCCGGTGTGTCCAACGAGCATCCGTGGATATCGCAAGTCATTGATTTCGCAGCGCAGTTCGCTGTGGTTCCATCCGCGCCGGGGCCGCAGACCTGGGGCTTGGCGTCGCAAGCTCCCTTCTTGGCATATCCCACCCCCGCCGCCGCGGCGAAGCACGGGTTGCCGTAGGTCTGGCCATCGCACCCGCAAACCGGCGCTTCGTACATGGGGCAGGCTTGGGGCTGTGGCTGGCAAGTACCTGAAGTGCTACAGGTTCCCTCCGGTGGCGCGCAGTACTTGTTGGGGCCGCACCACATGTCGCCGTAGACCTGGCAGGCCGTCGCGACAGGCTCGCACGCGCCAGACTTGGCCACGCCGACGCCGGCCATCGCAGCCGCGCATTCGTTGCCATACGTCTGGCCATCGCAACCGCAGACCGGCGCATAGATTTTGTCGCAGCCGGCCGGCTTGGCAACGCAGGTGCCCACCGCTGCACACTGGCCTTGGGGCGTCGCGCAGAACTCCTTGGCTGTGCAGGGGATGGAACTCATCATGATGCCGCAGGTCTTGGCCCCGCACTGGCCGGCCTGTGCGACTGGGACGCCAGCCTTGGCGGCATAGCAACTGTCCGCGTAGGTCACGCCGTTGCAGCCGCACACGATCGTGTTGGCAGGTGACGTGATGTCGGGGCAAGACGTGGGCAGCGCCAGGCACGTGCCGGATCCGCCGCACTGGCCCGGCGGCTTGGCGCAGAACTGGCTCTTGCCACACTGGTTGTTGGCAGTGCAACTGGGGCTTGCCGCGTCGACTGGCTCGGTGTCGGCGGCTTGCGCGGTGTCGTGGCCGGGGCCGCTGTCGCCAGCTTGCGCGTCCTTTGCCGGTTCGGCCGCGTCGCCGAGCCATCCTGCGTCGCTTTGCAGGCCCGCGTCGCTGTCGCCGCCCACGAGCTGCGGGCTGCCGCCGAAACCGACGTTGCAGCCGCACAAGCCGAGGACCCACGCCAGTACGGTAATCTTCCACATGATCCGCGCCATCTCGTCCTCCATGGGCTGCGGTGCGGCGCGCGACTTCGATTGCGCCAACGCCGGACGAATTGCACAGCAAGAAATGTGCCACATTCACGCCCAGCGTACAGGCGGCAAGTCATGATGCGGATAGCGAATGTTCAGCAGTGACGGTCCCGCCGCTGTCGAAATATTCATCAGTGTGGAAAATTTCAACACTGGCACGCGCGGGCGGCGCAGTCCCGCCCCCTCCCCGAATGCAACGACAGAGCCATGCGGATCCGGTTGACGGAATTCGGCCATTGTGGGATACCATTGAAGTTCTTGCCGTTTCCCGGGTCCGCGCCGCGCCCGCCTAGCCTGGCCCCAAGCCTGTCTGTCCGTTCAGGATCCCACCCCGCTTGCCTCTTGTCGCGCTGGAGCCCCATGCCCGCCCCCGCCGTCGCCGCCAGCGCCTCTTTGCCGCTGACTGTGCTCTACGGTGTGCTCGGCGCCGTCGCCGTCAGCCTCGGCAAAGGTCTGCAGAAGTACGGCGTCGACAGCCTCGCCACCGGCATGCGCGCCTTCGCACGTGGCAACCGTTGGAAACTCTTTGTCTGGTGTCTCGGCACTGCCGGCATCGTGTCATCCGCCTTTTTCATCTTCGCAGCCTGCGCCCACGGCCCGTTGACCATCGTCGGCGCCCTGTCCGGTACGGGGCTTGTCGCCCTTGTGCTGTTCAGCACCTTCGTCCTCAAGGAACCCCTTGGCAACAGCGAGAAACTTGGCATCGCCGCCATCGTCGTCGGGACCTTCATCGCTGGCTACTTCGACGGCGACCCGCGCGCACCCAGCCTGCAACTGACCAATTTCAGTGGCACCGTCCTTGACATCGGCCATACGATCACCCTCGGCCTGTGCCTGCTTGGCCTGTGCTTCGGCGCCGCCGCCTGGTCCTGGCGCCGCAACTTCGCTCGCTTTGGCCTGATCTTCGGCAGCATCTCCGGCGTATGCGGTGGAATTTCAGTGTTCTTCCAGAAAGGTGCCGTGCTCTATTGCCAGTGCGGCGACGTGTTCGACGACATCCCCGCGGCGCTGCGCAACCCGTTCTTCTACCTCTTTGCTTTGACCGGCATTCTCGACTTCCTCGTCACGCAGTATGCCCTGTCGCGTGCCAAGGCCGTCACGGTCGTGCCCTGCTACCAGACGTTCTCCATGCTGGTGCCGATGGCCGGCGGCGTGTTCGCCTGCCACGACGCGCTCAATGTGCCGCAAGTGGCGGGTATTGCATTGCTGTTGTGCGGCGTCGTCCTGTTGTCGGTGCACATCGGCAAGGAGGCCATCCCGGCAGGATCCACGTGTTGCAGGTAGTGGCCATGGCTGCACCGACGGCAGGTCCTCAATGGACATAAGCCAACGCGACACCATTGCCAGCTGTTGATTGCTCACGGATGCAGCGCGACAACATCGCGTTTATGCGACAGGTTCGGCGACAGCGGCCAAGGGTGCGAAGGCATTAGCCTCCGTACTTTGAGATCGACCTGGCGCTGATTGCACGGCAATCAGCCCGCCACACTGTGACGGCGCGCGACGCCACGCATTGCATCTGCCGCAAGGGGGACCATTCATGTCGCAAAATCGATTGCTGTTTCCATGTGCTTTGACCATCAGCAGTTGCCTCTTGGCCGCGGGAGCACTGCAGGCGGCGCCGCTGAGCGACTATGGCGTGCTCGGGGGCAGTGGTGAGGTGGAATTCAAGGAGGCGGCAGTGCTGTCAGGCGGCCTGGCGGGCGGCAACGGCAAGGTCGAAACCAAGAACAGGGTCACAGTCGGCGCCATCCCGTGCATCGGCAAGATGGCCGGAGCCAGTCCTCACTTGAGGCTGGCCAGCCAGTTCGCCATCGTCCGAAGGTCTTCGGTGGTGCCAGGGAAGGTCGCCTTGTGCTTGACGCCGGTGATGTCGGTCTTCTTGAGGAGGTACATGGAGATGAACTTGTCGTCGCGGGTCACACCGACCTTGGAGAGATCCGAAGCCTGACTGTCTTTTCGGTTCCAGGCGATGCCCGCAACGCTGATCGCGTGGCAAGTGTTGCACTGCATGGCGACGAAGAGCTTGGGGCCGTCGGCCAGCGCCGTTGTCGGGCTGAGCGCGAGGGCAACCAGGGAGATACGGGTCCAGTTCAACATCGACATGGGCGTCCTTTCTGCAGCGCAGCACGCGCTGTGCGCCAGCCGTTGTGGCGTGCAGCCTGCCGGGCTGTCAAGCTCCCTACCGCCAAGTTGCCATGCAGCCCTGACACTTCTCTCTTTTTGCCCAGTTCATTCGGACCAACGTCGCGAGGCAGCGCGTGAAACTCAATAGCTGTGCAGAAACGGGGGGAAAGGTGGCTGGACAGACGCGCGCGACCAGCGCAAGCTCCGGCGCGACGCATTGGCGTCCTGGCGCAGCCGGGTCTTGGTGATCCACTGTCCCGGCAAAGGGGTGAGTTGCCATGCCGTCCCCGCACCCCGCATCGATCAAGAACCTGCGGGCCGCCGCTGTGTGGGCCGGCAGCTGGGCGCTTGTCGCGGCCGCGGGCTGCGCGGCGGACAGTGCACCGGCCCGCCTTGAAGTCGGCACCGGTTCGGGCACATTTCAATCTGTCGCGTCGGGAGCGACCGTGCCCATTGTCTGCGGACCTCAAGGTGGGCAACATGTCTGGATGAGCCTGCGCGCGCAGAACCTCGAACCGGGCCCTGTCGACTTTCTGCTGACCCTGCAACCGGATGAAGGGCTGCGCAAGACGTTGGCGCTCGATCCAGGCGAGCCGTTGTGCGGCCAGCAGCGATCGGGTCTGTCGCTGCCCGTGCGCGACGGTTGGGCGGTCTACGCAGGTGCTGTCTGCTACATCGCCAATCCGGAAGTCGTGGCGGGTCGGACGCTGACGCTGACCGGCAGCATCAAGGACGCAACAGGCCGCGCCGTGCGCGCGCAAGTGAGCGTCGTACCTGTCGGCCCGGAGGCGCAATGCGGATGGTAGGCGCCTGGGCGAGTGTCACAGTCTGTGCGGTCTGCATGGCCCTGTGCGCGTGTGACAGCGGCCCGCCGCGCATCGGCGAACTCACGCAGCCCGCCGTGGTCATTCCGAAGGGATTGGGCGACCCGATCGAGCCCCATGTCGAGGGTCAGTTCAGTGCCGAGCGCGATCCGTTCGGTCCGTCGTTCGGCGACGAATTGACGGTCTTGCACGACTGCAACGGTGACGGCCGCCTGGACGCCTTTCGCCCCAGCAACGGGCACCTGTACATCCAGGCAGCGGACGGCAAGTTCAGCGACGATGGCGAACGCTTGAACGCCAACACGATGCGCGGCACGAGGCTGCCGGGCGGCATCTCGCCGCATTCCGGTGCCCTGTTCTTGGACGTGGACGGCGATGGCATCAACGACCTGCTGTTCGCCCGCGATGGCGGCCTCGAAGTGTTGCCGGGGAAAGGCTTGTGCAAGTTCGGCCCGGCGCGCGCCCTGCCACCAGCCTGCAAGTCTGGTCCACCCACGCAACTGGCACCGACCGACGTCAACGCAGATGGGCTTGTCGACATCGCCGTGAGTTGCTCGAGCGCCAAGGACGGCCTGGCTCGCCTCATGATCGCCCGCGGTGACGGCAATTTCGCGGTTGAGGACGTGCCGTCGCAGGCGTTTGCCGGCCAGAAGACGGGCTTTCCCTCGTTTGGCACCTTCCTCGATGACCTCGACGGCGACGGCATACTGGACGGCTTTTTCCTTTCGGAATTCAACATGGGCTGGTTCGGCTGGGGTGTGCCCGGCGACGCGCCAGCTTGGCAGCGCGACGACGGCATCGGCCACCTGGTCGCCGACGTCAACTCGATGAGTGTCGCGACGTTGGACTTCGATCGCGACGGCCGCATCGACTACTTCCTTTCCGACACGCAAGCCGCCAATCGCTTATTGTGGAACCGCGGCGGTCGCAAGTACGACGACGTCGCAAACTATGCGCAACTCCGTGGTGCGGACGCCATCAACTGGGGCGCGTGCGCCGCGGACTTCGACTTGGACGGCTGGACGGACCTGCTGGTGCTGCGTCTCGCCCAGGTCGGCGACGACGGTCAGAACCCGGCACGGCCCGTGCTGTATTTCAGTCGTCGCAATGGTTCGTTCGCGGAACTCGGGGAATCGCTGTTGCCGCCAGGCTTGTTGACGGTGGCGGAGGTGATGACCTGCGGCGATTTGCAGCGCAACGGTCGCATCGGCTGTTTCGTGGCCAACCACTGGCGCACCGACGGCGTGGCACAGGGAACGCTGCTGCTGCGCAACCAGGTCAAGCCGCTCGGATCCTGGATCGGCATCGACTTGCAGGGCACCGTGTCGGCCGCCAACGGCGCGCTGGCCCGCGTCGCGTTGCTGGGAACAGACAAGCCGCAAGTCGCCGTCTTCGGTGGCCAGGGTCCGGCGGGCGCACAGCACGACCCGGCCTTGCTCATGGCCGTCGGTGCCGCGAGCGAGGTCGGCATCCAAGTGCAATGGCCCAGCGGCATCGAGCAGCACGTTTCGGGTCTGGCAACAGGGACATACCATCAAATCATAGAGCCCCGCGCCTTGTCTGTTTCGCAGCGCGTGGCTCATGCGGACGGCAAGACCGCCATCGAGGTGGTTGTCGACCCGGCAGCGCTGGGGTCGGCGGGTGGTGCCATCGAGCGCAGCGGCGCCGGAACGTGGCAAGGCCCGCTGGCGGCCGGCAGGGACGGCAAACTGCACCGCACGTTGATCGCGCCAACAGCAGCCGGCGAGGCGCGCATTTTGGCGAAGGTCGGCGCTCTGACGTTGCGAGTCCGACCGCGGGTGCTGTTCGAGTAGGCTGCAAGTCAAGGTGGCGGCGACGGGTGCAGGGTTCCAGGCGCGGTCGCCGCCGCTGGGACCCACGGCGACACCAACTCGCGGGCGCGGACAACTGCCGCGACCGCTTGCGCGACCCGCGGGTCGGTGCCGACCCCTGCGCGTACGGCAAAAAAGCGCGTCATGAAATCTGTTGTTGAGCGGTTGGACGGATGCAACAAGCGCGTCACCGCCACCACGCCTGACGTGGCCGACGTCAAGGAAACCTCGACTTCACTGCGCGCGATGCGAACGTCGCCGACGCGCCACTGCGTCGGCCCGAGCTGGGCGCCGCTCGCGGGAAGCAGCGCGAACACGCTGGCCCCCTTGTCACCCGGGATGCACCACCCACCTTGATCCTGGCTGCGGCCTGCGACGGCGGACCTGTGCGCCGATTCAGAGGCCGCGCGGGCGAACCGCGCGATGTCGAAACCGTGAGCTTCAGAGCCGAGTTCGGCGGGCGGCTGCGCCTCCAGTCCCAGGCGCCACCGCAGCCACCCAAGCGCCAGCCGCGCATTGTGCCGCTCAAGCGGCCCCGCCGCATCGCGCAGCATCGGCACCGCCAGCAGCGGCAGGCGCAGCACAAGGTGATGCAGTGCATGTCGCTCGACGATGTCAGCGTAGCCAGTGCCGTCGCTGCGGCGCAGGTCCTCTCGATACCTGGCGGTGTCGGCAATCGGCGCGCGGAGTTCGGCGTGCGGCGGCGGGCGGAGCCCTGCCACGAGGTCGGTCACCATTTGGGACCAGAGCGTCGCCAGGGTGAGGTACCCCTCGACCGACAGGTGGATGTCATCGACCACGAAGGGTGCCTGAACCAGACCACCCGGCGATCGCTGCGCGACATAGGCGCGGAAGTCGAGAACGGTAGCGCCGTAGCGCGTGGCCGAAGCCTTCCAACTCTCGCCCATGCGCCGCATGCGCGCCTCATCTTGAGCGACCAGTTGCGAGGGTCCGGTGGCCGGCGCGTGTACCGGGCCATCGCTGGACGTCGCTGTCAGTGCACCGCGAACATCGCAATCTGCCGCGAGCAGACACGCCAGCACAGTGCGATACGCGGGTGTCGATGCAGCGAGGTAGGCGCCGAGGTCCACGCCGCTGCGCTCGCGCTTCAGATCGATTGCCGTCAGTGGGTTGCGCAGCGGCGTTGTGACCACGACCTGAGCGCCCATGGCGCGCGCCGTGCCGACCAGCACGTCGCTCCACGCCTGGAATCCGCGCAGTGGATCGCAGCCACGCCCTGAACTGGGCGGCCCGGTATTCCATTGATCTTGCTTCGGGTAGAGCAGATCGGGACCCCGCGCCCGCACGGTCCACAGCAGCCTGGAGTGCTCGACCGACCAACGCCACGCCGCATGCACGGTCGGCCATTCCGAGGGCCAGCACATTTCCCGATCCGCGTCGTAGCGGTCATTCAAACCCATGTAGAAGATCACGAAATCCGGCCGGTACTGCGCGATCGACACGAGGTGGTAATACGCATCCATGGTGAACGAACTCACCCGGCCCATGTTGACCACCGTCACGTGTCTGGCAGGCAGGGCGCGGCGCAGAAGATCGTAAAGCATCGTGGGAGCTGACGCGCGATAACCCCACGGCGTGCCCTGAACGCTGGATTCCCCGAACACGAAGACGCGCAGTTCGCCTGGCTGCCGACCGACGGCCAGCGGCTCGCCAACCACGGGATCAGGGGCGCGCATGGGGTGCCCATTCACGAGCGGCAGTTGACTCACATAGATGGCATCGCGCAGGTTCACCGGGGCTGGCACGGGGAGGGCGAGGCGCGCGCAGACCTCGAGCAGCGCGGCTGTCAGCGCGAAGCTCACCACCGAGACGCTGAGCCGCAGGGCCAACCGCGCCCGACCGCCTCGCACGCTGAGCGCTTTGTCAGGTGCCGTGGACTTCACCATGCTCGAATCCCGCTTGATCTCGCCGCATCACTTGCACGGGCTTTCCTCGAGCCGTCAGACGAGTCAGAAGAGGGTGTACATGACCGGCGCGACACCCGTAGCACTCAGCACGGCGATCGCAATGAGGAGCAGGAACACGAGTAGAATGGGAATCAGCCACCACTTCTTGTTGTCCAAGGCAAAGCGCAGCAGCGCGCTTGCGGTGTTTTGCCGCTGCGCTGGCCTGGTCGGGGGCAAAGGCTGATCCATCCGCGTCTCGTCTGGTTGCCGTTCGCAGGGCGAGGGCTGCGCCAACGTATCCGCGCGGCGCTGCCAATGCAACCTCACCCGCGCCTGGACATGCGCGGGAAAACCGCTCAAGCTCTGCGCAGGCGTGGTTCTGGCGCTACCGGACGGGCCGGTTGCGGTTGGCGCGGTCGCCGGCTGCAGGGCGATACCGTTCCCATGACCCGCAAACCCCCGACCAAGGCGCACCAGCAACCGGCTGCGGACGCCAAGCTCCGCTACCGTGCAGACATCGACGGCTTGCGCGCCATCGCGGTCTTGTGCGTCGTCGCCTTTCACGCGTTTCCCGCCCGTCTGCAAGGCGGATTCGTTGGTGTCGACGTCTTCTTCGTCATCTCCGGATTCCTCATTTCCAGCATTATCTTCAGCGGTCTCGCGCAAGGCACCTTCCGCTTTTCCGAGTTCTATGTGCGCCGCATCAAGCGCATCTTCCCGGCGCTGGTCGTGCTGCTCGCGTCCTGCTACGCCCTGGGTTGGTTCGTCTTGCTTGCCGCGGAGTTCCAGCAGCTGGGCAAGCACGTCCTAGGCAGCGCGGTGTTCGCTTCCAATGTCGTGCTGTGGAGCGAGGCTGGCTACTTCGATGCCTCTGCCGATCTCAAGCCCTTGCTGCACCTGTGGTCGCTCGGCATCGAGGAGCAGTTCTACATCCTCTGGCCATTGCTGGCCTATCTGGCGTTCCGGCGCCGCATTCCGCTGCTGACGCTGATACTGTCGATTGTCGCAGTCTCGTTCGCGGCGAATCTCGCTACGATCGCCGCTCATCCCGTGGCGACCTTCTACCTGCCGTTCACCCGTTTCTGGGAGCTGTTGGCCGGCTGCGCGCTGGCCCGCGTGGACAGCACCGCCGCCGCGTCGCGATCAAGAAACACGAACAACATCATGGCGTTCTCCGGCATCGCGCTCATCGTCGGCGCCGCTGTCGCCTTGGACAAGAACGTCGCTTTTCCCGGCTGGTGGGCGCTGCTGCCGACCGCCGGTGCTGTGCTCATCATCGCGGCAGGGTCTGGGGCATGGTTCAACCGCAACGTCCTCGCGCGGCGCTGGGTCGTCGCCGTCGGCCTCATCAGCTACCCGCTCTACCTCTGGCACTGGCCGTTGCTGTCGTTCGCTCGCATCCTGGCGATCACGCCACCGTCCCGTGGCTTGCGAATCGCGGCAGTGCTTGCGGGCTTCGTCCTTGCGGCATTGACGTACAAATTGGTCGAGAAACCGATTCGCCACCGGCCCGGGCTGAGGACACCAGTGGTTCTGTTTCTGCTGGCGGCCGTCCTGGCCGGCGTGGGCGCCGAGACCTTGCGCCGCGACGGCCTGCCGTCCCGCTTCCCGCCGCTGATCGGCCAGATCGTCAACCTCAATTATGACTACAAGACAGACGCCCGCGCCGAAAGCTGTTGGCTGAATAAGAACCAGGATTTCAGCGAGTATGCGCCATCCTGCCTCGACAAGGGCCAAGCGTCCCGGCACCAGCCGCTGCTGTTCGTGTGGGGCGATTCGCACGCGGCGCGCCTCTACCCGGGCCTCAAGCAACTGCAGCAGCACGCGTCGTTTCGCATCGCCCAGTACACCCGCGACGCCTGCCCGCCGATTCTCGGCATCGCCTATCCCAATTGCCGCAGCGGCAACGATCGCATCCTGGAGACCATCCGGGCCTCACAGCCCGATGTCGTCGTGCTTTTTTCCGCTTGGAATCACTACGAGTTCCGACCCGAGGAGATGCGCCATACCTTGCTGGCCCTGCAGCAAGCCGGAGTTGCCTCCGTCGTGCTCATCGGCCCGGCACCGCAATGGCAAGTGAGTCTGCCGAGGAGTATTCTTGAAGCATACCAGAGGGATCCTCTGCACCGGATTCCTGAGCGCCTGGAGACCGGCCTGGCGCCCGGCATCGCCGATCTCGACGCCTCGATGCAACAGTTGCCGACCCAAGTGCCGATACCCGTGCGCTATGTGTCTGCCTGGAAAACGCTCTGTACCGCGGATGGTTGCCTGGCCCGTGTGGGCGACAAGCCCGAGTCGATCACGAGCTGGGATTACGGCCACCTGACCACCGCCGGCGCAGCCTATCTCGCGCGCAGACTGCCGATCGATTTTCTCGGGTCGACACAGGCAGCGGCGCGCTAGATGCCGGCGCTGCCAGAGGGAACACCGCGGCGTCAGATGCGCCATCGGTCCTGCCCGGCCGCTGCGCCAGCCCGCTTGCCAGCAGCCAACGCGTTTGGGTATCGTGCCCCATGCCCGCGAACCACCCCATCCGCCGCGAACTGCGCCATGCCGTCTTGCTCTGCGCCGGCGTCGCCTCGGCCGGGATGGGCATCAAGGGCTTCTTGCTGTCCAGCAACTTCATCGACGGCGGTGTCACCGGCATCTCCATGTTGCTGGCCAAGATCACGCCCTTGCCGCTCGCCGTCTGGCTGCCCCTGGTCAACTTGCCGTTCGTCATCCTCGGTTACTGGCAGGTCGGCCGCGCCTTTGCCTTGCGCAGCGCCATCGCCATCGCCGGCCTCGCGCTGGTCGTCGCCTTCGTCCACTACCCCGAAGTCACTAGCGATCGCGTGCTGACAGCCGTCTTCGGCGGCTTTTTCCTCGGCGCCGGCATCGGCCTGGCCGTGCGCGGCGGCGGCGTGCTCGACGGCACCGAGATCGGCGCCTTGCTCATCAGCAAGCGCAGCCATCTCTGGAAGATCGGCGACGTCATCCTCGGCTTCAATACCGTGCTGTTCTTGGCTGCGATGTCCGTCCTCGGCGTCGAAGCCGCGCTCTACTCGATCCTCACCTACATCACCGCGGCGCGCACCCTCGACTTCGCCTTGCACGGACTGGAGGAATACACCTCGCTGACGATCGTCGCCGACCACAGCGGCGAGATCCGCGCCCGCATCACCGCCGATCTCGGCCGTGGCGTCACCGTGTTGCGCGGCACTGGCGGCCACACCGGCCTTGAGCGCCAAGTGCTCTATTGCGTCGTCACCCGCCTGGAAATCGGCAAGGTCAAGGCCATCATCGCCGCCCTCGATCCCGACGCGTTCGTCGTCACGCAGTCCTTGTCCAGCGTCGATGGCGGCGTCGTGCGCCGCCCGGCCATGCACGGCACGGCACGTCCGCCTGCGCCGCGGTCTGCGCGCAAAACACAATCAGCTCAGGAACCTGCGAGCCAAGACTGACCTGCGCCAGCCTGACGATTCCGCTGCTCAGGCGCTCGATGTGGAAAAAATCGACACATGTTGATATTTTCAACACGCGGCGTCGCTGCTGCGATTTGCCAAGTCTGCGAAACAGCTTTACGTTGATCGCCACGAGGTGCGACTTGGCGCGCTTTTTGCTCACTCAACGCGCGACACGCAACGGAGGTGCGACATGCGAACACGAGTGTGGATGATTCCGGCCCTGGTTCTTGGACTTGCCGGGTGCTGGCTAGACAACAACACGTCGGCTGGCGGCGGCTATGCCAACGATGTCGGCAGCGGCAAGATCGAGGACACAACAGCCAGCGCGGACGCGCCGGGCGCCAAGGATACGGTCGTCAACTATGCCGATGCAATCCTGAAGTATGACGTAAGTTCAACCAATTGCACCATCGGCAGCCCATCGAGTTGCCCGGGCATTGCGGCGTCGTTCTGCGAAGTCGCACAGGGTCAGTGCACCGGCGGCGGAAAATGCACCACGATTCCAACGGCATGCACTCAGGAGTACGGCCCCGTCTGCGGCTGCGACGGAAAAACCTATGACAATCCATGCTATGCGCATGCCGCCGGGGTCAACGTCGACAAGGGCGGCGCCTGCGCGCCCGGCCCCGGCACCTGCACCATCGGCGCCAACACCGGCTGTCCCAGCAATGCGTACTGCGCAGGCGGCGTCGGCAGTTGCAGCGGCACAGGCGGTTGTGCTGCGATGCCAGAAGCTTGTGACATGATGTACGCGCCAGTGTGCGGCTGCGACGGCAAGACCTACGGCAACGCGTGCAGTGCCGCGGCGGCGGGCATGAACGTTGTGGCAAGCGGTGAGTGCGCAAAACCAAGCAATCTCAAGTGGTACTACACCTGTGGATCGCCAGTGTGCAAGGGCGTCCAGCCAACGCCATCCGGCATGAAGAAGTGCACGACGCAGAACGCGGGCGACGCGTGCAGCACGGCCGACGATGTGTGTGATCCTCAGGATACGTGCGAGCGGCACCTGAAGTGCGCCGACAAGGATCCACGGCAGGGGCCGGGTGGCTGCCCGATCTCACGACGCGAATTCAAGAGTGATATCCGGTATCTTCAACCTGCAGATCAGGAGTCGCTGCGCCAGGAGTTGCTGCAGACCCGCCTTGCCACCTACCGCTACACGGCGGCGGGAGCGAATGCGCCGCGCCAGCTCGGCTTCATCATCGACGATCGACCGGAGAGCCCGGCGGTGGACGACAAGCGTGACATGGTTGATTTGTATGGCTACTTATCGATGTCGGTGGCGACGCTGCAGGTCCAGCAAAAGCAGATTCAGGTGCTTCAGCAGGAGTTGGCCGAGCTGCGCCAGACGTGCGGGCGGTCGATGTCGCTGCGCTGACGTCACCCGTGTTGGCGGATGCCAGACGAGCAGGAGCCGTCTCCGGCCTCTCAACTGGTGCCATCGAAGATCAGTTGGCAGCCATTGAGCTGGACACTTCGGGCAACTTCCGTCCGAAATTGCCGTTCTTCTGGGTTGACAGGGCTTCTGCGTGTGTAACGATCTCGCCGCGGCCGCTGGATGGTCCGCGGAGGGGATCTGAAATGCGCGCAACACATTGGCAGGTGTCTGCAATCGCTACACTTTTATTGACGGCTTGCGGGACGACGACGTCCGGCAGCGGCACCGCACCGAATGACACTGTCGGCGCAACGGCCAAGGACGCGGCGCAGGACGTCGCCGCGGCCAGCCCGGATGCCGCTGATTCGGTTGGAAAAGCGGACACGATTGCCGCGTCCGATGTTCCCGCGGTCACCGATGTCGCCGGCAGCCAGGATGTCGCGGCCGCGGCGGATGTGGGCGGTGGAGCGGGCGGCGGATGCACTGCGCTTGCTACGTGCTGTCCCCAGATCAAGGACGCGTACTACAAGGGTAACTGCGAAAAGGCGGTGGCGGGCGGCGATGCCGCCGTCTGTGAGTCGGTCCAGGCCGGTCTTGTGGGATCGGCACTCTGCCAGGTCGGCACCGTCATCGCCGACATGTGCGCCGAGTTGGGCAAATGCTGTGCGAAGATTACGGTCGTCGACCTCCAGAAGCAGTGCAACGGCACCGTGGGGAACAAAAACCAACAGATATGCCAGATGTCTCTGCAGTACTATCAGAGCAACGCTTACTGCAGCAAGTGACGAAACGCTCCCCCCATCCCGCCCGTTCTTGATCTTCGCGCCATCCCGATCCTCAATCCGAACGCACGGCGCTGCGGCGCTGCGGGCCGGACCCGGGGCCCATGTCGCCTGAAAAAGCGCCCGGTTGACGACGCATGAGGCGCGGCGTACAAGGTCGCTGCGGCGCGCCCCTGCGGTGCAGGCCTTCTTTGCGCCAACGGCCACGACTGCTACGCTGTGGCCCGTCGGACCCGCGCGTCTCGCGCCGGAGGTTGCGGTGTTGGTTCGTGTTCTTCGGTGTTTGCTGCCCTTGACGATCTGCTGCGGCCTCGTGCTCGCTGGCATTGGC
>Ga0172369_10001523_pt1 | contig 33313 bp, 29 predicted proteins | sample LakKiv25m_FD_114539 | JGI IMG/M metagenome (GOLD analysis project Ga0172369, IMG submission 114539) | Freshwater microbial communities from Kabuno Bay, South-Kivu, Congo - kab_022012_11.25m | ecosystem: Environmental > Aquatic > Freshwater > Lake | place: Democratic Republic of the Congo... | reverse complement strand
CTCACCTATAGCGAAAACGACCAGAAAATTATTATTGAACTGACGCAGGAACGCTGGTTTCTGGAAATTTACCGCACCTTAATTGAAACCCTGCAAGGCTTGGCCTGGATGATGCTGGTATTTTTCATGGTGGCGCTATTTGCCTATGTGATTGTGCGCTGGTCGGAAATGAAGTATCAGAAACCTTGAATATGAAGGAATAAGAAATATTTTCAAACAGTTCTGTCAGATGCTTTGATTCAAGGCGTGTTATGGTAAACAGAAGAACAACGCGACTGGACATGACTACTATTTTATTAATAAATGAAATCTATCAACCGATAAATTTTAGTTATTATTCCCGCTAGGGTCGATAGTGCTTAAGTCTAATCTCCTAAAGTCTATCTAGAAGCGATACCCATCCCATGATAAAAATTAGTTATTGATCAAGATTGCACCGTGTTGGAACAGGTGCAGATCAATACGGGATACAAATATTTCAATTAGAATTCGGGTAAAACAACGTGTCTACAACTGTATTAGTAATTAACTGCGGATCTTCTTCAATTAAATACGCGCTTGTTTCTGAACGTCGCGAAGACCGTATTTTTGGTTTGGCTGAAAATTTAGGATCTGCCGAGGCACGTATTAAAGGGATCACTGTCGGAGGTGAACCGCTCGAACTTTCTATTCCGCATGCAGATCATGAAAAAGCCTTAGAAACCATTTTATCGCGCTTGTCACAATACAATCCTCAAGCGATTGGCCACCGTGTAGTACATGGCGGCAGCTTGACCAAAGCCGAGCGCTTAACCCCAGAAATTATTCAACGCATTCGTGAAGCAACCCCACTGGCACCGTTACATAACCCGGCGCACCTAGTGGGCATTGAAGCGACCATGCGTTTATTCCCTGAATTACCTCAGGTTGCTGTATTTGATACGGCATTCCACCAAACCATGCCAGCGCATGCCTATCGTTATGCCGTGCCAAAATTCCTGTACACCGATCATAACGTACGTCGTTACGGCTTCCACGGCACCAGCCATGCCTATGTTTCTGAACGCGGTTCAGAACTGGCCGGCAGCCTGAAACAAGGTGGCTGGTTAACAGCGCATCTGGGCAATGGTAGCTCGACCTGTGCCATCTGGAACGGTGAAAGTGTAGATACCTCTATGGGCCTTACCCCACTTGAAGGTCTGGTGATGGGTACCCGTAGTGGTGATGTAGATCCATCTTTACACACTTTCCTGGCCAGCAACCTGGGTTGGGATATCTACAAAATTGACAAGATGCTGAACAGCCAAAGCGGTCTACTCGGTTTATCTGGCCTATCTAACGATATGCGCACCCTGATTGAAGCCTCTGAACAAGGCAATGAAGATGCAACCCTGGCGATTGAAGTATTCTGCTACCGTTTAGCGAAATCTTTAGCAGCATTAAGCTGTGGCTTACCGCGTCTAGATGGTCTGTTCTTCACGGGTGGTATTGGTGAAAACTCGGCTTATATCCGTGAAAAAACCCTGTCTTACTTACCTCACTTCGGCTTTAACTTTAGCAAAGAGAAGAATGACAGCCTGAAACGTGGCACCGAAGGTCGTATCGATAACGGTACCGGTCCACAAATCTGGGTAGTTCCAACCGATGAAGAAGGCCGTATCGCCAAAGAAACCAGCGCGGTGGTGGAGTCTGAGTTGGGAGCAACTCCGGCAAAAAAGTCTGAATTAGAAACTGCGATTGCTTAAGCAATCGCAGTTTTACCCTGTTTACTTTTGGCTGATTTGAATAATACCTTATGAAAACAATTCTACTTGTCCCGACTGGAGAAGGTGTTGGTCTAACATCTGCATGTTTAGGTCTGGTGTATGCTTTGGAATGCCAGGGCATTAAACCCGGTTTCGTCAAACCTTTCTCTCAAGAATTACAGCCTGAAAACGAACGGACGACAGCGCTGTTTGAGCATGTATCTAAAACCAAAACGGTTCAACCCATTCCTTATGCACAGGTGGTGCATCAACTGAGCCATGACCAGCAAGATGAATTACTGGAAGAAGCGGTTCGTTTACACCGTGAAGTGGCCAAACAGCATGACCTGATTATTGTCGAAGGTCTGTTACCGAATTTCCGTGACAGCTTCGCAGATGACCTGAATGCCCTGCTGGCTCAAGCCCTAGATGCACAGGTAGTGATTGTTAGCGGTGCCGACATCAACAATCCGCTTCGTTCTGCTGAACGAATTGAACACCAGATTCGTAACTTCGGTGGTGCAGAATCAAATCGTTTACGCGGTGTGCTGTTTATGCGGACCAAAGGTTTGCCAGAAGATTCTGCGCAAATTCCTGTCACGATTGATCTAAACCTGCGTTTACTGTCAGATACCAGCAAGTTTGTGGCCAGCATTCAGCAAACTTATAGCTACATTGGCACAGAAAAACTGCCAGTGATTGGTTTGGTACCATTTAGTAATACCCTGAGCGTGCCGCGCCTGTCTGATCTGGCAGCGCATATTTCTGCCCAGTGGATTCATGAGGGCGAAGCCAATACACGTCGTGTGTTACATAGCAGCCTGATTACTTCGAATATCGAGCATGAACTGCACAAGTTTGTGGCCGGTGAACTGATTATTACCGCAGCTGACCGTACCGATGTACTACTGGCCAGCAGTCTGGCCAACAGCAACGGTATTCCTTTAGCAGGCTTAGTCTTAACCGAGCAGCATCAACCGAATGAACAGGCCTTAAATTTCTGTCAAACTGCCATCAAGCAAGGTTTGCCAGTATTACATACCCCTTTAACCACCTTTGAAACTGCGCAACAGCTCTCGACTTTCGGTAACGAAATTCCGGTCGATGATATTGAACGCGCTGAACAGGTGACCCGTTTTGTGTCCAGCCATATTGATCCGGAATGGTTAAACTCGCTGATTAGCGGTGCGCATAGCCCACGTTTATCGCCTTCTGCCTTCCGTCATGAGCTGGTACAAAAATCAATTGCAGCGAAAAAACGCATTGTTTTACCTGAGGGTGATGAGCCACGTACAGTTCAGGCTGCGGCCATCTGCCAATCGCGTGGTATTGCGCACTGTATCTTGCTGGCCAAACCTGAAGCCGTAGTTGAAGTAGCCAAAGCCCGTGGTATTGAATTGCCGCATGACTTAGAAATTATTGATCCGGATCTGATTCGCGAAAACTATGTCGAGAAAATGGTTGAGCTGCGTAAAGGCAAACTTAACGAATTACAGGCACGCGAACAGCTTCAGGATACGGTGGTTTTAGGTACCATGATGCTGGCACTGGATCAGGTTGATGGCTTAGTTTCAGGTGCAGTACATACCACGGCCAATACCGTACGTCCGGCCTTCCAGCTGATTAAAACTGCACCTGAATATTCACTGGTATCTTCAGTATTCTTTATGCTGCTGCCAGATGAAGTTTATGTGTATGGTGACTGTGCGATTAACCCGGACCCGGATGCAGAACAACTGGCTGAAATTGCCATTCAATCTGCTGACTCGGCCAAAGCCTTTGGTATTGACCCGCGTATTGCCATGATCTCTTACTCAACCGGAACTTCAGGTGCCGGTGCCGATGTAGAAAAAGTAGCGCAAGCGACTGAAATTGCCAGACAGCGCCGTCCAGACCTGCTGATTGATGGCCCGCTGCAATACGATGCTGCATCGGTTGAAAGCGTTGGTCGTTCTAAAGCGCCAAACTCTCAGGTGGCTGGTCGTGCCAATGTGTTTATTTTCCCTGATCTGAACACGGGTAATACCACTTATAAAGCAGTACAGCGCTCTGCCAATGTGGTGAGTGTTGGCCCAATGTTGCAAGGTTTGAACAAGCCGGTAAATGACCTGTCACGCGGTGCATTGGTCGATGATATTGTGTTTACCATTGCTCTAACTGCAATTCAGGCTGAACAGCAGTCTGCTTAAATACTGTTTTTAACAAGCTCCGCTTCACCCACCCTGTCGAAAGATAGGGTGGTTTTTTAATTTAGACCAGACGTATCAAATACATCTCATTTTCCGTATAGGTTAGGTGGTAATCACATGCCTTTAACATTAAAAAATAACAACGAAGTTTTTAAACAGATCTTTGAAATCGCCAATCAATTTGACAAAGAGCAAGAAAATTATCTCATTGCGTATTCCCATTTTTTAAATTATTTCAAAAAAACAGATGTACTCACCCTGGATGACATTGTTATCGGCATCAGCTTTACCTATTCGTGGTTGCCGACTATTTTGAAAAAAATTGATTTAACTGCAGCAGATGATCTGATCAAAATATTTAACAAAGCAAAACAAGGTCATCAATTAACAGTACCAGAACTTCAAACACTCAAAAGTGCATTCAATAACTCTCTTGTCGGTGTATCTAAATTGTTGCACTTTATTCATCCTGAACACTATGCGATTTGGGATAGCCGTGTATTTAGATTCTTAAGCGGCAACGAACCCCATAACTTCGCATTTAAACGTCCTGAAACTTATCTGGAATATCTAACGCTTCTGGACGAATTAAAAAATGAGGCGGTTTTTGAAAGTTTTTATCGTTTAATGCAAGACAAAGTGGGTTATCAGATTTCAGCATATCGAGCTTTAGAACTTGCCTTCTTTAAAGGAGGATAAAGCAAAGCTATAAACAAATTTTGAGAATTGAGAATTGAGAATTGAGAATTGAGAATTGAGAATTGAGAATTGAGAATTGAGAATTGAGAAAAATATTATTTTTATCAGCCTAAAATGAAAAAAGAAGATAAAGCTTAAGCTTGATCTTCTTTTTGGCCATACATCCAAGTTGCAGCGATATATACACAAAAGCCCGCAACCATCAAAATACCTGTTGTCATCTTTAAGGTCTCATTTTTGGATGTGACAATTATGCGAAAGTTTTATGACAGTTATATGACAAAACCGAAATATTTAAATTTTATTAAATAATTAAAATTCAACAACTTAATGAAATTTCATCTAAACTTAAGCTGTAATATGACATTAATTTCAGCTCAAATATGACAAAACCGCCCGCCAAATACAGTAAAAATCACCCAAAATCCTGTGTAAAAGCACCACTATAAACTTTCGGCCAATCCACTTCTAAAACGCCCACAATGCCGTCATTTTGTCTTATAATTTAGCCCGCTAGCTATCAGCCCGCTCAAGAGAATTTTGATATGACAACTATTATCAAGCAAGATGACTTGATCACATCGGTTAAAGATGCGCTTCAGTTCATTTCTTACTATCACCCACAAGATTTCATCCAAGCGATGAGCCGTGCGTATGACCGTGAAGAAAACAAAGCTGCAAAAGATGCGATTGCACAAATCTTAATTAACTCTCGTATGTGTGCAGAGGGTCACCGCCCAATCTGTCAAGATACCGGTATCGTCAACGTATTCGTTGAAGTGGGCATGGATGTTAAATTTGATTTAACAATGAGCTTAGACGACGCGATTAACGAAGGTGTACGCCAAGGTTACTTAGAAAATTCGAACGTCCTTCGTGCATCTGTACTTGCTGACCCTGCATTTGGTCGCAAGAACACCAAAGACAACACCCCTGCGGTGATTTACCACAAACTGGTTCCAGGCAATAAAGTCGACATTACTGTTGCAGCCAAAGGTGGCGGTTCAGAAAACAAATCTAAACTGGCAATGCTTAACCCATCTGACTCAATTGTAGATTGGGTACTGAAAACTGTTCCAACCATGGGTGCAGGCTGGTGTCCACCAGGTATGCTCGGAATCGGAATCGGTGGTACTGCCGAAAAAGCCATGATGCTGGCCAAAGAAGCACTCATGGAAGAGATCAACATGGACGAACTGCTTCGTCGTGGTCCACAAAATAAACTTGAAGAACTTCGTATTGAAATCTTCGAAAAAGTAAACGCACTCGGTATTGGTGCACAAGGTCTGGGCGGTTTAACCACTGTACTTGACATCAAGATTAAAGATTACCCTTGTCACGCTGCGGGCAAACCAGTCGGTATGATTCCGAACTGTGCTGCAACACGTCACGCACACTTCACTTTAGATGGTTCAGGCGTTGCGCATATTCAGGCACCACGTCTTGAAGATTATCCTGAAGTCACTTGGGATTCATCTTCGTCTAAACGTGTTGACCTCGACAATATCACCCAAGAAGAAATGAACTCTTGGCAACCAGGCGATACGCTGCTGCTAAACGGTATCATCTATACCGGCCGTGATGCTGCACACAAACGTATGGTTGACATGCTCAACAACGGTGAAGAATTACCGGTTGATTTAAAAGGCAAGTTCATCTACTACGTAGGTCCTGTTGATCCAGTCGGTGATGAAGTGGTTGGCCCTGCAGGTCCGACAACAGCGACTCGTATGGACAAGTTCACTCGTCAGGTGTTAGAAGCGACTGGTCTTTATGGCATGATTGGTAAAGCAGACCGTGGTCCTGCGGCTATTGAAGCGATTAAAGACAACAAAGCAACTTACCTGATGGCTGTCGGTGGTGCTGCGTACCTGGTATCTAAAGCCATCCGCGAAGCTGAAGTGGTTGCTTTTGAAGACCTCGGTATGGAAGCGATCTACAAGTTTGTAGTAAAAGATATGCCGGTATCTGTCGCAGTTGACGTAAACGGTACTTCTGTACACGCGACTGCACCAAAAATCTGGCAAGCTAAAATTGGCAAGATTCCAGTGGTTGATTCCGCTGCTGGCTAATGAATGCTGTTGAAGCTATTGAAAAAGCACCCAAATCTGGGTGCTTTTTTTATTTCCCGATTCAAGCATTTTTACCAGGTGCGTGGGTCCCACAATTTAAATGGCTTGGTCAACTGCACATCGCTGGCAGGGTCATAATCAGCATGTTTGATTTTTTGTGCCTTGGAGCGAATTTTACCGGTACTCTGGTCTTCAGCCACAAAGTTATAACTGTGCGATTTCAATTGAGTAAAAGCAATTTCATTGAGGCCTACTGTTTCCGGCATCATAATTAAGGGGCCAGAAACCGTGCGGCGGGTACTGCTATTTTCTTCATCATATTTAATAAAATAGGACTTGCCTGCTTCAACGGAAAAATCCAGATACTTTGGCTTTTGAAAATGTTGCACACCTAGAGGACGACTGGTAGATAAACGGTAATCCCCGGCTGGCAATTCAATCCAGTAATAATGATTATGCAGCAGGCTTGGAATGCGTTCGCTATTGATAAATAGGCTGGAGGCTACAATTTCCTGACGGTTCCAGCGTGAATCCGGACGATATAAATACACCACGGCGGCCTGATCATGCTGCGGCTGAATGGCCTGAAAGCGCTGACCCAATTTCTGATTGACCCAACCGCCAATGGTAAACATGCCAAAACGGTACTGTTCCAGCAAAGTTGGCTTTTCGTTCTGATCAATGGCTTTTAACGTAGAGGTGGGCGGCAGCTGCGCCTCGGTTGACGACTTCCCATGACAGCCAGCCAATGCGACAGCCAGAAATACGATTGATATAGCACGCATGAACATCCTTCATTCCTTCGTTTTTATTTTTACACTTAACGCTTTTTCAATATTTTTATTGGGTTGGGCATCCAGGCCCTGATGCAGAGATTAGCACTCTGTCTTGTTTTTTCAAATAAAAAAACGTGCGAAAACCGTTGATTCCCGCACGTTTCTGACGAATAGCGTCTTAAGCCGTTTTTGAATTCACGACTTTTAAATCGGCTTTCGGCTGTTCTACCGCAGCTTCTTTACTTTGACGTTCCGCTTTTAATTCCGGCTTGGCCTGACCATTAATTACCGCTTCAGTGATGATGACCGTGCCTACATCATTACGACTTGGCAAGTCATACATGATTTCAAGCAAGGCGTTTTCCAGAATTGAACGCAGACCACGCGCACCCGTATTACGTTCCAAGGCTTTTTTCGCCACTGCACGTAATGCGGCATCATCAAAGATCAGATCGACATTTTCCATCTCGAACAGATATTCGTATTGACGCGTCAAGGCATTCTTCGGCTCGGTCAGAATCTGCATTAATGCGTCTTCATCCAGCTCATCCAGCGTTGCAATGACTGGCAAACGGCCAATAAATTCCGGAATTAAACCGAATTTCACCAAATCTGTTGCTTCAACCTGACGGAACAGTTCAGACAGCTTTTTACTTTCATCCTTGTTACGTACTTCAGCGGTAAAGCCAATACCACCTTTTTCCTGACGTTGCTGCACAATTTTCTCTAGACCCGAGAATGCACCACCACAGATAAACAGGATGTTTGAAGTATCAATCTGGATAAATTCCTGCTGTGGATGCTTGCGGCCACCCTGCGGCGGAATAGAAGCCACTGTGCCTTCAATCATTTTCAGCAAGGCCTGCTGCACACCTTCACCCGATACATCACGGGTAATCGACGGGTTTTCAGACTTACGGGTAATCTTGTCGATTTCATCGATATAGATAATGCCTTTTTGCGCCTTTTCGACATCATAATCGGCTTTTTGCAGCAGCTTCTGCACGATGTTTTCAACATCTTCACCTACATAACCGGCTTCGGTTAAGGTGGTGGCATCGGCCATAGCAAACGGAACATCCAGCAAACGCGCTAAAGTCTGTGCCAATAAGGTTTTACCCGAACCGGTTGGACCCACCAGCAGGATATTACTTTTGGCAATTTCGACTGCATCATTGGTTTTCTGACCGTTATGCGTGACTTTCAGACGCTTATAGTGGTTATAAACTGCCACTGATAAGGTCTTTTTAGCCAGGTCCTGACCAATGACATACTGATCCAGTGCAGCGCGAATTTCATGCGGTTTTGGCAACGGACGGGCGGCCCAGTCACTCGACTCAACTTGTTGACTGGTCTGAACCAGATCCAGGCATACGTCCACACATTCATTACAGATATAAGCGTCCTCGCCTGCAATCAGCTTCCCGACTTCAGACTGCGTTTTACCGCAAAATGAACAATGTTTTTGTCCTTGAGGATGTTCGGACATATTCTCTCCAATTTAAATCTTTAAAACTTATGGACGCTTAGATAACACTTCGTCCACTAAACCGTATTCTTTGGCCTGCTGTGCAGTCATAAAGTTATCACGGTCGGTATCTTTGGCCACTTTTTCATAGTCCTGGCCGCTGTGCTCTGCCATCAAACGGTTCAAGCGCTCTTTAATGAACAGGATTTCACGCGCATGAATTTCAATATCAGAAGCCTGACCACGGAAACCGCCTAAAGGCTGGTGAATCATGACCCGGGCATTTTCTAGGCAGTAACGTTTGCCTTTGGAACCGGCATTCAGCAGGAATGCACCCATTGACGCTGCCTGCCCCATACAGTAAGTCACCACATCTGGCTTGATAAACTGCATGGTGTCATAAATCGCCATACCGGCAGTAACTGAGCCGCCTGGCGAGTTAATGTATAAATGAATATCCTTATCTGGGTTCTCTGCCTCTAAAAACAACATTTGCGCCACAATCAAGTTGGCCATGTTGTCTTCAACCTCACCCGTTAAAAAAATCACCCGTTCACGCAAAAGACGTGAATAAATATCAAAAGAACGCTCACCACGAGATGATTGCTCAACGACTACTGGAACCAATGCGTTATCAATTGATGGAACATACATACGTTTATTTATTCCTAAATTCTTGTGAGTTCACCCATGATCACAATATGAGGGATAATCATCTAAATTGCAAAATATTCACCCACAATTCATGGATATTTTTTGCATAAGCTTTGTAAACTTTAAAACTATCCAAGTTTTTATATTATATAAAAAAGGCGCCTTAGGCGCCTTTTTTACTTCAGCTGAAATTAGCCTTGTTGACGAGCTTGTTGCTCTTTCAATAAGTCTTCGTAGCTGACTTGTTTGTCAGTCACTTTTGCAGCTGCAAGAATGTGATCAACCACCTGGTCTTCTAACACAACTGCTTCAATTTGAGCACGTTGCTGTTTGTCATTTTTGAAGTATTCAATTACTTCGTTTGGATCTTCATAAGAAGATGCCATGTCTTCGATGTAAGCATCAACACGCGCAGCATCCACTTCAAGTTTCGCGTCTGCTAAAACTTTGCTCACCAATACGCCAAGTTTTACAGATTTTTCAGCTTGTTCTTTGAACAGTTCGTCTGGAAGCATGCTTGAGTCAAATGCTTTCGCACCTTGCGCACCAAACTGCTGCGTGAACTGTTGGATCATTTGTTGACGTTGACGGTCAATTTCTTGCTTAACCATAGATTCTGGAACTTCGATTTCGTTCGCAGCAACCAGTGCATCAAACGTTGCACCTTTCACCTGGTTACGAAGACCGTTTTTCACTTCACGTTCCATGTTTTTACGAACGTCAGCTTTTAACTTTTCAACACCTTCTTCTTCAGTTAAACCAAAGATTTTTAAGAATTCAGCATCAACTTCTGGAAGTTTTTGTTTTTCAACCAGTTTTACATTGATTTTGAACTGAGCTGCTTTACCTGCCAGCTGTTCAGCTTGGTAATCTTCCGGGAAAGTTACATCAATAACTTTCTCTTCACCTTTTTTCATGCCCACGATGCCATCTTCAAAGCCCGGGATCATACGGCCAGAACCTAATACCAGTTTGAAGTCTTCAGCAGAACCGCCTTCAAATTTCTCGCCATCTACTGTGCCTTCGAAATCAAAAGTCACTTGCATGTCTTTTTTCGCCATGCCTTTGGTTTCAGCCCAAGTTGCGCGCTGCTTTTGCAGGTTTTCGATCATTTGATCTACATCTTTGTCGCTAACTTCAGATGCTTTACGCTCAACTTCCAGACCTTCGAATTTCACTTCAACTTCTGGATAAACTTCAACAGTCGCTTCATATACTAAAGCGTCGTCTTTCATTTCAGTTTTTTCAATGTTTGGCATACCAACAGCATTGATTTTTTCTTGTTGGATTGCTTCAAATACGGTGTCACGAATGATGTCGTTTACAACTTCTTGATAGATACCCGCGCCATATTCACGACGTACAACGTTTACAGGCACTTTACCTGGACGGAAGCCGTTAATCTTCGCAGTTTTAGCTGTGCGTTTTAAGCGAGCTTCGAACTGCTCGTTAATACGGCTCGTCGGTACAGATACATTTAAACGACGGGCAACGCCCGAAACCGCTTCAGAAGTTACTTGCATGGCTTCCTCGATATTTAGTAATAACAGTTTTTAAAAAAGTGCCATATTATATGACAACATTTAAAGATATACAAAATAACAAGCGATCAGCACAATTTTTCGGCTTAAATTCTTCATATTCCCTTCGCTATTTTTATCTGTTGTCTAATATTTGTTGCAAATGATAAGTACTATCATTAATATTCAATGGTTTTTAACTCATATTTTTAACTATTCTTCTTATATCCCAATACTGGAATTCGGTTATGCGCACCTTTAACCTTCGCCCGCTTTCGCTCGCGATTCTTGGAATTTCTGCTAGTTCCGCATTTGCAAATACAACCACTGAAACAACAGCTGACCCGACACATCAATTATCCACAATTGTGGTTTCAGCGGCAGGTTTTGAACAAGAGCTAAAAAATGCACCCGCATCTATTAGTGTGGTGACCAAAGAAGATATTGAAAAGAAAAATGCCACCAGCATTGCTGATTTATTAGCTGATGTCCCTGGAGTCGATATTCGTAACGGCGTAGGTAAAACCTCAAACTTAAATATCGGTTTGCGTGGTATGGGGCAAGAATACACGCTGATTCTGATTGATGGACGTCGTCAAACCACATCTTCAGATGTCACCCCGAATGGTTTTGGTGAAACCTCAAATGGATTTTTGCCACCACTTGCTTCAATTGAACGCATTGAAGTAATTCGTGGTCCTATGGCAACGCGCTATGGCTCAGAGGCAATGGGCGGTGTGATTAATATCATTACCAAAAAAGTATCAGATGAATGGAATGGTAATGTCACTGTTAGCGGCAATGTGATGGAAAACAATGCCGAAGCCGATTCATGGAAAACCAGTTTTGTTGTCAATGGCCCACTGATCAATGACCGTTTAGGCTTACAACTACGTGGTAGCTATTTAGACCGTCAGCGTTCAGAACGCATTCAGGGCTCAACAGGTCGTGACCCACGCCCAAGTACAGCAGACAATTACGATGTTGGTGCTAAACTCGACTTTAAACTGGATGATCAAAATTCATTTTGGATAGATGGTTTTCATTCTAGCCAGCAATATAAAAATGAAGATAACCGTTTAGGGACTTTAGATACCGCAACCAAAGCATCAGGTTATAAAGATGAATTAGAATTTAACCGTACTCAAATTTCTTTGGGACATGAAGGTGATTACGATTTCGGGATTTGGAAAAGCTATGTTAGCCATTCAGACACTGAAACTAAAGGTCGTACTCTACCAACCGAGGCTTTTGACAAAACTGCGCAGCAGAACAATCCACTCATTGGCAGTGACCGTACTTTAGAAAATACCGATCTGGTTGCAGATAGCCATCTGATTTCGACCTTTGGTGCGCACAAAGTTACAGTCGGTGCAGAATATAAAAAGCTCACCATTCGTGACAATATCGCGCAACATAAAAGCGGCAAAGATGAATTTGAGAAAGACTCTTGGGCAATCTATGCCGAAGATGAGTGGAGCTTACTCGACAATTTGACCTTCACGTTTGGTACACGCTATGAAGACCACTCTGGTTTTGGTGGCGAGTTTAGTCCACGTGCTTATTTAGTCTGGAACACCAATGATATTTTAACCATTAAGGGTGGTGTCAGCACAGGTTATAAAGCACCTTCGCCTAAGGCACTCTACGATGGTTTAATCAATATGAGTGGTCAGGGTTCGACCTATGTATTTGGTAACTCTGCTTTAAAACCAGAAACATCGACCAATTACGAACTTGGTTTTAATTTACAGCCTAATGATCAGCTGAATTTTACCGCCACAGGCTTTTACAGCCAAATTGAAGATGCTATTGTTTCCCAAGACATCTCTAATTTAGCGATTTGCCCAGTAAAGAGTTGCTCTAGAAGTGTAAATGCCAATAAAGCCAAAATCTATGGTGCTGAGACGTCTTTGCAGTACAGCATTATTCCTGAATGGGATATTAAAGCGGCCTATACTTACACCAAAAGTGAAATTACAGATGGTGAGGATGAAGGACTGTACTATAACAACAATCCTCGCAATGCCTTTAACCTGACCTCGACTTGGCACATTAATCCGAACGTTGATGTATGGTTACAACATGAATACAAGTCAGCCCGTTTGCGCTTCAAACATCTACCAACAACACCACAATCTAGCGATTTTGAAGAATACAAAATCATGGGCGATAAATTTGGTGGCTATAACGTATTTAACTTAGGTGCAAGCTATACCGTAACAGATAATCTTCGTTTCAATATGGCGGTGAATAACCTATTAGATAAGGACTTCACCAAAGATAATCAGAGCTATACCTATGACAACAATGGTAAAACTCAAACTGCAACTGCCTATAAATACTTAGACATTGGTTCATCTGTTTCGGGCACATATTTAGCAGGTCGCAACTACTGGCTTTCTGTTTCTTATGACTTCTAAGCCTTAAATTTCTTTTTTCAACCCTGCTTCGGCAGGGTTTTCTACCTTTTCTCTCTCCTTTTTTACTGTTGTATCGTTTTTTTTAAATAAAAATATTAATAATGATTATTATTTTCAAATAAAAACCACGCAAACTTACCACTCGCACATTGTGGTTGATAATGATTCTCAATATAATTAGCAACACTTGTTATAGACGTCATAACAATAACTTCACACTTTATTCACATTTTGAGCTTGAACCAACGAATAAAGCATGACCTCGTGTTGGTTCATACTTAGGGAAATCGCATAAATGGCACAGATCAAAAGTCGCAAACACAACCGCTCTGCGCAACTGATGGCTTTAGCCGCCTCTCTTCCACTACTTGCTCATGCAGCAAACCCTGAAGATGACGTCACCCAGCTTCCCACTATTACGGTTAAATCTGAAGCTGAAAGCAAATACAAGGCAGATAACTTAAGTTCCGCAAAATACACTCAGCCGTTGTTAGATACCCCACAAACAGTTTCTGTTATTAATCAAACCCTATTAAAAGAACAAGGCGCAACGTCCTTAGTTGAAGCGCTACGCAATACTCCGGGCATTACCTTACAAATGGGTGAAAATGGTAATACCAGCGCTGGTGATACCTTCCAGATGCGCGGTTTCTCGACCCAAACCTCTACCTATGTCGATGGTATCCGTGATTTGGGCGCAGTCAGCCGCGATGTATTTAACCTGGAACAGGTCGAAGTCGTGAAAGGCCCGGCCGGTGCAGAAGCCGGTCGTGGTTCAGCATCCGGTTATATAAACCTGGTCAGCAAACTGCCGCATCTGCAAAACAGTAGCGAAGTCTCTGCCAGCTACAATACCGCAGAAAATGCCCGCCTCTCGGCCGATATCAACCAAGCCATCAATGACAATACCGCTTTTCGTCTCAATGTCATGGGACAAGAAGGCGGCGTGCAAGGCCGTGATGTGCTCGAAAACAACAGTTATGCCATTGCCCCATCTGTTGCCTTTGGCCTGAATACTCCGACCCGCCTGTATTTATATTCACAACACGTCCGTCAGCGTAATATTCCAGACGGCGGTATTCCAACCATTGGTATGGAAGGCTTCTGGAATGCCAATCCGGATATTGCCCAAGCTGGCAAGGTTAATCGTGAAAACTATTATGGCCATGTAGATGATTACTAAGATGTCGATGCCGACATGTTCACCGCGAAAATTGAAAGTGATCTGGCAGATAATCTAAAACTGACTAATATCACCCGTTTGGGTCAAACCCAGATGAACCGAGTCCTGACCGGGATTAACACCATTTCTGCACATGATTCGACCAATCCAGCCGACTGGACCATCAGCCGTTCACGTCAGGGGGTTGATCAGGAAAATAAAATTCTGGCCAACCAGACCACTTTAAATTTGAACCTGAAAACCGGTGCTATTGAACATGATGTGGTAGCTGGCCTGGAATTTTTAAAAGAGCAGCAATACACCCGCAATCTGGCCACCCAAATGCCGGATGAGCCTGCAGTATCCACCACTGAAGCCAACCTGTATAACCCAAACCCCAATGATCCAATGGCCGACCTGATCTATAACGGTGCTTATAGCGATGGTGAAACCCAGACGGCTGCGGCTTATCTGTTTGATACCTTAAAGTTTGGCGAACGCTTCCAGTTAAACGGTGGAGTACGGGTAGATTATTACGAAACCGATTATCAAGGCTTATCTTTACCTCGCGGTGCAAATGCTCTCGTGGCTTCAGATATCAGCGCACATGACACCCTGCTGAGCTGGAAACTTGGCGGTCTGTACAAACCAACTGCTTACAGCAGCGTTTATGCCTCTTATGGCAAATCCTTAACCCCACCGGGCAGCGCCAACTTTGTAATGTCTGAGTCGGGTATTAACAGTGCGGCAGCAGAACCACAAGAAACCCATCATTATGAACTGGGTACCAAATGGGATCTGCTTGATGGCCGTCTAGCCCTGAATGCCGCAGTCTATCGCACGGAAAATGAAAACCAGTTTACCCAGGATGCGATTACCCAGGAATCCATCCAGGAAGGTAAAACCATCGTCGATGGGGTTGAGCTGAGTGCAGTCGGCCAGATTACCGATGCCTGGAATATTTCTGCCGGTGTGGCGCATATGAAAACCAAACAGGAAGATCAGCAAAGTTTCCGTGACAATGTCATGACCCGTACCGATAGCGTACGCTGGTCACCGGAATGGACTGCCTCGTTATGGACCACCTATGACATTGCCGGCTTTAAACTGGGTCTGGGTGCACGTTATGTCGACGAACAAAAACGTGTCGTTACCGATAGCACTGCTCCAGCCAATATGCCAAGCATTCCAAGCTATGTGGTGTTTGATGCCATGGCCGGTTATCAGTTCAATGAAAATGCCTCACTGAATCTGAATGTCTATAACCTGGCAGATGAAGAATACATCAGCACCCTGAACAATGGCGGCTCGCGTATGACGCTTGGTCAGGAACGCAGTGCCAGCCTGACCTTTAACTACAAGTTCTAAGCTTTATTATGTTTTGTTGAAGCAGCATTTATCTGAAATGCTGCTTCATTTTTTATTTGGCTTTATGATGACAGACAGCGCTCTGTCTGAAGGATGATTCAAGTCTCATGATGCTGCATGTTCCTCAAGTTCTCAGTAAAGCGGTCGTGGCTGATATCCGCCAGCAGCTCGACCAGCACACCGCCTGGATTGATGGCCAGCACAGTGCCGGGCCACAGGCAAAAAAAAGCAAACACAATCTGCAATTTGACCCGCAGCATCCGGTGTATTTAGCCCTGGCTGAACAGATTGAACAGGCACTGAGACAGCATCCGCTGGTACAATCTGCGACCTTAGCCAAACATATTCTACGGCCAATATTTAACTGCTATCAGCAGCAAGGGACGTATGGCAATCATGTCGACAGCGCGGTGCATTATTCGGCTGCACATCAGCAGCTAATTCGTACCGATGTTTCCATGACCTTATTTTTGTCTGAACCGGAAGAATATCAGGGCGGCGAACTGGTGATTGAAGACACCTATGGCGCACATGAGGTTAAACTGGATGCCGGTGATGTGATTCTCTATCCTGCCACCAGCCTGCACCGGGTGGAACCGGTTACTGCCGGCCGGCGCATTGCCGTCTTTACCTGGGCACAAAGCATGATTCGCGATGACTGGCAGCGCAGCATGCTGTTTAATTTAGATATGACCATTGGCCAACTACGTCAGCAACTTGGCGATAATGAACAAGTGCTGCAACTGACCGCGCATTATCATAATCTGCTGCGTCAATGGGGCGAACTATGACATCTGCCCAGCCACTGCCACCGCTTACCCAGATTCCGGCCTATCTGCAAACCATTGCCGACTATGAAGCCCAAGCCAGCAAACATTTAACGCCGGCCACCTGGCACTATTTACAAGGCGGCGCCATGGATGAGCGCAGCCTGCAACAGAATCTGGACCAGTTTCAGCAGCTGCAACTGCTGCCCAGAATGCTGCGTGACCTGAGCCAAGGCCATACCCGCTGCGAACTGTTCGAGCAGGAATTTCCCCATCCAATTTTTCTAGCTCCGGTTGGCCATCAGCAACTGTTTCATCCACAGGGTGAACTGGCCACTGCCCTCGCGGCAGAAGCGATGGGCAGTAATCTGGTGCTAAGTCATTTAAGCACCACCGATCTGCGTGAACTTGCGCCAACAACCTCTCTTAAATGGTTTCAGCTGTACTGGCAAGGCAATCGCGAACAATCGCTGGCACTGGTGCAGCTGGCCGAGCAACAGCAGTTTAAAGCCATTGTGGTGACTGTCGATTCACCGCATAGCGGGGTTCGTGACCGTGAACGTCGGGCCGGTTTTCAAGTGCCGGCGCATCTGCCTCATCCGCATCTATCTTCCTTTACCTCCCCTGCCCTCACACCCGAGCAACATCCTCTGTTTGATGGTCTGATGCAACAGGCACCGACCTGGGAAGATATTGCCTGGCTGGTACAGCAAACGCCTTTACCGGTGCTGCTCAAAGGTATTGTGCATCCTGAAGATGCTCAACTGGCATTGCAATACGGCGTACAGGGATTGGTGATTTCTAATCATGGGGGCCGGGTGCTAGATGACTGCATTAGCCCGCTAACAGCTCTACAGATGATGCGTACACAACTACCGGCAAATTTTCCCTTATTGCTGGATGGCGGCATCCGCCGCGGCTCCGATATTTTTAAGGCGCTGGCCCTGGGTGCATCCGCCGTGCTGATTGGCCGGCCGTATATTTATGGTCTGGCAGTAGCCGGCGCATTAGGCGTGGCGCATGTGATTAAAATTTTGCGGGAAGAACTGGAAGTGACCATGGCTTTAATGGGAACAGCGCGCCTAAACGAGATCAATTACCGCTATATTTTTCACAAAAACCAGATCCAGTGAAATTTTTTATCTATACAACTTTTAATGATGCAAATTAAGAGAATAATTTCCACTTCAGTTGGCTTATATTTATCTTAGGAATTTGCAAGACCGCGAACGGTACCAGCCAGGTAGCAACTCTTTCTGAAAATGTGGACTGATCCTAATATTTTCCGGAAATACGCTTGTAAATTGATACCATAGATACCATCTATATAAGTAGTGCGTTGCTTTTTTATAAGCTTAAGCAACCCATGCTTCACAAGGAGTTACCTCATGATGTTGGCTGATCCAAGTAAAAAATATCGTCGCATGTATCAACGTGTTGACTTGCCAGACCGTCAATGGCCGAACAACGAAATTACAAAAGCGCCTATCTGGATGAGCACCGACCTGCGTGATGGTAACCAGGCAATTTTCGAACCAATGAGCATTGAACAGAAGTTCAAAATGTTCCAGATGTTGGTGAAAATTGGCTTTAAGCATATTGAAATTGGCTTCCCGTCTGCTTCACAAATTGACTTCGATTTCACCCGTAAGTTGATTGAAGAAAACCACATTCCAGATGATGTGTATATCGAGGTTTTGGTTCAGGCACGTGACCATTTGATTCAGCGTACCTTTGAAGCATTGGAAGGTGCAAAACGCGCGATTGTACATATCTATAACTCCAACTCGCCAACCTTCCGTCAAAAAGTCTTGAATGTTGATGTTGCAGGTGCCAAACAGTTGGCCATTAACGCCGCTGAAAAAGTGAAAGAATACGCAGCGCAATATCCTGAAACCGACTGGATTTTCCAGTACAGCCCGGAATGTTTCACCGCAACCGAATTAGAAGTGGCTAAAGACGTCTGTGACGCTGTAACTGAAATCTGGGAAGCTTCTCCTGAAAACAAAGTCATCTTAAACTTGCCTGCGACTGTGGAAGTGTCTACACCAAACGTATATGCCGACCAGGTCGAGTGGATGCACCGCAACATTAAACGTCGTGACGGGGTGATCATCTCTGTTCACTGTCATAACGACCGTGGCTGTGGTATTGCTGCCTCTGAATTGGCAATTATGGCCGGTGCAGACCGTGTTGAAGGTTGTGTGTTTGGTAACGGCGAGCGTACCGGTAACGTTGACGTGGCAGCAATTGCCTTGAACATGTACACCCAGGGCGTGGCACCAGAATTGGATTTCTCTAACATCAACGAAATTATTGCGACCGTAGAAGAATGTACCGGTTTACCTGTGCATCCACGCCATCCCTATGCCGGTGATTTGGTCTTCACGGCGTTCTCCGGTTCACACCAGGATGCGATTAAAAAAGGCTTTGAATACCAGAAAAACGAAGAAATCTGGGATATGCCTTACTTGCCAATCGATCCGAAAGACTTGGGCCGTGACTATGACGCGGTGATTCGGGTGAACTCGCAGTCAGGTAAAGGCGGGATTGCTTACTTGTTAGAATCGAACTACAACGTGGTGTTGCCGCGTCGTGTACAAATCGAGTTCTCGCAAGTGGTGCAACAAGTGACCGATGAAGAAGGCACTGAAATTTCAGCGCAACAGATCTGGTCCTTGTTCCAGCAAACCTATGTCGATGCCAAAGATTCACATTATTCTGCCAAGAGCTATAAATTGTCTGATGACAATGGCAAACAGGTAATTGAACTTGAAGTGGTGGTGAATGGCTCGACACAGCAGTTACGCGGTGAAGGTAACGGTCCGATCTCGGCCATTTTGGATGCCTTGCAGTTACCAATTGATGTCTTGAACTATGAAGAACGCGGCATCAGCTCGGGTGCCAATGCCAAAGCCTTGGCCTTGGTTGAGTTGCAGGTGAAAGGTACCGGTAAATCTGCCTTTGGTGCCGGGGTGCATGACAACATTGTGACCTCATCCATTGAAGCCATTATTGCCAGCACTAACCGTCTGATTGATCAGGGCGTATTAAGCAAAGAACAATTGGTTGCTGCTGCCGTTTAAGCACATAAAGTACTTTAGAAAGGATACCCCAAGTGGTATCCTTTTTATTTATTCATTCTAAAGATTCTAAGGCGAATTATTCCTGTGTCTTTCCCTGCTAACTCTGTGGGTGTCGTAACGCCACAACAGTTTCAATTTGAAGAGCCGTTAGAGCTGGAATGTGGTCGCATTCTGCCACGTTTTGAACTGATGGTTGAAACTTACGGAAGCTTGAATACCGACAAATCCAATGCCATTTTAATCTGCCATGCCCTGTCCGGGCATCATCATGCGGCGGGCTATCATCATGAAGATGATAAAAAGTCTGGCTGGTGGGACAGCTGTATTGGTCCGGGCAAAGCCATTGATACCTCCAAATTCTTTGTGGTGGCACTGAACAATATTGGCGGCTGTCATGGCTCGACTGGTCCAACCTCACCGAACCCGGAAAATGAAAACCGCCCCTATGGTCCGGATTTTCCGCTGGTGACGGTGCGTGACTGGGTCAAAACCCAGGCCATGCTGTCAGACCGCTTAGGCATTCAAAAATGGTATGCAGTCATTGGCGGTTCTTTGGGGGGCATGCAGGCCTTGCAATGGGCGGTTGATTATCCGGACCGTCTGGAAAAATGTGTGATTATTGCCAGTGCGCCAAAACTGTCGGCACAGAATATTGCCTTTAACGAAGTCGCGCGTCAGTCCATTCTTTCTGATCCTGATTTTCATCATGGCCGTTATCTGGAACATGACAGCTATCCAAAACGTGGCCTGATTCTGGCGCGGATGGTCGGACACATCACCTATCTGTCTGAAGAAGCCATGAAGCAGAAATTTGGCCGTGATCTGAAACTGGGCAAATTCATGTACGGTTTCGATGTCGAGTTTCAGGTGGAAAGCTATTTGCGCTATCAGGGTGAACAGTTCAGCCGTAACTTTGATGCCAACACCTATTTAATTATGACCAAGGCACTGGATTATTTTGATCCGTCGCGTGAATACGAACAGTCGCTGGTACAGGCCATGGCCCATACCCAATGCCAGTTCCTGGTGATTTCATTTACCACAGACTGGCGTTTCTCGCCTTCGCGTTCGCAGGAAATTGTTGATGCGCTGATTAGCAACCATAAACCGGTCAGCTATTTAGACATTGATGCCGAACAGGGCCATGACTCCTTCCTGTTCCCGATTCCGTTATATGTCAAATCTTTAAGAGCATTTCTGGGAGGTGCTGAACACCTCAAGGCGACCCCGCAGGAGGCTGTGTAATGCGTATTGATCAGCAACTTGCCGAAAAGTGGATTAAGCCCGGTTCCCGCGTTTTAGACCTCGGTTGTGGTGATGGTGAACTGCTGGCCCACATGAGTAAAAAGCACAATATTCGTGCTTACGGCCTGGAAATTGACCAAGAAAAGATTGCAATTGCCGTCAGTCGGGGGTTAAATATCATCCAACAAGACTTAAACCTCGGTTTAAGCCGCTTTGCCGACCAGTCTTTTGACTATGTGGTCATGGCACAAGCCTTGCAAGCTGTAGATGCACCTGACGTATTATTGCGTGATATGGTGCGTGTCGGAAAACAGGCGATTATTACCTTTCCGAACTTTGCCCACTGGAAGACCCGTTCTTTCCTGGCACTGAAAGGAAAAATGCCGGTTTCAGAAGCTTTGCCGTATATGTGGTACAACACCCCGAACATCCACCTCTGTACTTTCCGTGATTTCGAAGCACTCTGTGCTGAAAACAATATCCGTATTATTAATCGACTCGCTGTGAATGGGGATCAACAAGTTAGTTTACTCAGTAAACATATCCCGAATCTGTTTGGTGAAGTCGCAATTTATCGAGTGAGCGCTCTATGAAAAAATTATTATTAAGCACGACGCTACTGGTTGGACTTTTTAGCCTGCAGGCGCATGCAGATTACGTGGCGCCAGGCAGCTCGGTATCGAGCCAGGCCGCCCAGTATTCGGTGATGGACATTCAGGGTCTGATTAAAGCCGCCAAAGCCGGACAGGCCGGTGCGCAGTTCTATCTGGCAACCAAATATCTGCATGGTCAGGATGTCGCCAAAGATGAACGTCAGGCCTTTGCCTGGTATAAAGCCGCTGCCGATCAGGGACTGTCTTCAGCCCAATTGAACGTGGGCCGTATGCTGGCTGATGGCATTGGCACCAAAAAAGATGAAGTCCTGGCCCGTCAGTATTTTGAAAAAGCGGCCAGCCGCGGCGATAACCGTGCCAGCTTTAACCTGGCAATGATGGAAGAGAAAAAGAAAAACTATATGGGTGCTTATCAGTGGTATGAACTGTCTACCCGTGATGGCATGCTCGACAATAAAGTAATTTCTTTATCTGAAGGCAAAAAAACAGCCTTGGCCGCCAACCTGACCCAGGAACAGATCCGTCAGGCACGTGACCGTGCCGACAAATGGATTCAGGCGCAATAAGACAGGTTCAAAAACACTAGCACCTTCGGGTGCTTTTTTCATGCCTGTAGTCTGGTGGTTTTCGGTTAAACTAGCCCACATGTTTTCAATCATGAGTAATTCGAGATGACTGCACCTGCTTGGCTCTCTCAAGGCACCCTGGTTCTGGCCAGCAATAACAAAGGCAAAATTGCGGAATTTGAAAAACTGTTTGCAGAACTGAATTTACCGGTTGATGTCATCCCGCAAGGCCAGCTCAATATTGAAGATGCCATTGAAGATGGTCTGAGCTTTGTTGAAAATGCGATTATTAAAGCGCGTCATGCCTCTAAAATTTCAGGCAAGCCTGCGATTGCTGATGATTCTGGGATTTGCGTACCGGCACTGGGCGGCGCACCGGGAATTTACTCTGCCCGTTATGCCGGCGCACATGGCAATGATGCCGCCAATAATGAAAAACTGCTGGCAGACTTACTGCCTTTACGCAAAGACGGAACAGTTATTGAAGGGATGTTTGTCTGTGTGCTGGCTCTGGTGCAGCATGCCGAAGATCCTTTACCACAAATTTTCCAGGGCATCTGGCAAGGTGAAATTCTGGATGCTCCACGTGGTGAAAATGGTTTTGGTTATGATCCACTGTTCTGGTTACCGGAACTGGGGATTTCCAGCGCAGAGATGAGCAAAGAAGAAAAAAATAAGATCAGCCATCGAGGTCAGGCAATGCAGCTGTTTAAAGCGAGTTTGGAGAAGTAACATCCTTTTAAAACTCCTCCCTTTGAAAAAGGGAGGCTGGGAGAGATTCTTCTATACATATTTCTTCTGACGCTAAAATATTGCTCATTTCTACAAAGGGTTTCCGTAAATCCCCCTCTTTAATAAAGAGGGACTTTCAAAAACTTTTATACCCTCTCTCTAACTCTCTCCCAAATGGAGAGAGAACTTTTTGATTTATAAACCCGGCACCACCGCATGCACCACCACGCCATATACGCCAATCAAAATCGCACTGGCAATCGTTCCTGAGGCAATATATTTGGCAGAATCACCGGTGCCCTGATAATGGGTTTCTAGTGCCACAATATTGGCAGCCGGTGGCAGCAGGAAAAACATCAGCATGACGGCGTAAATCAAGGTCTGCTGCGGAATGGGTAAACACCAGTACGCAATAGCACATAGCAATAAGGCCAGTGGAATACGTGCGACCAGTAAACCCAGGCTGCGTTTTAAGTCAGCCCAGCCAATCCGGACTTTACTCAGCCACATCCCCAGCACACACATGCCGGCAAAGGTCACCAGTACTTTATTGCTTTGGTAAATGACTTGTAGCCAGGTCTGATGTTCAAACTGGCTCACATCCCAAAAAGACAGAATACCCACCAGACTCAGGGCAATCACCGGTGGTGAAAGTAGTACATTTTTAACAATAAACTTTAATTCTTGCCGGGTCTGGCTCACCGCCATCACCGCACAAACATTGCCAAACAAGGATCCGCCAATATACAGCGCCACAATAATACTGCTGGCCGCAGGTCCAAACAGGGCCAAGGCAAAAGGAAAACCCAGCCAGGCCCCATTTAAATAACTGAAGCACAGTGCGATCAGTTTATCTTTTTGCAAGACATAAAAGACCGCAAAGAAAATGATGGAACTGACCAGACTAAAACCGATCAGCCACAAGCTGCTGTCCTGATAAAACACCATGTTGTAGATAATCAGTAAGGGAATAAACAGCCGGGCCAGCAACATCGCCAGCACCGGACGCAACGGCTTTAAATACGCAACCCCGAAGTATCCAATCAGAAATGAAATTAACGGAAGCAGCAGCGCCATGCGGGTACACAGGAAGGTAAAAAGTAGTGATTATCCTAACATAAATGATGGCAAAACATGCTTTTAGCCCATCTGTTGTCTTTGAATCGCAATATTCCTGTCACCTCGCTGTCATCTAGACCTGTTGAGATATGTCTTGAATTAAAAAGAGGTAAATATTATGGCTGGTTTATCGATCTGGCACGTTCTGATTTTTGCAATTGTGGTAATTCTTCTGTTTGGTACATCTAAACTGAAAAACCTGGGTAAAGATGTGGGCGGTGCGGTTAAAGACTTTAAAAAATCAATTAAAGATGATGAAACGACCACTGCGGCCCTGAACGAGCCACGTACCATTGAACATCAAGCGACATCATCTGATGTTAACACGACTGTAAAACAATAATTTTTCAGGTAATTTTGTTATGCTCAATATTGGAATGACGGAGCTGCTGTTTTTCGGCATCATTGCATTATTGGTGCTGGGTCCAGAAAAGCTGCCTGAAGCTGCACGTTTTGTTGGCAAGTGGTACGGCAAAATTAAACGTACCATCAGCAATGTGCAAAATGATATTGATCGGGAACTTCGACTTTCTGAACTGCGTGAACAGATGCAACAGGAAATGGCACGTATTCAGGAACTTGAGCAAAAAATGCAGTCTCAGATGCATGAGCTAAAACAACAAAAAATATTCGCGGAAGAACAACCGAACCAGACCGCTGCAACGGATAATAAAAATTTGCCGACGCGTTATACCTTTATTGCCCCGCAACCTTCGCTGTTGCTGCGTCCTCAGCATCAACCGCTAACCGCGGCTGAAGCTATTCCTCCGACCACGTCACAATTTACCGATTATAAGGTGGCTGTATGAGTCAAAGTTCTCCTTCTCAATTGCCAGCGGCGACAGTGGGCGAGCAGGCAGCTTTAGAAGAGATGCCGATCACCAAACATCTGGTGATTCTGCGCAAGCATCTATTTAAAATTGTGGGTCTGGTTATTGCGCTGTTTTTCTGCTTATTGCCTTTTGCCAATCGCACCTATCAGATTTTATCTGAACCGCTGCGTGCGCAGTTGCCGACCTCATCGACCATGATTGCTACCGATGTCACGGCCACCTTTATGGCACCGTTTAAGCTGAACTTTTTTGTGGCGTTGATGATTGCGATGCCATTTATTATTTATCAGCTGTGGGCTTTCGTAAAACCCGCATTATATGAAAAAGAGAAAAGTCTGGCGCTGCCATTGCTCATAAGCAGTATTGCCCTGTTCTATATTGGGATTTCATTTGCTTACTTTATTGCACTGCCATCAATTCTGCACTTTTTCATCAGTGTGTCACCGGAAACAGTTGCCCCAATGACCGATATTAATAGCTATCTGACTTTTTGTTTGAAGCTATTTTTGGTGTTCGGATTTACCTTTGAAATTCCGATTATTACCCTATTGCTGATTTTAATTGGTGTAGTCAGCACCCAGCAGCTGGTCGAGAAACGCCGCTTTATTATTGTTGGCTGTTTCTTTGTTTCGATGTTTGTTACCCCACCGGATGCGCTGTCGATGATTATGCTGGCCATTCCAATGTGGATGTTATTCGAATTGGGCTTATTTGCTGGCAAGCTGATTGAGAAGCGTCGAGTCAACCAGAAATAATATAAGCTCATGAATTTAAAAAAGAAGCACTTGTTGCTTCTTTTTTTATGGCAATCATTTACGGTTTGGTGAATTTAACCAGTTTGACATATAAGCTTAACCTTTACGTCATGTTTAGCCACTAATTTACATATAACTTTTAAACCACCAAGCGAATTTGCTAGGAAAAAAAATGACTGACTATATGCCTTACAATGAAGATCAAGAGTTAGATAACAACACTTCAGACAATACACACTTTCGTGACATTTTAGAACAACGTATCAGTCGCCGCAGTTTAATTAAAAGAACTGCAAGTGGTGCAGCTGCTTTAGCTTTAGCATCTTCACTGTCTGCATGTAGTGATGACGATGATGACAACAGTGTTACTCCACCAGCTGACCAGGAAGATCCAAACAGCAAACCGGAGTCACTTTCTTTCACAGCTGTTGATAAAAACTTAAATGATATTGTGACCGTTCCAGAAGGCTATCAGGCAACTGTATTATATGCTTTAGGTGACTCGATTCACCCTGCTTTTAGCGATTGGAATGCAGACAAAAATGTTCCATTAGGTCCAAGTTTCCAGTTCCGTTCTGGTGACTGCCACGATGGTATGAGTTATTTTGGCTTGAGTACCAAAACGGGGCGCTATGATGCAAGCGCATCTGATCATGGTTTACTGGTTTTAAACCATGAATATATTAACCAAACCTTCTTGCACCCAGAAGGTCCAACCAAAGTAAATGGCCGTCGTCCAGAAGATGAAGTTATCCGCGAAGTGAATGCTCACGGTGTTTCTGTGGTACACATTAAGAAAAATACCGAAACTCAAGCGGTAGAAATTGTTAAATCATCACCATTTAACCGTCGTATTACAGCTTCAACAGTAATGGATTTTGCAGGTCCAGCGGTCAATCCAAATTCTCCATTACTGCGTACAGCGTTCTCTCCTGCCGGTCGCCAAACACGTGGTACACAAAATAACTGTGGTAATGGTTATACACCATGGGGCACTTATTTAACTGCCGAAGAAAACTTTATTGGTTATTTCCAACGTTCAGGCACAGACCAATACGCAGACCGTAGCGAAGCAGAGAAAACTGCACTCAAACGTTATGGCTTAGGCTTAGATATTTCATATCAAACTGAAAAAAATGCAGATGGTTCAATTAAACGTGATGAGAAAAATAACATTGTTTATGTTCTCGATGCACAAAAACAAAAAGTGCCGGAACTCGACGAACAAGGCCGTATTGTTTATTTAGATAAATCTTCACGTTATGCATGGGAAACTGCTCAGGCTGGTGTTGAATCACAAGATATGTATGATCGCTGGTCAGCTAACGTAACCAAAGCATCTGCGACTGAAGACTATCGTAATGCACCAAATACCTTTGGCTGGATTGTTGAAATTGACCCATTTGATAATAGTGCAAACCCGGTAAAACGTACTGCTTTAGGTCGTTTTGCGCATGAAGATTGCCGTGCAAGCCGTGCAATTGAAGGACAGCAGTTTGCCTTCTATATGGGCGATGACTCTCGTGGTGAATACATCTATAAATTCGTATCAGATGCAGTGTGGGACCCTAAAGATGTCAACGGCAGTTATGCTGCTGGCGACAAGTATATGAATACAGGGAAATTCTATGTTGCCAAATTTGATGCTTCAGGTCAGGGCGAATGGATTGAACTGGCATTTGGTAAAAATGGTTTGACACAAGACAATACCCTTTATCCATTTAGCTCTCAAGCAGATGTCCTGACTTTTGCTCGCCTTGCTGCAGACTCTGTCGGTGCAACTAAAATGGACCGTCCAGAATGGGTTGCTGTGAATCCTGAAAATGGTGAAGTTTATGTAACTTTAACCAACAACTCTAACCGTGGTAATAATCCGGAACAACCAGTAAATGCAGCTAACCCACGTAACTATTCAGACCCTGAAGGGGGTAAAGGGAACATCAACGGCCACATTATTCGCTTTAAAGAAGAAAGCACTGCTGCAACAACGTTTGAGTGGGATATTTATCTGTTTGGTGCAGAAGCTCAAATGGATGCAAACATCAACCTTTCAGGCTTGACCGATGCCAATGACTTCTCGAGCCCGGATGGTATGTGGTTTGATCCACGTGGTGTGCTTTGGATTCAAACCGATGATGGTGCATATACTGATGTCACTAACTGTATGATGCTTGCTGCATTACCTGGTCAGGTCGGTGATGGTCGGTCTGTAACTACAGTAAACGGCCAAGCCACTATTGCAGGTGCTCAAGTAACGGATGAAAACCTGCGTCGCTTCCTGGTTGGGCCAAAAGAATGTGAAATCACCGGTGTGACCATGACACCTGACTACAAAGCAATCTTCATTAACGTTCAACACCCAGGCGAAGATTCACCACGTTTTGATGCACCAACAAGCCATTGGCCAGCAACACAAACGGATATCAATAACAAAACTGCGCGCCCTCGTTCCGCAACAGTGGTCATTACTCGTACTGATGGTAAAGCGATTGCAGGATAAGCCTCTCTTTCACAAAAATACCGGCTTGATGCCGGTATTTTTTATTTCTGTAATGGAATACTCAGCTCCACGATCTGCCCGGCGGTTTCACCCTGCTGGCTTTTCTCTAACCAGTGCCATTGCTGGGCATTCAATCTTAAAATATTGGAACAGCGTGTACCATACGCCGGACTCTGAATAAAGGTCGAAGACAATAACTCTTCCAGATCGACAGAAATACCGGTTTCTGGCAATAAATCTGCAATCACCTTGCGTTCATCCTCCAGAATATCCCAAGCAGCATGCTGCAGATCTGCTTCTGGCATCTGGGCTTGCTGTAACATCGGTAAAAATTCCTGGGTAAAGCGTTTACGCAAATGCCCGGTTTTTTCCCAATGTTCACCCATTAAGCCATTGGACACTACATATACCCCTTTGGCCAGCACTTGCGGCGCTTCCCCTCGATTGCTCATATACACCGCCTGTTCCCGGTCGCCGACAAATAAATTAAAGCCGGCATAATCGCACTGGCGCGGCTCCAAGGCTTGCGCAAAGCGAATTGGACTTAATTCAGATTCCAGAAAATCCTGAATCAGATGCCCGCGTGAGGTCGGATAATTGTGCTGATCCTGTCCATTACGAAAATTGGTAACAATGGCCCAGCGGCCGCTGGCGGTCACGCCCATCCAGGTGCCACCCGACTGCAAGTCCTGTCCGGCATAAATCGGGCTATTTTCCCAGGCATGCAACGCCGCAGTTGGACGCTGATAAAACTCATCACGGTTTAAAATTAAACATAAAGGCAGCTCATCCAGAACCTGCCAGGCAAAGGCCACAATACACATAATTTCCTGCTCGCTATCTTTACACATTGAATGTACAACATTTTTCATCTTATTCAGCTAAAATATGTGCAAAACAGAATGACAAGGAACAGGAATGCTGACCTATCCAAATATTGATCCGGTGGCGATATCGCTGGGTCCCTTACAAGTCCACTGGTATGGACTGATGTATTTACTGGCCTTTTTATTTGCCTGGGGTCTGGCCACCTATCGCGCCAAGCAGCGTGGCTGGACACCGGACATGGTTTCGGACCTGATCTTTTACGGCGCGCTGGGTGTGGTCATTGGCGGCCGCGTCGGCTATGTGTTCTTTTATGGCTTTGAACAGTTTCTGGCCAACCCGATGTGGCTGTTTCAGGTCTGGACCGGGGGCATGAGTTTCCATGGTGGCTTCCTGGGGGTCATGCTGGCCATGCTGTTCTGGTGTAAAAAATACCAGATGACCTGGTTCCAAACCCTGGACTTTATTGCACCTTGTGTCCCGACCGGGCTGATGTTTGGACGTATCGGCAACTTTATTGGTGGCGAGTTATATGGCCGTCCGGTCAGTGATCCGAACTTTGCACTGGGCATGATTTTCCCGACCGATCCATTGCAGCTGGTACGTCATCCATCGCAGTTGTATCAGGCGCTATTTGAAGGGTTGCTGCTGTTTATTCTGCTGTGGTGGTTTAGCTCTAAACCGCGTCCACGTATGGCGGTTTCCGCGCTGTTCCTGATTGGTTATGGTCTGGCACGTTTTGTGGTGGAGTTCTTCCGCGAACCGGACAATGGTCAGCTGTTTATTGCCTGGATGAGTAAAGGCCAATTCCTGAGTCTGCCAATGATTCTGGTCGGTGTCTGGATGATGTGGTACGCCTACCAAAAAAAAATCTATGACTGGGGCCCACAGAAAAATAGTTAAACCGGAGCGAGGCATTGGCCTCGCTTTTTTTATGCCATTTTTGCTAAAGTGCATGCACCCTTGCACAATTCATCTGGTGGGCTATGCTCGAATTCTGGTTTAATCCCAACGTATCCGTACTGCAAAAACTCATGCTGTTTATTCTGATTGCAGTGGTCACCGGCGTTTTATACTGGATGCAACCGCTGTCCTATGATGCCATTTTGATGTTTATGGGCACCGGTATTATTTTTCTGATTTGCCGTTACTGCAAAATTCATTTTGCGGCACAGCGTCCTACCGGTTTGCTGTATCGCCTGCTGACCTGGATTCCGATTGCCCTGCTGTTGGCACTGATTTTTATGAACATGCAACAGGGAGAAATTTTATGGCCAGGTGCACAAGGGCTTGGCTTTATGGCCCTGGCAATTTGTCTGTTCTCGCCACTGTCATTGCTGCATCAACATTAGGATCAGGCTTAAATACTCAGTTTCTGGTATTCCGCGCGTTGTCATCGCCAACTTAAACTGATTATCTGTATTGGTACCTGTCTGCTGATTTATCTGGCTTCAACGCAGGCACAGCTACCACCGTTTTGGGGCATCCTCAGTCTGATTCTGGGCATGGGCTTACATCTGCTGTATCAATGGAGCAAACGTCGTTCCTGGCCGGAACATCAGCGCAGATTGATGCACTGGGGATTAAATCTGGCACCACTGCTCCTGCTGTCCGTATTGCTGCTGTTTCTACCGAAAATGCAGCTTTGGGCCATGGCCTTGCAAGCACTCGGCTTTATCTTGGTAGGCCTGTTTATGGTGTCGATCTACCAGCAACGCGCCAAACGTTTTGACTCCTAAGCTTTACGTTCCTGTCCCATCTTTTGCATTTTAATAACCTGTGTAGCAGTTGCTGCACAGAAAACCGGGCTGAATTTACACAGCATACATGCCGAAACAGGAGCGCTAACAACAATAACCCGAATCCCGTTCAGCCTGCTTAGAATAACTGCAGTCTTTATGAAAATAATTCAGGAAGTTGTTTATGAATTCAGAACTCAACACCATTTCCGGTTTTAACCTGCAACGTTATTTGGGCACCTGGTATGAAATTGCCCGCTTGCCAATGCGCCATGAACCCGAAGACAGTACCGATATTTCCGCCACCTACAGCCTGAATGAAGATGGTAAAGTGCGCGTGCAAAATCGCCGTCTGGACGGTCAAGGTCAATTAGATGAATCGATTGGTGAAGCCACCCCGGTCGATGCTGAACATGGCAAACTGGAAGTCAGCTTCTTGCCGGAAGGCCTGCGCTGGATTCCGTTTACCAAAGGTGATTACTGGATTTTAAAACTTGATCCGGAGTATCAGACCGCACTGGTCGGTGATCCGAGCCGCAAATATTTATGGTTGCTGCATCGTCATCCGCAGCTGGATGAAGCCACACAAAATGAATATCTGGCGCAGGCCAAAAGTCTGGGTTATGATCTGAGTGATCTGATTTATACCCCACACACCGGCCGGCCAACCGCATAGGCTGCCGCTATTTTGCTAAGGCATCTTTTTTAAGATGCCTTTTTTAATGATGATGAATATTCATCTCGGCCCGGCATCAATGTTATGATGGCTGCAATTTTATTTGCTCATTTAAAGCCAAGACCTTCACCACAGCCTGACTTTTGCGCTGCAATGAAGGTCGACACAGGAGCCACATCACTATTTGATTGAGAGAATTTCATGCGCCAATATCTTGACCTGTTACAACATATCCTTGACCACGGCGGCGACAAAGGCGACCGTACCGGCACGGGAACCCGTTCTGTATTCGGTCATCAGATGCGCTTTGATCTGTCTCAGGGTTTTCCGCTGTTAACCACCAACAAAGTGCATTTCCGTTCAATTGTGATTGAACTGTTATGGTTCCTGAAAGGTGATACCAATGTTCAGTATCTGCAGGACAACAAAGTTACGATTTGGGATGAATGGTCAACTGCAGAACAGACCGCGCGTTTCGGCCGTCCTGAAGGCGAGCTTGGTCCGGTGTATGGCCATCAATAGCGCAACTTTGGCGCCAGCAAAAATGCCTATAACAGCTATAATCAGGATGGTTTTGACCAGATTTGAGTCTGTGCAATAAACTATTAACGATCTATAATATAAGATTCTCATACTTAAAGTAGAGTTTGTTGCGGTTCATAACGCATTGAACTTACTAAGTTACGAGGATTTTTAATCAATATTTCCTCTCAATACCGCCTAGGGTAATTTTGATGGAGTATTGAACGGTAACATTAAGGTAGTTAAATGAAGCAATATCTAGATTTGTGTCAACGCATAGTTGATGAAGGCGTATGGGTTGAAAATGAACGAACTGGAAAGCGTTGTTTAACCGTTATTAATGCTGATTTAGAGTACAACGTAGGGGCGAATGAATTCCCTTTAGTCACCACTCGAAAAAGTTACTGGAAAGCAGCTATTGCAGAGTTATTAGGCTACTTGCGTGGATATGACAATGCTGCTCAGTTTAGATCTATTGGCTGTAATACTTGGAATGCAAATGCTAACGAAAATGCAGCTTGGTTAGCGAACCCTTATCGTAAAGGTGAAGACGATATGGGGCGAGTATATGGAGTCCAAGGGCGCCACTGGCTTAACTTTGAAGGTAAAGAGTTTGACCAGCTTCGTAAGATCTACGACGACTTACGAAACGGTATTGATGATCGTGGTGAAATTCTGACTTTCTATAATCCGGGTGAGTTTGATATGGGATGCTTACGACCTTGTATGCATACTCATACTTTCTCTTTGGTCGGAGATACACTTTATTTAACATCATCTCAACGATCATGTGATGTTCCATTGGGTCAGAATTTTAACCAAATTCAAGTATTTACGTTATTAGCCCTAATGGCCCAAATTACAGGACATAAGGCTGGAAAGGCTTATCATAAGATTGTGAATGCACATATTTATGAAGATCAGTTAGAACTCATGCGTGATGTTCAACTTAAGCGTGAACCTTATCCTGCACCGAAACTTTATATCAATCCTAATATTAAGACACTTAAAGATATTGAAACATGGGTGACATTAGACGACTTTGAAGTCGAAGGCTATCAGTATCATGAGGCCATTGCTTATCCATTTTCTGTATAAGCAACTAAATTCATTTAAAAATAAGATGAAAAGTAGAGGGTGATGGATAGTAAAGTCTGAGAGCGTTCAAAATTCTGTGTCAGCCGAATTGGCTAGAGTTTGATTATATGAGGAGCACTGCTCCGCAAGTGCCTACCTTCAAAGTAAATCGATAACTGTGTGATGGTTTGCCCCCAGTTTG
>Ga0172369_10001521_pt1 | contig 33348 bp, 26 predicted proteins | sample LakKiv25m_FD_114539 | JGI IMG/M metagenome (GOLD analysis project Ga0172369, IMG submission 114539) | Freshwater microbial communities from Kabuno Bay, South-Kivu, Congo - kab_022012_11.25m | ecosystem: Environmental > Aquatic > Freshwater > Lake | place: Democratic Republic of the Congo... | reverse complement strand
CGCCGACACGTAGTTTCAATGAGTTATCCATCGCTGTTGGAGGTTCTCCGACAGACTCCTAGCCTGGCGCATCTCCCCGCGAAAACCAGAGCCACATCGCCAGCGCTGCCGCCGTCGCGCCGTTCAAGGACTCACTGCCCTCGGCCATGGGAATCGCCACCGCTCGCCCGCGCAGTCCGGCCGGCAGACCACCGCCTTCCACGCCGGGCAGCAGCAGCAAATCGTGCGGCAGCGGCTCGGCCGCGATCGGTTTGCCATCCGCTGACAGCGCCAACAGCTTGTCGCCCGCGATGCCCGCCACGTCGTCCAGGCTGCCGCCGCGCCAGAGGCGCACGCGCAACGCCGCCGTGCCGCCGGCACGCAGGGCCTTGGGATGCCAGGGCGAGGCGGCCTCGCGCAGCAGCACGACATCTTCCACGCCAAAGGCCGCGGCCGAGCGCAGCACTGCGCCGACGTTTTCCGGATCCTGAAAGGGCACCGCCAGCACGCAACCTTGCACCGTTCCCGGCCACGGCGCCGGGTCCTCGGCGCGCACGCGCAGCAGCGGGGCTTTGGTGCCCGAGACATCCAGTTCGGCAAACAACGCGGGCGCGAGCACCAACACCGGCACATCCGGTGGCGCCTCTTGGGGCAGCCATTCGGTGCCGCGCGGCACGATGACTTCCTGGCAGCGCTGCGGAAAATCCCGCATCACTTCTGCGACCAATTTGGACCCGGCGATGAGCGCACTGCCGGCCTTCTTGACGCCGCGGCCGGTCAGCAGGGTTTTCAATTCGCGGAAACTGTCGTTCTGTTCGCTGTCGATGCTCCGCGTGCGGCGCCGCACCACTTCGCTGGCATCGTGCAAGCGACGAAAGGTCACCAGGCGCCGGTCATGTGTGGAAAAGGGTAGGGTATAGGCGAGATCGTCCTCCAGCTGGAATGCCGAACCGAGATCGCGGCGCGCTTCGGCAATTTCCTCGTCGCAATGGGGACCCTTCATGAAGACGCACAGGCCGCCGGGCGGCACGAAGGCGCGCACACGCGCCAGCGTCACGGGGATCTTCTCCAGCGCCCGCGTGATGATGCCTTGGACCGGCTCGGCAAAACTGGCGTACACCTTGCCGCAGTGGGTGTGGATGCCTTGGAGGCCGAGCGCCGCAACGGCCTCGTCCATGAACGCCACGCGGCGCGCGCGGCCTTCACACAAGATCAGCTCCAGGTGCGGCGCGGCGATCTTGAGGGGAATGCCGGGAAAGCCAGCGCCCGATCCGATGTCCAGCAGCGGCGAGGGCAGCTTGGCGCCCAGTTTCTTCGCCACCAGGATGCAGTCGGCGTAGTGCAGCGTGACCATCGACTCGAAGGCGCGCAGCCGCGTCAGATCGCCATCCTCGTTGCGGGCGCGCAAAAGCTGGTGAAAAGCCCAGAGCTGGCGGTAGCCCTCCGGCGTCAGCTCGGCCTTGCTCGCGTGCAGCATCTGCTGCAGGCCTTCGAAGGTGGGGGGGAACTTGCTCATCGGGCTCCGCTAGGTCTCTTCGTGCGGCGGCGGCGTGCGCAGCAGCGACGCGGTCACGCCGGTCGCCAGGATCGCCACGATGATGCCGAACGAGGTGCCCGGTCCCATCGGCACGACATGTCCCAGCAGCATCTTGAGGCCGATGAACGCCAGCAGCACGACCAGCGCCGCCTTGAGGTAGTGAAAGCGATCCATCATGCCGGCCAGGGCGAAGTACAGAGACCTCAAGCCGAGAATCGCAAACACGTTGGAGGTAAAGACCAGGAACGGATCCAGCGTCACCGAAAACACCGCGGGAATCGAGTCGACGGCGAACAGCACATCGGTGGTCTCCACCAGCAGCAGCACCAGCAGCAGCGGCGTGACGGCGCGGCGGCCATCGGGCAACCGGGTCGTGAAGTGGCGGCCGTGAAACTCGTTGCTAACCGGGTAGAAGCGGCGCACGGTCTTCAAGGTCCAACTGTGCTCGATATCGACCGATTCGTCCTTCTGAAAGGCCATGCGCGCGGCCGTGAGCAGCAGGATGCCGCCAAAGACGTACATCATCCACGAGAACTGGTGCAGCAACGCCGCGCCTGCCGCGATCATGAGGCCGCGCAGCACCAGCGCGCCCAGGATGCCCCAGAACAGCACGCGGTGCTGGTAGCGGGGCGGCACTTTGAAGGTCGAAATGATGAGGGCAATGACGAAGATGTTGTCGACCGACAGCGAGTATTCGACGACGTAGGCCGAGGCGAACAGGAGCGCGGCTTCCATGCCGGTCATGACAGCCTTGCCGTTCTCGGTGCCAAAACCGTCGATGTGGTGCTCGTAAAGGCCATAGACGGCGAGACTGAAGCCGAACGACATCGTGACCCACACGCCGGTCCAGGCCAGCGACTCGCGAAAGCCGATGGCGTGATCCTTGCGGTTCAAGAGGCCCAGATCGATGGCCAGCAGCGTGAGGATGAGGGCGATAAAGCCGCCCCAGATTCCGAGATGCATCAGCGGGTTTCCTTCGAGGGGGCGAGGTGGATGCCGCACTCCTTCTTGGCTGCCTCTTCCCACCACCAGCGGCCTTCGCGTTCGTGCTGGCCGGGCAGGATGGCGCGCGTGCAAGGCTCGCAGCCGATGCTGACAAAGCCGCGTTCGTGCAAGGCGTTGTAGGGTGCGTCCACGGCGCGGATGTAGGACCAGACCTTCTGCGATGACCAGCCTGCCAGTGGATTCCACTTCAAGATCGTGTGATCGGGCGTCGAAAAGGCGGTGTCGATCTGCACCACGGGCAATTCGCTGCGGGTGTCCGTGCTTTGATCGCGGCGTTGGCCGGTCAACCAGGCCGGGCGGCCGGCCAGTGCGCGGCGCAGCGGCTGGACCTTGCGGATGCCGCAGCATTCGCCATGGCCGTCCTTGTAGAAGGAAAACAGACCTTTTTCGGTCACGAGGCGTTGCAGGGCCACGGCGTCGGGGCAGTAGACTTCGATGCAGACGCCATAGCGTTCGCGCACGGCTTCAAAAAGGCGATACGTCTCGGCATGCAGACGGCCGGTATCGAGACAGAAAATGCGAAAGTCGAGGCCCTCTTCGTGGGCCATCGCGATCAGCGCGACATCCTCGGCGCCAGAAAATGCGATGGCGGCCTCGCGGCCAAAAAGGGCGTGTGCCGCCGCCAGAATCTCTTGGGGTGGCCGCGCGGCGAGCCGTTTCTGAAGCGCTGCGAGTTCGGAGGCCTGCATGTCGGGTGCCTGCGGACCTCGTCGTCGGCCCGGGTGTGAAAGGTAGCAGCCGGGCGTCACGTGTCCACCCTGCCGCCCCTGCCCGCGCCGAGAATCCACCAGCAAACCTGCCCCGGAGCATCGGAGGCGCACAGCCCCGTTGCCAACCTCGCGTCGCTGGCCCTAATCTCGCGCTCTGTGCAGGTACGTCCGCACCGAGGTCCGCCGATGCAATCCCACCTTCTCCGCTCTTGTCTGGTCTTTGCGCTGCTGTCCGTCGCGGCTTGCGGTGGCGCCGCGGGTCATCCGCCCGTGGGTGCCGCTGGCGGCCCGTACGACACGCAATGCCAGGCGCTGCAGCAGACGCACGCCGCGAACCTCGCGTCGGGTCGCTACGTTCCGGTCGATCTGATCGTGAGGCCGTCGCTGCAGGCCAAGACCGAGACGCGCTCGATCCTCTCCGAACGCGAGTTCGCCGCCGCCCTGATGGGACCGCATGGTGCCAAGCCGACCACGCTGGTGCTCGCGCGCGGCGGGACCGGCAAGTCGATGCTGGCCCATTCGATCGAGGCGCAGACCTGCAAGCAGATGGCCGTATTCCGCATCGATTTGCAGGCCGACATCGCTGCGCGCGGCGACGCGGGTCCGCACAACCAGATCGCCGTGCATGTCGCGCATCAACTCAATCTGAACGAAGGCGACGGCATGGAGGCCGCGTTGCAGCGCACCCTGCACGAGACGCCGACACTCCTGCTGCTCGATTCGCTCGACGAGGTGCCGGTCTTGCAGCGGCCCGGCATCGTGGCGCAGGTCGACGATTTCGTGACGCGCGTGGTGCCGACGGCCAAGGCGATCGTCCTCACGCGACCCCCTGTGTTCAGTAGCGATTACGGTCTGACGACGCTGGGCGCGCGGCTCGAAATTCCGCAACTGACCTGCGCCGAGACGGATGCCGCCATCGCACGCATGCTGACAGACGTGGCCGAACGCGAGAATTTTCTTGCATTTTCCCATCGCTACGCCATCGATCGCAAGATGGAGGAGCCCGAACGCTGCTACTACCCGCACCTGTCGACCTACCGCGATCTGCAGGTGGTGCAACGGCTTGCCCGCAACATGGGCTACGACAAGGCAGCAGCGCAGTTGAAGGACTTCCAGCCGGGGCGCAGCCAGGTCTACCTGTACTTCGCGACGGCGCAGTTGGTGAAGGATCTTCAAGGTCTCGCGGTGCTGCCGGCCGCTGCGCTCGACATCGTGGAGCGCATGGTCGCCGCGCACCGGCCCGACAAGGGCCAGCGCAACCTCAAGTTTACGCTGCAATCTTGCGTCGATGTGGCCTGGCTGGATGCAGCGGCGGCGCAGAGCGTGTGCGAGCGGCTGTTCCAGTCGTCGCTGTTTGCCACGCTGGGCGAGGGCACCTGGCATTTCGACAACCAGAGCCTCGGCGATCTGTTCCTCGGGCGCTGGGCAGCGGCGAGCCTCGTGCAAAACGAGAAGGTGGACTGCAACCAGATCGAGGAGCGCAGCGCTTTGCTCGAATCGAGTGAGGTCGCCGGTTTTCTCATCGGGCAGTCGGCGGGGCAGGCCTGCTTTGCCGAAGTCGCGCTGTCCTTGTGCAAGAAGGCGGGCTATGCCCAGAATGTGTTTGAGCAATTGGATCAAGGGCTTCCGACCGGGCCGCAGCGAACTGCGATCCTCGCAGCGGCCGAGAAGAAGCTGGCCGCGCTGCCACCGGATCCGTGTGCGAGTGCGCTCTTGGATCGCCTCAACAAGGCCGATGACGTGCCCGGCCAGGTCGCGGCGGACCCGGTGGCGCCGCCGCCAGCACCCGCGGCCAAGCCAGCCAAGCGCGGAAAGAAGAAATGACAGCACCCGTTCTGGTCCGCTGCACCTTGCCGGCCAGCCCCGAGCGCGTCTTTGACCTGTTCACGCAGGCCGATCAACTCGCCTTGTGGTTTTGCGAAGATGCGCAGAGCGATCTGCGGCCCGGCGGCGCAATCCGCGCCGGCTGGGTCGACGAAGAGGGGGAGACCTGGACGCGCTCGGGCCGTTGGGTCGAACTCGATCGTCCGTTTGTCGCCAGCCTGGAATGGTTCGACGAAGGCAGCGAAGTCCAAGCCTTCCGCATCGCCATCGCGCCGCACGCACAGGGCTGCACCCTCACGGTCCTCAGCCCCGCCTTGCCGCCGCGCGACGCCGTGCCGGCCGACGTCCTGCTCGATGCCGTGCGTCAAGGTTGGGAGCACACGCTGGAAGCCCTCGCCGGCATGCTCCGCGCCGAGCACAGCTGACCGCCACCCTCCTCCTCAATGTCGGACTTGCATGGTCCGTGTTGGCCGTCTATTCTGGGTCCCTCGTTTGCCGATGGAGCGATCATGCCGTCCTTTCAAGAGCACCTGTCCCGCATCAAGTCCCGCATCGACGAAATCAGTCCGGAGGACGTCCAAGAGAAGATCGAAGACGGCGAGGCCTTCGTGCTGGTCGACATTCGCGAACGCGATGAGATCGAAAACGGTTTTGTCGCGAGCGCGCACCTGCTGGGTCGTGGCCACCTGGAAGCGAAGATTGGTTCGGTCGCGCCCGAGGCGGATGCCGAAATCGTCGTCTACTGTGCCGGCGGCGTGCGCTCGGCATTGGCTGCGCACGCGCTCGGCCAGATGGGCTATACAAATGTCAAGTCGATGGCCGGCGGCTTTGCGCGCTGGGCGCAGTACGGATTTCCGGTGCAGACGAGAAAATCGCTGACCAAGAGCCAGCTTGCGCGCTACAGCCGGCACCTGCTCATGCCTGAAGTGGGCGAAGAAGGGCAACTCAAGCTGCTCGGCGCCAAGGTGCTGCTCATCGGTGCGGGTGGACTCGGCAGCCCGGCTGCGATGTACCTCGCGGCGGCCGGCGTCGGCACGCTGGGCATCGTCGACGGCGACACCGTGGACCTGTCGAACCTGCAAAGGCAATTGCTGCACACCGAAGATCGCGTTGGCACACCCAAGGTCGAGAGCGCGCACAAGATGCTGCAGGGCATCAACTCCGACATCGACATCAAGCTGTATCCGTTTCGCATCGATTCGGCGAATGTCATGGAGTTGTTCAAGGATTACGACATCATCCTGGACGGTTGCGACAACTTCCCGACGCGCTACCTCGTCAACGATGCGTGCTATTTCCTCGGCAAGACCAATGTTCACGGCTCGATCTTCCGGTTTGATGGCCAAGTGACCGTCTTTCGGCCGAATCATGGCCCGTGCTACCGCTGCCTCTACCCCGAACCGCCGCCGCCCGGCATGGCGCCGTCCTGCGCCGAGGCGGGCGTGCTCGGCGTGCTGCCGGGCATCGTCGGCGTCGCCCAGGCAATCGAAACGATCAAGGTGGTGCTCGGCATCGGCCAGCCGTTGGTCGGCCGTCTGCTGACCTTCGATGCATTGCAGATGAAGTTCAGGGAATTGCGCACGCGTCGTGATCCCGCATGTCCGTTGTGCGGCCCGCATCCGACGGTGACGCAGCTCATCGATTACGAGCACTTCTGCGCGGTGGAGCGGTAAGCCCTAGCTGTTCGACGATAGACATAGATCTATACCTGTGGCGACATATTGCGATATGTCAAGATGACAAAAGACCAGTCAGCCCTCGACCGCGACTTCTTCCGTCGTGATGTTCTGGTGGTTGCGCGCGAGTTGCTCGGCACAGAGTTGATCTGCACGAGTGCCGCGGGTTCCGTGCGCCTGCGCGTCACCGAGACCGAGGCCTACCACGAGCGCGAGCGCGGCAGCCACTCCTTCGGCGGCAAGCGCACGCAGCGCAACGCGGTCATGTTCGGCGACGGCGGCGCGGCGTACGTGTACTTCATCTACGGCATGTACTGGATGCTCAATGTCGTCACGGGGTTGGATGGCGAGGGCGCGGCGGTGCTGCTGCGCGCGGGCTTGCCGATGGCAGGTCTCGACATCGTGCAGAAACGCCGGGGTTGGGGCGAGACCCGCCGGGCGCCCCGCGATCTGGCGAAGTGGTGCGACGGTCCCGGCAAGGTGGCGCAAGCGCTGGCCGTAGACCGCGACCTCAATGGCACGCCGTTGCAGCTTGGACAGCGGCTGTGGTTCGAGAGCGGCGTCCGTGCGCCCGAGTCTGCGGTCGTGGTCGGGCCGCGCGTGGGGATCGACTACGCAGGGGAAGACGCGCTGCTGCCGTGGCGCTTTCGCGTGCAAGATCAAGGCGATTCAGAATCCTAACAGGACTGGCTCACGCTGCAACCCGACGCCGCAGGTCTCCAGCACGCGGTCGGCGACATGGTCGGCGAAGGCCAGGACATCCGAGGCCGTGGCGCCACCGCGGTTGACCAGCGCCAGCGTGTGCTTGCGCGACAGGCCCACCGGACCCTCGCCGTAGCCTTTGGCCATGCCCGAGCGCTCGATCAACCACGCCGCCGAGAGTTTGACGGCGTCGCCCGCCGGCCAACGCGGCATGGCGTCGTCGGGGCGCAGTGTGGGGCTCAGGCGCGCTTGCACGGCGGCCGCAACATCGGGCAGCACCACGGGATTCGTGAAGAAGGATCCGGCACTGCGACTGTCGGGCTCGGCCGCATCGAGCACCATGGCCTTCTGGCGGCGCAGGCGCAAGACGACGTCGCGCACGAGGCAAAGCCCTTTGGCGGCTTGCGGCACGGTCACGCCGTCCAGGACCTCAGCCACCTGCACATAGCGCACATCGGGTTGTGCGTTCGGCTTGAGACGTAGCCGCACCGAGCAGATCAGGTGCCGGTGCGGCTGTCGCTTGAATACGCTGTCACGGTAGCCAAAGCCGCATTCCGCCGCGCTGAGCCAGAACAGGATGCCTGTGTGCACATCCAGCAATTCGACGGCCTCGATGACGTCGGCAACCTCCTGGCCGTACGCGCCGATGTTCTGGATGGGAGCGGCGCCGACAAAGCCGGGTATGCCGGACAAGCACTCGATGCCGCCAAAACCGCGGGCCACAGCGCGCGAGACGACGTCGTCCCAAGCTACGCCGGCGCCCGCGCGGATTCGTACCACATCCTGAGTCGCTTCAAGCAGTTCGCACTGACCATCTGCCATCTGCAGCACGAGGCCCGGCACACCTGCATCGGCTATCACCACGTTGCTGCCACCGCCGAGCAGTGTCACGGCGTTCGCGCTTTCGCGGGCCCACTCCAGCGCCTCTGCTGCCTCGGCGATCGTTTGTGCTTCAACGAAATAGCGCGCCGGCCCACCCACGCCGAGCGTCGAGCGCGCGGCAAGAGGCACGTTCTCCTGGACGATCGCGGGTGGCGCGCGCATGACCTACCGGGTGAGTTCGGCGAGCAGTTCGGTTCCGAAACGCTCGACGATCTTGGGACCGACGCCACGAATCTGCAACAACTCTTCGCGCGAACGGGGCAGGGCGCCGGCAATCGCCAGCAGCGTCGCGTCGGACAGGATGTGAAAGGCCGGCACCCGCAGGGTCCGTGCCTTGGCCAGCCGCCACGCCTTGAGTTCCGTGATCAGCACTGCGTCCGCATCGGTCTCGTCGTCCCGCCGTGCCGCGACGGTACGCTGACGCGTCCGCACGGTCTTGGCCACCTTGCGTGATGCCGGCGCGGCCTGAGGCGCCTGCTCCAACCGAACCGCGCTCAAACGCTGCGGAATTTCGTGCGGCGCACAGCCGATCTCCAGCACGCGGTAGCGGATCGTCTGGCCGTCCTTCTCGAAGCTGGCCGAATGCGAAGCCGCAACGCCTGCGCGTTCGAGGCCATCGAGCAGTTGATCGAATGCATGACGCGCCAGGCCGTTGCCCTGCTCGCGGTGCAGTTTCCCGGCGGCAATCGATCGTGCGCAGCGGATCGCCTCGGCCAGCGCGGCAAGTTGCCGTTTTTCAAGACCATCTGGCTCGCGCAGCTGTCGCACCACCGAAGCGTCGACCGCGCAGTGGTCGCAGTGCCCGCAAGGTTGTGAACTGTCTGCCCGATCGCCGAAGTACGCAGTCAACGCCAGCATCCGGCAGCCGGTTTCGCGCGCAAAGCCGAACACGTCGTCGATCTGGCCTTCGCGGTGCGTGCGCTGGCGTCGGTAGCGTTCCAGCCAATTCTGTGCTGATGCTGACGTATTGCGCACGGTGTCGTCGAACTCCAAGGCCACGGCGCCGTGGCCCCATAACTTGTCCAGGGCCGCTTCCGCCGTGTCGAGCGGCAAGCGCGTCCTGTGCAGCAGTGTTTCCCGTTCGATTCCAGGGTCATCTGGCACGAGCTTGAGCAGTGACGCGACCTCTTCCGGCGTGGGGTACGACTTGGTGAAGAAGAACTCGTGCAGCTTGCGATCTGCCCAGGAATACATGGTAATTGCTCGCGAGGGTAGCCCGTCGCGGCCGGCGCGGCCGATTTCCTGGTAGTAGCCCTCGATCGAGCCGGGCAAGCCGAGGTGCAACACGCAGCGGATGTCCGCCTTGTCGATGCCCATGCCAAAAGCCACTGTCGCTACAACGACTTCCACGCGACCCGATTGGAAGTCCTCTTGCACCTGGCTGCGCCGGTCGCCCGGCATGCCGGCGTGGTAGGCCGCGCACGGAAATTCCTGGCTCAGGTCCTTGGCCACCTCCTCGACTTGCTTGCGGCTGAGGGCGTACACGATAGCGGGCCGCAGCGCGGAGTCCTTCAAGGTCTTGCGCGCCAGACCCGGGCGCTGCGGTGAGGGGCACTCGACCAGCTCGATCGCGAGATTCTCCCGGCGGAATCCGCGGATGAAGCGCTCGGCCTGTGGCATGCCCAATTGCTGGACGATGTCCTCCTGCACGCGCACCGTCGCCGTTGCGGTCATCGCCACGATGGGGCAGTGGTCGCCGCGCAACTCTGGCAGGCGCTCGCCCAATAGCCGGTAATCAGGCCGAAAATCGTGGCCCCACATCGAGATGCAGTGGGCCTCGTCCACCGCGATGAGGCTCGGCGGGCGCTGCGTCAGCCGAGAGGCAAAACCGGGTACGCGCAACCTTTCCGGAGCAATCATCAGGAAGTCCAACTCGCCCGCCTGCCAGGATCGCAGCGCGGCTTGCGACTCGGCACGGCTGCGGTTCGAGTGGATGCGGTCGACGCGCAGCCCCGTCGCTGCGAGCTTGGCCGCCTGATCCTCCATGAGTGCGATGAGCGGGCTGATGACGAGGGTCGGGCCGTCGCGCACGACTCCTGGCAATTGATAACACAGCGATTTACCGCCACCGGTCGGCATCACCAGCAAGCAGTCGCGGCCGGCGATGACCGCTTCGCAGACCTCGCGTTGATGCGGGCGAAACGCTCGCAGCCCGAAGCGGCGGCGCAGCGTAGCGGTCAGATCATCGGTGTGCGGCGCCGTCGGCATGTCGGCGGCAGTGGACTGCAACCGGCTTGAGTCCGCAAGCGCAGAGTGCGCCCCGGGTCCACCGCCAACGCGGCCCGGCCGTCGATTTCGAGTCCAGTTCCAGGCTTGCACCTTGCCACACTCCCCCGTCGCTGCGACACTTTCTGCTGTTGCGAGGCTTGCCATGTCTGTTTTCTTGACGTTGATTCGATCCTGCCCAAGCGGTGATCGTCCGATCCGCGTTTTGTCGGCGCGTGTGGCGTAGGATGACTGCGACCTACGCCATCGAACTGCTGCAGGCGGAATTCACTGCCTCGTTCGTCCACCACCTGCGCGAGCATCTCGCCGACAATGGCTCGAATGGTCTGGTCTATTCGCCGGTGGAGCCGCGCGAGCTGAGCCACTCCGTCATCGACATCCAACGCCGCGTGCAATCGTGGAGCCGCTGCATGTTGCGCGACGTGAAGCAAACCGAGTGGCGGCGTGTATTCGTCGTGCGCGACCTGACGCTCTCCCCTGTGCAGCGGCGTCAGCGCCCGGATCGCGGTGTTGTCGGCCACTTGGATCTGCGCGGCGGCATGCTGCCGACTGAATTGCACCGCTGCCAACTGGCGATGGGGCTCTACGCGCCGTGGCGCGATCGCGGTGTCGGTCATGCGCTGCTGCACCACGGTTTGAATTGGGCAAGGCAGCAGCCGTCGCTGAAGTGGGCGGATCTGAGCGTATTTTCACACAATCTTGCCGCGATGCACCTCTACGCGTCCTTCGGTTTTCGCGAGACGGGCCGCGTGCCGGAGCGCTTCGAGGTCTTGGGGCAGCGCATCGACGACGTGCAGATGGCGCTGCGTCTGCGGCCCTCCGAGTAGTTGCGCTGGCCGCGCGTCCGCGCTATCCGTCGCAGCGCACGCGCCGCGGAGACCCGATGACCCTGCGCCCCTTGACCCTCGCCGCTCTCGCCTTGTGCACGCTTGCCACGATCGTGTGGGGCGTGCCTGCTCTGACCGCGCGCGGACAGGAAAGCGATGCGATCCGCGAACTTGCGCGCATCGCCCGCGCCGCCGCGATCTATTACGTCAAACCCAAGCCCGGCGAGACCGGCGGTCGCATGATCTGCCAGTTCCCGCGCGGCAGCATCCGCACGATCGTGGCCAACAGCTGCTGCGACAAGAGCGTGACCGCAGGCGGCTACGAGTGCGATCCGAGCAAAATCGAATGGAACCGGACGCTTTGGAAGCTACTGCACTTCCAGCTGAGCGGGCCGACTGCATTCGTCTATGCCTATGAGGCAGAGGGGACATTGGGCGACGCTCGCTACACCGCGTCTGCCTATGGTGATCTCGACTGCGACGGAACGATGTCGACGTTTCGGATTGTTGGACGCGGTGATCCGCGTTCGCGGCCAGATGACTGTCTCGTGCTCGAGGCGACGACCTTTGAAGCGATCCAACCGGACGAGTAGGAGGATTCATGCGGTACTTGTTGCTTACATTGGTGTTTGCTGCGGCGTCCTGCGGCGGCACTTCGACGCCCAAGTCAGCGACGCAAGCGCCGGCCGACGCCGCCAGCGGCGCCACCGTGGACGCCGGCAAGGCCGACGCCGCACCAACCGACATCGCGCAGAACGCAGACGGAGCAGTCGCGGACGGCGCGCCCGCCGACGTCTCCCATTGCCCGGTCGACATGCCGACGTGTGCTACGTCCTGTGGCTCGGAAGTACTCGTCGAGGCCGTTTGCGGGGCAACCGCCTGGTCCTGCCCTGCAGGCAGCATCGACGCCGCGACGTGCCCACCGGACACCTGTTGGGGCAAGCCGCCGGCCGACACGGTGTGCGCCAAAGGTCAGTGGGTCTGCAAGCCTGGCTGGGTCCAGTTCTCCGCGGCCGCACCCTGTGTCGAAGCGACGTGTGAGGTCTTGCAGGCGGCGCTGCTGGCCGGCATAGACTCGCTGACGGTCAACCACCAACTATGCGGCAAGGACGAGGACTGCGTAATCGTTGCCTCCAGCACGGCGTGCCAGGGCACTTGCGGCGTCGCGCTGAGCAAGTCGCAGGCGCAGGCGTTCAAGGACGGCATCGCGGCCCTGGATCAGAAGCTCTGCAAAGACACCAATTTTGCGACGAAGTGCCAGTACGTGGCACCGAAGTGCGCGGCTCCGGCTCCGGCGTGCGTCAACACGCAGTGCGTCTACAGCAAGGCTGCACCATGACGGCGGTTCGCATCGGCATCGTCACCGTCAGCGACCGAGCAAGTCGCGGTGAGTACGAAGATTTGGGTGGTCCAGCCATTCAGGCCTGGTTGCAGGATGTGATCGCTTCACCTTGGCAAGCCGTCGTGCGACTGATTCCAGACGAGCAGGTTGTCATCGAGGCCACGTTGCGCGAACTCTGTGACGACAAAGGCTGTTGTCTCGTCGTGACGACCGGCGGCACGGGTCCGGCGCCGCGCGATGTGACGCCGGAGGCGACGCGGGCGGTGCTGGACAAAGAACTTGAAGGCTTCGGCGAACACATGCGCCGTGCGTCACTGGCCTTCGTTCCGACGGCGATCCTCAGCCGACAGACCGCGGGCGTGCGCGGTCATTCCCTGATCGTCAACCTGCCGGGCAAGCCAAAGGCGATCGGCGAGTGTCTGCAGGCGGTGATGGCTGCCGTGCCGTACTGCATCGACCTCGTGGGCGGGCCGCGCCTGGAGACGCGTCCGGAACGCGTCGTGGCCTTTCGCCCCAAGCCCTGACCGAGCTCGGATCGCTCCGCAAGATATGGATATCTGAGGTGGCTTGCGCTACGGCGACTCCTTGAACACACCCGACACGCGCCGCACCTGCTGCGGGCTGGCGATCTCGTAGTTCAGCACCTTCTGCGGCACGCCTTGGGTCAAGAAGACTTCGACCAGTTCGCTGTCGAGCAGGCCGCGCGCCGCCTCTTCACGCAAAATCCGCGCCGCCAGTTCGTGGGGAGCGGCCTTGCGGTACGGCCGATCCGCCGCCGTCAGCGCATCGTAGACGTCCGCCACGGCAATCATGCGCGACTCGATGCACAACTGCTCGCCGCGAATGCCGCGCGGATAGCCGCTGCCGTCCATCTTCTCGTGGTGACCATGCGCGATCTCGGGCACGCGGCGCAAAGGGCGCGTCCACGGGATCTGCGAGAGAAAGCGAAAAGTATGGCTGACATGGCCTTCCACTTCGCGCCGCTCCGCTTCGGTCAGGTTGCCGCGCGGCAGCGCCAGCACGGCCGCTTCCTGTGGCGTCAACAGGGCTTCTGGACCGGTCTCACCTGGAAATGTCAACTCGCGCAGCAGCATGAGCTGCGCCTGGGCGTGCGGCAGCAGCGGTCCCGGACGGTTGCTCGCTTCGATGAGTTCCAGGTACTTGGCAAAGGCCTCGTGGCGCGCCTCCAGCGCCCGCTCTTCGCGATCGAGCGCGGCCATGGCCGCACCATCCAACGCCAACTGCAGACGCTTCTTGAGCGACTCGGCCTCCAAGCGCGCGCGGGCGTGCGCGAAACGCCGGCGAATCTCCTCGATCTGGTGCGCAAGCAGCTTGTCCGCCTTGGTCAGCACCGTCTCGCGCACGCCGAATTTCCCGACATCGTGCAGCAAAGCCGCATAGCGCAGTTCCACGCGCCGTTCGGTCGTGGCGAGCACGGCTGACGATCGGGCAGAGGATGGACCTTCCAGCGCCTCCGCGAGACCCAGCGTCAGCGCCGCCACCCGCTCCGAGTGACCGGCAGTGGTCGGATCGCGCGACTCGATGGCCACGACCGATGCCTTGACGAACCCTTCGAAAAGTCGACTGATATCTTTGTGCAGCACGGCGTTCTGGATGGCGGCCGCCGCTTGCCCCGCCAACGCCAGGAGTACATCCGCGTCCTCGGCGTCGAAGGGGCCGGTGCGCTTGTTGAGCACCTGCAAGACTCCGACGATGCCGCCACGCATCTCGCGCATGGGCACAGCCAGCAATGAACGCGTGGAGTAGCCCGTCTCGCGATCGACTTGCGCGTTGAAGCGCGGATCGGCGTAGGCGTCATCCAGACGCACGATCTGCCCCGTCGAGGCGACATGCCCCGCAATGCCCGTGGTCGCGGGAAAGCGAATCTCGGCGTTCTGGCCCACACCGTCGGCGATCTTGGACCAGAGCTCGCCTGTGTCGGGATCGATCAGGAACAGCGTGCCGCGATCGGCATCCGCAACCGCGGTCGTTTCGCGCAGGATGAGGCGCAACAGCACGTCGAGATCGCGTTCGGAGGCGATGGCGTTGGCCACCTCCAGCAGTGCCTGCAGCCGGGTCTTGGCGGGTTGCGAGGTCGTCATGGGCGAATCCTGCCTCGGGTTCGTGGCCTGCGCCGCAGACAAGCCATGCTGTCTGGATAGCACGACACGGCCGCCCCGCAAAGGCGCACGTCGCGGAAACAGCGTCTTGGCGCGTGCATTTCCACAAATTCGATCAAGACGGGGTACCGTAGACCAGTTCGACCTCGGTCAGGACCGCTTGGGTCGGCGTCGTGGCGCGAAAGCACAGGCGCCGCAACGCCGCCTCGCCGTGCGGTACTGGCTCTGGAATGCTGTAATCGCAGCATTTGTTGTTGCACCGGGGTGGCTGCACGACATGCAAGCGGATCCCGAATGCCGCCGGATGGACGGTGTCGAAGCGCGCCGCGACCTTGGCGGCCAGGCCGATGCCGACCAACTCGCGACGGCTGGGCGTCGTCGCGCTGGCGACGTCGCACGCGGGACAACTGCGGACGAGCAAAAAAGGCAGGCGTGAATGCACATAAGGCGCCAAGCCTTGCACCGATCCGATCTGCAGCGCGGCCGCCACATCCGCGGTCCAGCGCAGGTAGGGCAGCGGCGTTTGCGGTACGTGGGCGAACAGTTGCCGGCCTGCCGTTGCCTCGCGCAGGTGCTGCAGTTCCTTCGAGTGTTGAGCGATTTGCAGCATCTCGACACAAGTGCCGCAGTCCTGCACGTGTTCGGCGGCTGGCCGCAGCAGCGCCAGCGCCACCGACGATCGGCCGCCCAGCGCAAAGGTGCGGGCCAGCGCGAGGCGGGCCTCCGCGCAAGCGGGGTCGAGACTCAGCGCCTCGGTCAGTTTCGCAACCGCCTCCAGCAGCTTGCCTTGGCTTGCCAGCCGCTCGCCTTGCACGAGCAGATCCTGGGCACGCTTGGCGATGCCTGGCGCTGGCGGCTGTGTGTCAAAGCCGGGGAGCGCCGCGGGAATCTTCAATACCGCATGGCTGTCGTCGAGTTGTGGCGTGCATCCTGCCAGGAACAGGGCGCAGGTCGTGGCGATGAGGATGCAGGCAGCGGGGCGCATAGGCCGGAGCGTACCGGCAGTTCGCCCGGACGGACAAGGCCGATGTGCGGGGAAGGAGCAGGGCACAGTCGCGGAACCGTCGCGCGGCTTGCCACCAAGTCGTTGCAGCGCTAGATTGCGCGCCCCTACGCCGCACGACGGCCGAGGCAAGCGCCATGACCGACATCCAGCCGACCGACATCCAGCCGACCGACGCCACACAGACCGCCGCGCCCGCCGAGGACGCGCGCAACGACGACCAGGACGCCATCGATGCCCTTGCATCGCTGCCCGCCAAGCTGTTTGCGCGCATGTGCCGCTCGATTCCGATGCGCACCTTCCTGCCGGAGCTGGAGCGCCTCGATCGCGCTGTGTTCTATCGCTATTTCAAAGGTTATCGGCCGGCGAAGATTGACGGCAACCACCTCGAGAAGGTGTTGCGCAAGGAGATCTTCGAGCTCCGCAACGGCCTGCTGGCGCAACTCGCGATCTACAACTGGGATGAGTGCGAGTGGCGCATCTACCAGGCGCTGCAGAAGCAAGTGAAGGCCATCAACGAGGACGTCGAAGCCATCGTCGCCATCAGCAAGGAAGAGGCAGACCCGATCATGGACGCGCTCGAGGCTGAATTCGACAAGCGCGACGTGTACATTGCCACTGTCATCAATGGTGTGCGCGTGTCGCCCGAGTATGTGGCCGAGCGGTTTGGCGCGCTGCGCTAGCAGATGTCCATGCGTCGTGCGCGCACGCGAACTGGCCGAAACTTTGGCCGCATGGACAGCTCCGGGGCCGCGCAAGCGGACCTGCCGGGGGGCACGCTTGACGAGGCCGGCATGACACCTGAGCATCTCGCCACCCTTGCGGCACTGGCCATGACGCTCGGTCTCGTCGCCGTCGTCCAGCAACTTGCGCGCGGCGCGACCGGTGCGCTGGTGCGCCGCTTTGGCTGGTTGGCGGTGCCCTGGACCACCGGCTGGCTCGGCGTCCCGATTCACGAGATGTCACATGCCCTTGCGTGCTTGGCTACCGGCCGCCGTATTCGCGCCGTGCAATTGTTTGCGCCCAACGAGCGCGACGGCTCGATGGGCAGCGTCACGTACGAAACCGGCCCCCACATCATCGGTTGGCTCAGTGGCTGCGTCATCGGCCTCGCACCTCTTGCCGGCGGCACAGGCGCGCTTTTCGGGCTGGCCTGGCTGGTGGCCCACGCGGCCGATGTCCCGCTGCCGACTCCGCAATTCGATGCCGTTGCGGCCGGGGATTCCCCTTTCATCGCATGGGCTACGGCCCACGCCGACTTTACCGCCGCCGCCGGTCGCCGGTTGGCGCAGGCTGCCAATGTCCTTTGGCATCAAGGTGGTTGGCAACGCGCCGCCGCCGTCGCGTGGTGCTACGCCTCCGCATGTGTCGCCGCCCACCTCGTTCCATCGCGCGTCGACGTCGCGAGTGCCTGGCGCGGCGCCCTGCTGCTCCTGCTAGTCTCGGCTGCCGTCGTCTATGTCCTGCTGCAGTTTCAACCGTCCGGCCTTGCACTTGCAGAGTCCGCGGTTCGCGCCGTCTGTGCCTGGGTGGCTGCCGGCCTCACTTTGGCCGCGGCATGGTTGGCGGGATTCTGGATGCTCGCTGCCGCCTTCAGTCGCCTGGTTCCCGTGCGTTGAGCGCTCCCGGCCCTCGCGCACCGCCGCGATGTTGTCTCGCAGTCCCTCCCTGCCACGTCGCTTGAGCGGACTTTGCGAGAAATGCGCCGTAAAATCAGCCTCATCTAGCGCATCCAGGTGGGCGAGCTGCGGCGCAAATAGGCCCGGCCTGGGTTCGAACTCCGCTTGCCCGCATGGCTTTGCGAAGCGGTTCCAGGGGCAGGCGTCCTGGCACAGATCGCACCCGAAGACGTGGTCGCCAACAAGTGCCCGTTCCTGTTGAGGGATGCGTCCGTCTTGTTCGATCGTCATGTGCGAGATGCAGCGCCGCGCGTCGACCACGAACGGCTCACGGATGGCGTGGGTCGGGCAGGCGTCGATGCAGGCACGGCAGGTGCCGCACCGATCCGTCATGGGGCTGTCGGGTTCCAACTCGACGCTCGTCACCATGCAGGACAAGAAGAAAAACGAGCCATGTTGCGGATGTATCACAAGGCTGTGCTTGCCGCGCCATCCCAATCCAGCGCGCACCGCCCACGTCCTTTCGAGTACGGGACCGTGATCGACATAGAACCGCAGATCCCGGACCCCGCGCAGCGGCCCCGGACGCACGCCAGGTCCGCGAAAATCTGCAGCAAGTTCCGGCCGCCAGGCGTGGGTCAGCGCCTCTTCCAGCCTGCGCAGCCGCCGGTGCAGCACAAGGTGGTAGTCCGTACCCCATGCAAAGCGGGAGATCCACGCGCGATCTTCGCCAGCAAGCCTCACCGCCGCCGTGCGCGGATGCGCGGTGTCGTAGTCAACGGCCAGGACGATCACGGACTTCGCGCCGTCCACCACGAGCCCTGGATCGCAGCGCCGCGTCGTCTCCTGCGCCAGCCACGCCATGCCCGCGTGATGGCCCGCATCCAGCCATGCTTGCAGCCGCAACTGATCGCCAGGCAGCGGCACCGCCGCCGCGATGCCGACCCGCGAAAAACCCAGCTCTAAAGCCAAGTTCTTGACCAGCGCAGTGCGCCGCGCGCGCGTCTGCTCCGGTGTCTCCCGCAACCACGGACGACGCTGCAGCCGCCGCCGCTCTGATTTGCTGCGCACGATCAGGGCTTCGGGATCGTCCTCAATCATCGATGCTCAATGGTGGCCGTACCGCTCGGCAAACTCGTCATAATTGCCTTGGAAATCCAGGATCTCGCCATCCTGAATCCGCCAAATCCGCGTGCACGCCTCGCTCAGCACGTTGCGGTCGTGGGTCGCCAGGAACAGCGTGCCCTTGTATTCCGCCAGACCTTCCGCCAGTGCACTGCACGATTCGAGGTCCAGGTGGTTGGTCGGCTCGTCCAGGACCAAGACATTCGGCTTCAGAAGCATCAGCTTGCAGAACAGCATCCGCACGCGTTCGCCGCCCGACAGCGTCGCCGTCGGCTTTTCGCCTTCATCGCCACGGAACAGCATTCGTCCTAGAAGGCCACGAATCTCTTCCAGATCTGCTCCCGGCTTCCAATCGTGCAGCCAGTGATCGATGGTCTTGCCGGGTTCGATCGCGCCTTCGTGCTCCTGCGGCATGTAACCCGTTCGCGTCTCGTGTCCCCACTCGATCTTCCCGGCATCAGAAGCGATTTCGCCGAGCAGGACGCGCAGCAGCGTCGTCTTGCCCGCACCGTCCTTGCCGATGACGCCGATGCGGTCGCCGCGGTTGACGTGGGCATTGAAGTGCGAACCGTACAAGCTGCCGACCCCCTCAAAAGCCTTTGCAATATCGCGGAATTCGACCACATGTCGGCCGCTCTCCTTGCCGGTGTCGAAACGGATGAATGGCCTCGCGATGTTCGAGCGCTTGACGTCCGCGGGCGCCAGCTTTTCCACCATCTTCTTGCGGCTTTGTACCTGAGTCGCTCGCGTGCCAGCCGAGAATTTCGCGATGAAGTCTTTCAAATCACTGATTTTCTTTTCGCGCTGCGCATTTTGCTGCATCTGCCGGTCGCGTACGGCCGCCTTGGTGCGCACCATGTCATCGTAGTTGCCCGGATACGTGATGATCGTCTCATAGTCGATGTCCGCGATATGCGAACAGATATCATTCAAGAACCGCCTGTCGTGTGAGATGACGACGAGGACGCCCGCATAGTGGAGCAGGAACTCCTCCAACCACTCAATCGTCTCCAAATCCAGGTGGTTGGTCGGTTCGTCGAGCAGCAGACAGTCCGGTGAGCCGAACAGCGCTTGCGCCAGCAGCACGCGCAACTTGAGGCCCCCAGACAGCGCGGCCATCGGCTCGCTGTGCTGCTCAGCGGAAATACCAAGGCCGGTCAGCAGTTCCTCTGCCTCCGCCTGCGCCATGTAGCCATTCTCTTCGGCGATGACGCCCTCCAATTCCGCAAGCCGCATGCCGGCTTCATCGCTCTCGTCGCCGGAATCGAAGATGCGGTTGCGCTCCTCCATGGCTTCCCACAGTGGCGCGTTGCCCATCATCACGGTGTCCATGACACTGAAATCGTTGAATGCTGAGTGATCCTGCTTCAAGAATGCGGTCTTGCGCGGGCGCGACACGGTGCCGGTGTCGGGCTCGAGATCGCCTTCGAGGATCTTCATGAACGTCGACTTGCCGGCACCGTTGGGTCCGGTCAGGCCGTACCTGTTGCCCGGCGCGAAGGAAGTCGTCACTTCGATGAACAGCTTGCGGCCGCCGTAGGACTTGGAGACGTTGGAGACGGTCAGCATGGTGGTCCTGCGTGGGTGTTGGCGCGGCCGTGTAGAGCAAAAGTGCGGCGTTGGCAAGTCGCGTTTTGCTGCGCGGCGCAAAAAAGAGAATTGGCGGCTGGACTCTCGCCACAGCCGCCAAAAAGGAGAATGAGAGGAAGGGGAGGAGGGAAGCTCGTTCGCACGCGTTGCAGTCGGGGGACTACCGAGGGGGCTCACTCCCTAACGATGAGCTGTCGGTTGCGCAACGCCGCGCCACGGGCCCAAGGGGGCGCTCGCCGGTGCAAGCCGGAGGCGGGGTGTGGAGGTGTGTTGGATGGAGTTCATGGATGCCATAGGGATGCTGCTCATTCCTTCGCGGGTGTTCCCTGCAAGTGCCATGCCAACGGATCAGCCAACCTCCAATCCGCGTGTGTCTATTGAATCGCTGGAGTTTTTCCGACGAGATGCGTCGCCGGGCCCACGACGGTCGATGTCCGTCACGGCGCGCCGTCTCAATGTGAGACGACTGAATTTCCATTCACGACCGCCGTCTCAAATCGAGACAATGGCGCCGCTCAAACGGCCAAGGTCGTCGCGCGCTGCCCCTGGGCGCGGACGGCGGCCTGGGCCGCCGCGAGGCGAGCGACAGGTACGCGGAAAGGTGAGCAGGAAACGTAACTCAGGCCGGCGTCGTGGCAGAACGCAATCGATGAGGGCTCGCCGCCGTGCTCGCCGCAGATGCCGAGTTTGATGTCCGGCCGCGTCTTGCGTCCCAGCTCGCACGCCGTGCGCACCAGCTTGCCGACGCCTTGCTGGTCGAGGGCGACGAACGGATTCTCCACCAGCACCTTCTGCTGCACGTACTGCGCCAGGAACTTGCCCTCTGCATCGTCGCGGGAGTAGCCGAAGGTCGTCTGCGTCAAGTCATTGGTACCAAAGGAGAAGAACTCTGCCTCGTGGGCGATTTCGTCCGCAGTCACGCAGGCGCGCGGCAACTCAATCATCGTGCCGACCTGATACTTGAACTTCGGCTGCATGTCCTCGTGAATGTGGGCGATCATCTCACGCATCAGCTTCAGCTCGGTCACGTGGCCGACCAGCGGAATCATGATCTCGGGGTGCACGTCCACGCGAGCGTCGAACAACTGCTGTGCCGCCGCCAGAATCGCCCGCACCTGCATCTCATAGATTTCCGGGTAGATGACACCGAGCCGCACGCCGCGAAAGCCCAGCATCGGATTGATTTCACTAAGTTGACGCACCTTGCGCAGCAAGGCTTCGGCTTCGGGCGCCGGGTTGTTCGTCGCCTTGGCGACCGCAACCTGGATGGCGAGTTCCTCCTGCCCCGGCAGGAACTCATGCAACGGCGGGTCCAGCAAGCGGATCGTGACGGGGTAGGGCGCCATCGCCGCCAGGATTCCGCGAAAATCCTCCTCTTGCATGACGCGAAGGATGTCCAACGCGGCGACGCGTTCCTCCAAGTTGTTGGCCAGAATCATCTTCTGGACCGCGGCCATGCGCTCCGGGTGGTGGCCACCCTGGCCGAACATGTGCTCGGTGCGGCACAGGCCGATGCCCTCGGCGCCGAACTCGCGCGCCTTTTGCGCGTCCTTCGGGTTGTCGGCATTGGCGCGCACGCCGAGGCGCCGCAGGCTGTCGGCCCAGGCGAGCAACTCTTTGAACTCAGAAGATAACACTGCATCGACCAGCGGCACGGCGCCCAGGATCACGCGGCCCGTGGCGCCATCGATCGAGACCCACTCGCCCTCCTTGACGGTGCGGTCACCGACGCGAAAGACGCCGTGTTCATCCTCGATTTGGATGGCATCGCAGCCGACGATACACGGTTTTCCCATGCCGCGAGCGACGATGGCGGCGTGGCAGGTCATGCCGCCGCGCGTCGTGACGACGCCTTCGCTGGCCACCATACCGTGAATGTCGTCGGGCGTGGTCTCGTGGCGCAGCAGGATGACTTTGTGCCCTTCTTCCTTCAGCTTCTCCGCATGATCCGGGTCGAACGTCACGCGACCCGACGCCGCACCGGGCGACGCCGGCAGACCCGTCGCCAGCACGTCGACCTTGGCGTTCGGATCGATACCGCGATGCAAAAGCTTCTCAATTTCCACCGGATCTACGCGCAGGACAGCCTGGTCCTTGCTGATCACGCCTTCACCCACCAGATCGACCGCGATGCGCACCGACGCCGCCGCCGTGCGCTTGCCGATGCGGCACTGCAGCATGTACAAGCGCTTCTTTTCAATAGTGAATTCGATATCCTGCATGTCCGTGTAGTGCTTTTCCAGCAATTCGCAGGTCTGGAACAACTGGTCATACGCTTCGGGCAATTCGGCTTGCAGTTGTGCTATCGGGTGGGGCGTGCGGATGCCGGCAACGACGTCTTCGCCTTGCGCATTGAGGAGATACTCGCCGTAGAACTCCTTGACGCCGGTGTTGGGATTGCGTGTGAAAATGACGCCTGTGCCGGAATCGTCGCCCATGTTGCCGAAGGCCATCGACTGCACCGACACCGCCGTGCCCAAAACATCTGCGATTTTATGGACTTTTCGATAGACGATGGCGCGCGGATTGTTCCACGATGCGAACACGGCACGGATCGCCAGACCGAGCTGCGTGCGCGGATCCTGCGGGAAGGGCTTGCCGCTGAGCCGTTGCGTGAGCTTCATGTATTCGGTGACGACTTGCTGCAGAACCTCGGCCGGCACATCGGGATCGCTCTTGAATCCACCACGGCGCTTGAATCCGGAGAACACCGTCTCGAATTCGTGCAGGCCGAGATCCAGCACGACGTTGCAGAACATCTGGATGAAGCGGCGGTAGCAGTCCCAGGCAAAGCGCGGATTTTGAGTGAGTTTCGCGACGGCCGCGACAGTCTGATCATTCATGCCCAGGTTCAGCACGGTGTCCATCATGCCGGGCATCGACACGGCCGCGCCAGAACGCACGGAAACCAGAAGCGGATTGCCCGGGTCGCCGAGGTGCTTGCCCGTCTGCTGCTCCAGGTGCCGCAGCGCGGCCTCGATCTGGCTTTCGGCGCCTTCCGGCATCTGCTGGTCGTTGGCAGAATAGGCATTGCAAGTCTGCGTCGTAACGATGAATCCCGGCGGCACCGGCAAGCCGATGCGCGTCATTTCTGCCAGGTTGGCGCCTTTGCCGCCCAGCAGCGACTTCATGGATGCTGCGCCTTCCTCGAACAAGTACACGTACTTATGGCTCGTCATTGCGATCTCCTCTGTGAATCAGTTCGAGTACGCGGACGGCAGTCTCTTCGACCGCCTTGTGGGTCACGTCCACGACCGGGCACCCAAGGCGTTTGAAGACGGACTCGGCGTAGTCCAATTCGGCAAGTATCTGCCCTAGATCTGCATACTTGGATCCAGCGCGCAGGCCCATCGTGCGCACCCGCTCCTGGCGGATGTCGGCGAGCTTCTCGGGATTGACGCGCAGCCCGACGAGCCGCTCCGGCGGAACCTGAAAAATTTCCTTGGGCAGCGGCGCGTCGAGCACGAGCGGCAGATTGGCAACCTTGTAGCAGCGGTGCGCCAGGTACATCGACACCGGCGTCTTCGAACACCGCGATACGGCGACCAGAATGGCATCGGCATGGAGAAACCCCCTGGGATCCTTGGCGTCGTCGTACTTGACCGCGAATTCGACGCACTCGATGCGCCGAAAGTACGCTTCGTCCATCTTGTGGATGAGCCCGGGCTGCAGGCGCGGCGGCCGCCGCAGAACTTGAACGAATCCAGACATCATCGGCCCCATGATGTCGATGGCGACGATGCCGTAGCGCTCGGTCAGCAGCGTCATGGCGCGGTTCGCTTCGGGCAGAATCAGGGTGTAGACGATAAGGGTCGCTTGGTGCGTCGCGAGTTCGATGATGTCTTCGATGTCATTTGCACTGGCAACCATCGGAAAACGGCGAACTTCGACGTCGGCGCCGGAAAACTGGCTCAGCGCCGCACGCGTGACGAGTTCCGCAGTTTCTCCCAGAGAATCCGAGACGATGAAGACAAGTGCGTCGCGCTGCACAGACGTGCTGTCGATCTCTGCGATGGGCAGGGACGGCATCTTGAACCCCTGTGCAAAAAAGCGAGTCAGAAGGTTGACTTGGCGCGCCGTTCCCGCAGCGCGCGGCGCAACTCCGGGGCGCGGAGGCTAGCAGGAGGCGGCCATGAGTTCAACCGCTCCGCTTGTCGGGGCGCGGCAAAGCCGGTACCGTGACTGCCACGCTGCACGGCTACGGCGCTGGGGTGCGGCACAGGAGCCGGCATGGACGGGCACACCTGGAGCACCGCGAAGCGCGAGGCGCGTGCCGTTTGCACACTTCTGGCAGTTGCCCTCACTTCCAGCTGTGTATCCAATGCTTATACCGTGTCTCAAGAGGAGATGGTGCGGCTCGTGCGCCTGCCGCCCATGGAACGCGGCCGCAAGATCCACGCAGTCCAGCGTTTCTCGACGTCGGACGATCCACCGCCGGCGCAGCCGTGGTCCGCGCCCATCGGCGAGCCGTCGCAGGGTGGGCCAGCGATGCCGCCGCCGTGGGTCGGCTACGCGCCGATCTATCCGTTCTACATGGGGTTGGGTTCGCCCTACTACGTGCCCGCGCCCGTCGTGGTGATTCATGACCACCATGGCCTCGATCCTGCGCATGCCTATGGGCCAGGCGGTGTTGCGAGCAGCGCACCGGTCAAGAGCGACGCCAAGGACATGGGCGCCGCGCTGGCTGCCGTTGCCGTCACGGGCATCGCGGTCGGCGTCGCGTTGGCCGTGACGGAAGGCGGCCGCTACGACGGCCTCGTGGCTGTCCATCCACATCATCCCGTCCACCTGATGGGCAAGACCGGACAGTCTGCCGTCGTCGGACTCGACGAATTGCAGCCGGGCGACGTGCGCCCCGACACCGAGGCGGTCCTGGTCGGCACCGAGGGCGTCGGGATGTGGCACATCGGCCGTGCTGCACTCTCGCGTCACGGCTGGAACTATCGGTTCTCATTAGGCAGTTACGACGCCTGGATGCCCAGCCTTCCTCGGTTGACGGGCGGCGGCGGCGACCTGCAGATCGGCTATTTTCCCTCGCAATACGCCGGCATCCTGGTGACCAGCGGCATGCTCACCGGCTCCTACAGCGACGGAGATTTTGCTTCATGGCGCCTGGGCTTGGAGGTGCAGGGCTACCCAGTCCGCATCTGGCGCCTTCATCTGGGTGGCTATGGCGCAGTGGGACAGGAGTTCTTCAAGGCTGACGGCGGCACGTTCGCGCCCGTCAGCGGCAACGAGCCGTTCTTCGGCTTCGGCGGCCTGGCCGAGATCGATCTGACGACGCGGCTGGCCCTGACGCTGCGGTACGGTGGTGTATGGCATCCCGCCGTGGCTGCGCAAGGCGCGGCGCCGGCTTTGTCGATTGGTTTTGCGGTGTATTGAACCACCGCGGCTGCGGGCGCGGCAGGCATGCACCACTGTCTGCTCAGCGTGGCCGTGAACCCGGGCGCGGTTCCGGGCGCTGCAACGGGCGAAGGGCGCGCGGCTCCAGCCTGCGCGGCACCGGGCGCGCTGCATGGGCTGGTTGCCTGGCACGCGTGGGCTCTTCGAAGTCACGCCGGGGTTCCGGAGGCGCCGGGTCGACGAGCGGAGCCAGGTCTTCGGCGCCAGCCGCATCGGATGCGGATGCTGTGTCGGGTGCTGATTCTGTGTCTGCGCCAGGGCTTGCGGTGACGTCCGCGGCCTCGGCGGCAGCCGCGACCGCCGCCGCAGCCGCATCTGGCACCGCAGCAGGAACCCCAACCGCGGCCGCAGCCGCAACCGCCGCGGGAACCGGAACCGGAACCGCGGCGGGCGCGGGAACGGCCGCCGGAACTGCTGCCGGCCCGGCGACACCGGCCGCTGGCGGCATCGCCCGGTCGCCAATCAACCCAAAATACATGAGTCCAGCCGCAGTTCCGCCCAACACGAGGAGGCTTCCCACAACGGCGAGCGCCAGCGTCGCGGTGTTGTCCTTGCGCACAAGCTGTGCTGGCTGTTGTTGATCCGGCGCAGGCGGCTGCGGGGCCGGCGCTGGCGCCGGCGCGGCCTGCGCGGGCCGCGGCAACGGTCGCTTCGCCACCGGTGCAGGCGGCGCCTTGGCGGCAGGCGCCGGATGCGGCAGCGGTGCCCGTCCCGCCGGAGGCGCGGCAACACTCTGTTTTCCAATGGCTTCAAGCGCCTCACGCATCGCGGCCGCGTCGGCAAATCGCTCCTCGGGTTTCTTTGCCAAGGCGCGTCCCACCACCGCCGCGAAAGCCGATGAGACGTTCGCTCCCTCCAGCGTGCGCAAGTCCGGTGCATCCGCCGAAATATGTTTCATCATCATGGAGTACGACGAGTCTGCGTCGAAAGGCAGTGTCCCCGCCACGCAGCCGTACAGGACGACTCCTAATGAATACAAATCGCTGCGACCATCGAGTGCGGAGCCCATGACCTGCTCGGGACTCATGTACGACGGCGTACCGAGCGATGTACCGGTGCGCGTGAGCGACTTGTCGTTCGACTTGGCGATCCCAAAATCGAGCACCTTGACGATGGTTTCGCCGCTGCCCAGCGTGTGCAGGAAGATGTTCGCCGGCTTCAAGTCGCGGTGCACGAGGCCAACGCTGTGGGCCTCCGCGAGACTGCGCAACACGTCGCATCCGATGCGGATTGTCTCGGTCTCGCCCAGTCGCTGCGGTGCATCGCCCGGTTTCTTCAAGCGGTCGGCAAGTGAACCGCCGCGCAGGCATTCCATCGCCAGGAAGTAGACGCCGTCATCCGACTGGCCGAAGTCGAATACGCGAATTGTATTGGGATGCTCCAGGCTCGCTGTCAGCTTGGCTTCGCGGAAGAAGCGCCGCACCGCCGTGCCGTCATCCTCGCCATCCAGCAGCAACGTCTTGATGGCCACTGCCTGACCGGTCCCCGTGTGCTGGGCCGCGTAGACCGCGCCCATGCCGCCGCGCCCAAGAATTCCCGTGATGCGGTATCGACTTGCAAACAGCGCGCCGATGTCCAGCGTGGTCTTTCCCGGCTGCGCACCTTCGACGACGGTCGCCATACCGTCCGCCGGACAATGGGCCGAGTCAGTTGATGCGCCACATTGCAAACAGGTACGCATGAGTGCCCCGCGCCTACGGTTTGTTACAGAGACCTTCGGATGCCCACTGCGACGGCTGAGCGCCCATGACCAATACGAGCTTGCCCCCGGTGACAATGTCCTGGTGACGGATGCGCGCCTCGTTCAAGGGTTTGCCGTTCAGCGTGGCCGACTGGATGTAGACGTTCGCGGCGCTGTTGCCTTGCGCCTCGATGACAAACGTCTTGCCATCTGCAAACTTCGGCTCCAGGAACAGCGTTGCGCGCTCGAACAGCGGACTGCTGATGCGGTACCACGGGTCGCCCGGTGCCATGGGATACAGGCCCAGCGCGGCAAACACGAACCATGCCGATGTTGCACCGGAATCATCATTGCCGGGAAGACCTTCTGGCTCATCCTTGAAGTGATCCATCATCAATTTCCGGACAAGCTCCTGCGCCTTCTGCGGTTGTCCAGCATCGATGTACATCCATGGCACGTGGAAGTCGGGCTCGTTGGTCACGTCGAAGTGCTTCTCGCCAAAAAATGTGTCTAACTTCGAGAGGAAAGCGTCCTTGCCACCCATCAATGTCATGAGTCCGCAGACGTCGTGTGGCGCGTACCACGAGTAGATCCAGGAATTTGCCTCGGTGAACCCCGAAATTGCGGTCGGATCAAATGGTTCCACCCAGTCGCCATTCGCTTTGCGCAGCTGCATGAAGCCGTGCGCCGGATTCCAGACGTTCTTGAAGTTCTTCGCTCGCGTCAGCAGCGTGTCGCGCGCTGCAGTTTCCTTTACGCCATCAGCTACTTGTGCTGCACACCAGTCGTTGTATGCGTATTCGAGCGTCATGGACGCAGCCTGGCCGTTGTCGCACTCCTTGGGCACCCAGCCGTGTTCGACGTAGTGGGCCGGCGTGCCCAAGTCGAGGTAGCCGCAAGCCCCCGCATCCAGCGGCGTGACGGCGTCTTGCGTCGCGCCCTTCCAGATGGCCTGCCACGCCGTCTTTTCGTCGAAGTTGCGGAGCCCCTTGGCCCATGCATCGGCCACCACGCAAAACGGAGAGTTGGCCGTCATCACGCGCGAATCGCCGGTGGCATTCCAACTGCACTTGCTGATCCATCCTGCGGTTTCGTAGTGCCAGACCATGGATTGCACCATGTCCTGCGCGGCATCCGGCTCCAGCAGCGTCAGCAACGGATGTGTCGTCTTGGCGGTGTCCCACATGCACCAGTCGTCGGCAAAGTAACGGCGGCCGCCCGTGTTGCGCACTTTGCCGGTGCCGTTGCCGCCGTCCCAGAATTGGCCGTCCTCGGTGTAATCTGATGGTTGAAGGAATGTGTGATAAACGGCCGTGTAGAAACGGTTCTTGTCGATGTCGGATCCGCCCTCTACCTCAACCCGCGCCAGCAAGTCATTCCAGTTCGTGGCAGCCGCTTGCCTGACCACGTCGAATGAGCGATTCAGCAGTTCTTTCTCAAGGTTCTTGTCTGCCTGCTCCGCCGAGATGTAGGACAGCGCTACGCGAACTTCGATGGCCTCGCCGGCCGCCGTGTCGAAATCGAACCAGGCCCCGCTGTTGGCTCCGTCGGCGCTTGTCTCCGTGCCTGAGACACTGCCGTGCCACGTCCCAGAAGCTTTGAAATGTTTGCTGAATTGCGCCGCGAACCAGATCCGCGTCAGGCCCGTGGAGCCGTCTGCCCAGCCTTCCAACAGACCCGTCAGCATGGGCCACACCGAGTAGTCGCCGTAGCCGCGCAGGCCGTCGGTGCCGAGGATTGCGAGATGCCCATCGCGAGAATCGCCCCTTGTGTGACCGATATCAATGACAATGTGTGAGCTATCACTTTGCGTGAAGGTGTAGCGGTGCAGGCCGCCATGTGCCGTTGCCGTCAGTTCAGTGGTCACGCCATTGGCGAGTTTGACCTTGTAGTAGCCGGGCGCCGCGACTTCGCCGTCATGCAAGAAGCCGACCGCGTTTTTGTCGAGTCCCGGCACGAGGTTGCCGACGACGGGCGTGACGAGCACGTGGCCATAGCCGTAGGCAGAGCCGCCCGGGCCTTCGAGTTCCGTGTGCGCAAAGCCCTGGATCTTCGTCGATGTGTATTCGTAGCCGACGATGGAGCCGCCGCCGTTCTCGGTGTCCGGGCTGACCTTGACCATGCCGTGCGGCACGCAAGCGCCCGGAATCGTATTGCCTTGTCCCTGCGTGCCGACCAACGGGTGTGCATAGGGCGTGCGATCGGGCGCCACCCGCGGCGGGCGCAGGACGTCCGGCGTGGTCGCGTCGGCGGCATCCGTGGCGCGATCGGGCGCCGCCGCCTGGGAACAGGCGACCACAGTCAGGCACAGGATCGCGAACCTCGGGTGCAGCATCGGGACCTCCGCGACGGGAGAATGGCGCAGTTGACTGTGCGGGTCCAGGCCTCGGCGCCTTTCGGACGCACTGGCGGCGCGGAGCAACCGAATCCGAATAAAGGCTAGTCATTCAGCCCGTCTGCAAAGACCCGGCAGGGTAGCGAAAGTTCCTTTCGCACGCGCTGGGCGATCGCTTCGAGCACAAGCGCCGGCACGCTGCGCAGCTTCTTTTCGATGGGCGGCCGCGCCAGCGTGTACAGGTCGACGCGCTTGGGCTGCGCGATGCGCACCAGATCCAGCCAGGCCTCGATCTCTGAATCTACTGTATTGTCTACACTTCCGTGGACAAGCAACGTCTGGACGACCGCGTTCGGCAGCATGGCAGCGGCCTGCGCGATCGAGCGAATCGTGATCGGCTGCACGGGCATGTTGAGGCGCTCAAAGGTCTTTTGCGTTCCGGCGTCCAACTTGACGGCGACTTCGTCGAGGCGCGCCACTGCGGCGCGCACTTCGGGCCGCGCGAGTTCCGTGCCACCCGTCAACAAGATCGTCGGCACATCCGGCGCCAACTCCGCACGCAATTTCAGCAAAACGTTGATGGCCGCGCCCAGTTCCGGGTGCATGGTCGACTCACCGTTGCCGCTGAGCACGAGGCCATGCAGGATCATGCCGCGAAATTCTCCGTGATCGCGCAGGTACTGCAGGGCGGTCCTCAACTCTGTCTCAAATTGAGACACACTCGGATAGGGCGTCTCCGCCTTGCCTTCCGCGCCGAGTTGGCAATATGTGCAGCGCAAAGTGCAGCGTTTGTGCGCAGATGGCAACAGATTGAGCCCCAGTGTGTTGCCATAGCGCCGCGACGGCACCGGACCGTAGATCGTCTCGGTCGCGAGCGCCGTGTGCACTTTCGGATCGATGCGACCATCGCAAGTCGGCGCAGGCGGAGCGGGAAGGGTCAGGTCCATGATCGCGCACATTCCTTTGCTATTCGTTTGCCGATGCGGCCGCTAGGATAGCGCGATGGCCGTTCCAGCGCCATCCAACCGCGTGTGAGGCCCTGGGTGCCGATGAAGAGAACCTGGCAGATTCTGGCGATATTCCTAGGCCATTTCGCGCTGTCCGCGCTGGCCGGTGGCTGCCAGCTCGCGCCGTTGACCGCCACGGACGCCGACGCCCAAGGCCCGGGCATCGCGGCGGCGGGCGATGTCATAGGTGACGCTGCGAGTGCGCAGTTTTCTGACTCACAAGGGGATCTTGCGGTGCCGCCCGGCTGCGATCCGCCCTGTTCACCTTGGCAGACGTGCGGCGGCGTGGCCTGCGCGCCCAAAATCTGCAGCAGTGACAGCCAGTGTGCCGGCAATGCCGGCGATCCGCCTCACTACTGCTACCGCTACACGTGCCAGGCGTTCCAGTGCGCCGACGACAGCGATTGTCCCGAGACCAAGTGCAACACGCTGACCTACTTGTGCATTGTCAAGAAGACCGGCTGCAGTATCGACGCCGAATGCCTGGACGCCGACGCATGCACGGACGACACCTGCGACTATAAGACCGGTCAATGTATGCACAAACTCGGCTATGGCTGCTGCAAGGCGGCCGCCGACTGCGACGACGGGCTGGCCTGCACCACCGAAGGCTGCCAGGGCGGCTACTGCACGCATACCAGCAAACCGAACTGCTGCAACGCGTCGGGCGAGTGCGCCGATAGCAACGCTTGCACGACGGACAGTTGCAAGGGTGGCACCTGCGTATTCGCACCGGTTGCCGGCTGTTGCGTCGGCGATGGCGCTTGCGACGATGGCGCGGCGTTGAGTTTCGATCAGTGCACCAAGAACCAATGCATTCACAAATGGCCAGGCATGCCGGGGATGTGCGCGGCAGTCGGCGATTGCCCGGGCAACGCCTGCCTGTCCGGCGCGTGCGTGGCGGGCGTGTGCAGCTACACCAAGTCGGCGAGCGCTGGCTGTTGCGGACAGGACAGCGAGTGCGGCGCATCGACAAAATCATGCATGATTGCAAAATGTTCTGCTGGGCAGTGCGCGCAGCAGGCAGTCAGCGGCGTCGGTACGCATGTGTGGCAACACCTCGACAGCGCCGCCCTTGATGGCTGGTCGGTGCAAAAAGACCATCCGACCGTGTACTTCCACTTCAGCACGCTGGCCATGATCTCCGGCGCAGGCGCTTTGCGCTACGGCGTGCCCGGCACCATCTCTTTCGAAAGCGGCAATGCCAACAAGGGTTCGGTGACCAGCCCGCCGCTTGCTGTGCCGGCAGGACAGCCTGGCGTGCAGTTCTGGCTCTACCTGGACGTGGAACCCGGCATGGCGGTTCACCAATGTGGCCTCGACGTGATCGATGAGGCGACAGGCACGGTGACCAAGGAAGTCTGGAGCAAGAACAAGAACTTGAGTGGTGGCACGACGTCCCAGCAGTGGAAGCAACAGACGGTTTCGCTGGCACCATGGGCAGGAAAGGCCGTGAAGCTGCGGTTTTGGTTCGATCAGGTCAAGTATGACACGTCGAACAAGGCCAAGCTGGGCATGGTTGTCGATGAACTGGTGCTGGTTGGCGCTTGCCCGTGACCGCACTACAGGCCGCCCTTGCACCTGCGTCGCACTTCTCGTACCTTGCCGCTCACGCCTTCGCCCGCCCGGATGCGCGAGTGCCAGCCATGTTTCGCCGCCCCACGACTTCACGCACCATCCTGGCTTTCGCGGTTCTTGCGGCTGGTTGCGGCGCATCATCGGGCTATCGCTACGAGCAGCAGAGCTACGCCCAAGGCAACTACGGCGGTGCATCGACGTTGGCCGTCGCCACCGAGCAGGCGGCCGAGCGTGACTATTCCCGGGCGCCGCGCACAGAGGTGAGCGCGGATTCCGCCCCGGCGGGCTCGCCGCCGCCCAGTCCGGCACCCGTCACCGTCACGCAGTCGCTGTCGTCGCGCCCCAGCGGAGAAAGCTACAAGAAATCATCGTATCGCGCGCCGCCGCCGCAGCAGCCGCAGCAGCCGAGTCCGCCGCCTCAACAGGCGCAGCCGCAGACGGAGGTGCGCCGCAAGGCAGCCAAAGCAGCCGAAGTCAACGAGCCGATGGTCGTGTACCTCGGCTACCTCAAGCTGCGGGTCAAGCGGACCCTCGAAGCGATCGACGCGGTCACGGATCTGGTTCAAAAATCAGGTGGGTATGTGCAGTCCATGTCGGCGCAGGTCATGGTCGTGCGCATTCCCGCGGGCGATTTCGACGGCGCCATGGCCGCGTTGTCGGAACTCGGTGAAGTGCTGGATCGCCGCGTGAAAGCCTTGGATGTGTCGCAGCAATTTACCGACATCGACGCGCGGCTGGCGGTGGCACTGCAGGCGCGCGAACGGCTGCTGGCGCTGCTCAAGACCGTGCAGAACGTCGAAGAGCGCCTGATGATTCTCGAAGAAGTCAAGCGCCTGTCCGAACAGATCGAGTCGATGGAGTCGAGTCTGGCGACGCTTCGCAACCTGGCCAACTACTTTACGATCACCATCGAACTCGAACCCATCGTCCCCAACACGAACACCATCGTGCACCGCTCGCCGTTTGCCTGGCTGCGCGCCATGCAGGCGTATGTGCAGATTCTGAACAAAGGCAAGACGTCGATCGCGATGGATTTGCCGCGTGGATTCGTGTTGTTCGACAAGGACGATGCCTGGCGCGCGCAGGCCGCGGACACCTCGATGCTGCGGGCGGCAAAGGTCGAGAATGATCCGCGCGGCGACAGTGTTTTCTGGTCCGACGCGGTGCAGCACGAGAT
>Ga0172369_10001519_pt1 | contig 33354 bp, 18 predicted proteins | sample LakKiv25m_FD_114539 | JGI IMG/M metagenome (GOLD analysis project Ga0172369, IMG submission 114539) | Freshwater microbial communities from Kabuno Bay, South-Kivu, Congo - kab_022012_11.25m | ecosystem: Environmental > Aquatic > Freshwater > Lake | place: Democratic Republic of the Congo... | reverse complement strand
TGGCTTAGGTTGGCCGGCTAAGCGTGGCTTAGATTGGCCGCACATGACTGGCTTAGATCGGCGGCTAAGGGTGGCTTAGGTTGGGCGACACTCAGTGGCTTAGTATAGGGCGGCAAATGACAGATCATCAAGCGGCAAACTTCACCCTTACATTTACGCCATACTACAGTGGTGCCGCCTATACCTCACAACAACTGACAGATGAGTTGAAAAACACCGTTGTCCTGGTGGATCTGGCGGTCAGTGGCGTGTCAGAACCCACAGAGATGGATAATCCTGGCGTTCAGATACATGCCGGAAATGCTTTTGACGCCAGCCTCACCTTAACGAGCAGTAACACCAAAGGCAAATGGAAGTTGAATTGGTCTGGTGGGGATGTCGAGGTGCGAACCGGTGGACAACTCGTGTCGCAGAATACCTGGTCCTCGGAAATCACCCTGAACAGTGCCATCAGTCTTTCAGTGAAACCGCTCTCAGCAGGTACGATTATTCTCACTGCGTATTTCATGCCGACGAATAATGCGAGCGATGCCGTGATTGCGGATGCGATCAAAATCGATGCGACGAACACACCGCCGGTGATTACCGAAAACACCCCGCAGCCCCTAGAGATGTCCGAGGATGGAGAGTTTCCGCTGCCGACATTGACGGCAACAGATGCGGATGGCGATACGTTGACATGGTCGTTGCACACTCAGGCCCAACACGGCACAGCGTCCATCGGCGGAACTGGCGCGCACCCCACCACGATCACGTATACACCGACGGCAGATTATTTCGGCCCCGACAGTTTCACCGTGCAGGTGAGCGACGGAGTGGGGGGGGAAGATACCACCGTCGTGACGGTCAGTATCAGCCCGATCAATGATGCGCCGGTTATTACGGAAAATACACCGGAACCTGTGGAGATGTCCGAAGATGGGGTGCCCAACGGCTTTACCCCTCCAACACTGGTCGCAACGGACATTGATGGTGATACGCTGCATTGGTCGGTGGTAGCCCCCGGACCGGTTCATGGTGATGCAAGCTTTACCACAGATACCGATCCGACATCGTTAACATATACCCCGGATGAGAACTACTTCGGTTCGGATGAATTTACCGTGATTGTGAACGATAACCATGGAGGCGAAGATACCACCGTGGTTTCGGTCAGCATCCTGCCGGTCGATGACGCGCCGGTTGCGCTGGACGGATCAATCACCGTCATGGAAGATACCCTCGGCTCAGGGACACTCCATGCGACGGATATCGAGGAAGATCCACTGAGTTTCAGCATCGCCGAGCAAGGGACAATAGGTACAGCAGTTATCACGAATGCCTCGACCGGTGAATATACCTTTACACCGGTTGCGAATGCTAACGGAACTGATGAATTCACCTTCATCGCCAGCGATGGCAGCAAATTATCAAATATCGCTACCATTACCGTCACCATCACCGCAGTCGGTGACCAACCCGTTGCCCGGGATGATTACTATCAAACGCCCGAGGATACCCCGCTGACCGTGATAGCGCCAGGTGTGCTCTCATACGATTTCGATGTTGACGGGGACACCATTACGGCGTCACTACTGACCGGCCCGTCGCATGCTGCTGCGGGTAGCTTTACACTGAATGCTGATGGTTCCTTTGCGTATACCCCGGAGCTCAATTATTTTGGGACGGACCACTTTACCTATCAAGTGAGCGACGGGAATGGTGGCACCGATACCGCCACCGTCTTCATTACCATTACCGCGATCAACGACGCGCCGGTGGCGCAGAATGATTACTACAGCACCCCCGAAGAGACACGGCTGACGGTGATTGCCCCCGGTGTCCTGGCGAATGATACTGACGTCGAAAATGACGCGTTAACCGCATCATTGATCACCGGCCCCTCGCATGCTGCCACGAATGGCTTCCAGTTCTATGCTGACGGCTCGTTCAGTTACACTCCTGATGTCAATTTCTTCGGTACCGATGTGTTTGTCTATCAGGTGAGTGATGGCAACAGCACGGATACGGCGGTCGTCTCTATCACCGTTAAGTCGGATAACGATCCGCCGGTCGCACAGCATGGTACGCTAGCGGTCATCGAGGATACGCCGGAGTCTGGCATGTTAGTGGCGACTGATCCGGAAGATGATCCGCTGACCTTCAGTATCGTGCAGCAAGGTACGAAAGGTTCCGTGGCGATTACGAATACCTCGACCGGCGCCTATACTTACACCCCTGCTGACGATGCCACCGGCATGGATGTCTTCACCTTCAAAGCCAATGACGGGAACGCCGACTCGAATGTCGCCTCGGTGACGGTGACGATCTCACCGGTGGATGATCCGCCGATCGCCCCGAATGGTACCTTGATCGTCATCCGGAATACCCCGTGTGATAGTGTGCTGCCCGCCATCGATGTTGACAGTACCCAATTAACCTACAGCATCGTCAGCCAGGGGACCCGGGGCACGGTGGTGATGACCAATACTTATACGGGGGAATATACCTATACGCCTGATACCGATGAGTTAGGGGAAGATGCCTTTACCTTTAAAGTGAATGACGGCACGTCCGACTCCAACATCGGTACCATTAACGTGTCGATTATCACCGGTGAGGATACCTCGGGTGACGAGCCGCCGATCGCCTATAACGGGACGCTGACAACAACCGAGAATACCCCGGCGAACAGCATACTGATCGCCACCGACGTCGATAGCACGGCACTCACCTATAGCATCGTCAGCCAGGGGACATTGGGCACGGCAACCGTCACCAACACCGCAACCGGAGCCTACACATATACACCGGATGCGAATATGTTCGGGACGGATACCTTCACCTTTAGAGTCTATGACGGCACCTCTTATTCGAATGACGCGTCGATCCGGGTGACCATTGGCATGGTGAGTATTGCGCCGATAGCCGATGACGGCTCGGTCACGACACTGGAAGATACCCCGGTTGACGGCAAGCTCTATGCCGATAACGTCGAGAGTGAGCAATTGTCCTTCAGTATCGTCGAGCAGGGGACGAAAGGTACGGTCGTCATTACCAACGCGGCGTTGGGCACGTTCACCTACACGCCGGCAGCCAATGCCAATGGTATCGATACCTTTACCTTTACCGCCAGTAACGGCGCTTTCGAGTCGAATGAAGCGACGGTCACCGTCACGATCACCGCAGTGAATGACCAGCCGACCTTTACCATGATTGGCGATACCCAGACGCCCACCAACGGAGGGCAGCAAACCGTGCCGGCATTCATCACCGGGTATGACCTTGGCCCGGATGATGAGGACGCGGCACAATTGGTCGATGCCTATGTCGTGACGAATAATAACCACGGGCTGTTCACCGCACAACCGGCGATCGGTCTTGATGGTACCCTCACCTACACGCCGGCCGCAGATCTCGTCGGCGAAGCCGTCGTCATGGTGCGCTTGCGAGATAACGGCGGCACGGAGCACGGCGGCATCAACCTGTCCGAACCACAAACCTTCACGATCAGCGCTATGAAGGTGAAGGAAATTCAATATCAAAAACCGGACGAGACCTACGACCCCGTGCCGGATCCGCTGTATGTCCCGCTCGGAGTCGATATTACGTTTGTTGCCATCCCGGACCCGACGGCTGCGGCATGGCCGCTTGATCAACCGATCTGGCGTAAAGGCGGAGTGGTGGTCGGGACGGGGGGAACGTTGACAACCTCCTTCTCAACCACCGGCCCCGCCACCTTGTCGGCGGAATACGGGAATCTGGTCGTCGCGAATATCGTCGTCGTCTCTGCCGGTTTCACCCCCAATCCGCTGGTGATTAATGAAGGGGAAGATGAGGAGCTCACCGTCTCTATCGATCCGGTCACCGCGGAATCGGTCGTCACCTTTGACACCGAGGAGCAGATCATTGCCACCGTGGCCGGTGCCATACCCACGTTGACGGTATCCGGCATCGAAGCAGGCAGAACGGATGTCATCGCGAAACTGCCCGCCGGCTGGGTCTGCGGCCGCGACACGGTCTTTGTGGTCGCTCCGTTGTCGATCGAAATCACGTATCCCGAGGATGGCTCCACCTACACCGCGCCGGTCAGCCTTGATCTGACGGCCGAGGTGACGCGTTGCACCGGGATGGTGAGCACGGTCGAATTTTATGATGGGGAAACTTTGCTGGGGTTGGCGTCGCCGGTCGATGACACTGTCATCACCCTCAGCGACGACGGCGTTGGCACGGTGGCCGCGGATGGCACGATCACGCTCACCGACGACCGGACCGGCTCGATCACCAATGATTGGACGGTCATCACCCTCAGCGACGGCGGCACGGGCATCGTCCAACTCGATGGGCATATTATCCTCACCGACGGCCGCACGGGTGACGTCACGCCGGATGATACCTTCCATTGGCTGTGGGAGAATATACCGCTCGGTATCCATGTGCTGACGGCCAGGGTGACGGACACCACGACGGCCGTCGCCATTTCGCCGCCGGTCGCCTTTACCGTGAACGAGGTGCCGATCTCGACTGGCCGGGTCAGCGATACGGAAAGCGGCGCTGCCGACGGCGACGGCTGGGGGGTGGCGATGAGCGGCAACGGGCGCTATGTCGTCTTCTCCACCTATGCCACCAATCTCAACGGGTCCGCCGGCGATACCAATAAGGTGCCCGATGTCTACCTGGCCGACCGCCAGACCGGCGACATCGAGCGGATCAGCGTGGGCTTGGAAGGCGCCGAGCCGGATAACGATAGTTGGGATGCGGCCATCAACGACAGCGGCCAGTTCGTCGCCTTCGCCTCGAATGCCTCCAACCTGGTGGAGAATGATACTAACGCCCAGCTCGATGTCTTTGTGCGCGATCGCCAGTCATCCACGAATGAGCGGGTGAGCGTCGCCACTGGCGGCGCCCAGGCGAACGGGCCGTCCTGGGGTCCGTCCTTCAGCAGCAACGGCAATCTGGTCGCCTTCATCTCGGATGCCGATAACCTGGTGACCGGTGATGCCAATGAGGCGCCGGATCTCTTCATCCGCAATCGCCAGACCGGAGTCACGGAACGCGTACTCGCGCTGGGCGGCACGCAAAACGGTGGCGGCACCGCCCTCTCCGCGGACGGCCGCTATGTCGCCTTCTGGACCGACGTCTCGCTGGTGACGGCGGACAATAACAGCAAGCTGGACGTGTATGTCGTCGACCGCCAGACACAGGCGATTGAGTTAGTCAGCATCTCCTCCGCCAGCGACATTGGCAACGCGGATAGTTGGGGCGCCAGCATCAGCAATGACGGCCGCTACGTCGCCTTCACCTCCGATGCCGACAACCTGGTGGCGAGTGATGGCAACGACCGCAGTGACGTCTTCATTCGCGACCGGCAGACCGGCGACACCATCCGCGCCAGCGCGACGGAAGGGGATGCCGATAGTTGGGAAGCGGTGATCAGCGGGAATGGTCAATATCTGGTCTTCACCTCTGATGCCACAAACTTCGTTGCGGATACCAACGCCTGCTGCGATGTCTACCGTTATGACCAGGCCACGGGGTATACGACACGCTTCAGTCGCGGCACCAGCTTCGTCCAGGCTGACGCCGATAGCTGGGACACCGGCGTCAGCGACGATGGTATCTCGGTCGCCTACGTCTCGCTGGCTAAGAATATGATCTCCGGCGATACCTCGGATGGCAAGCAGATCTTTGTCAGTGTCGAGGAACAGTAAAAGGTAATTCGAGTGCTATCCGAGCGCCTCTTGAACCTTGGATAGCATGACAGCTATAAGAACAAAGGTATGTCTACAAGGGAGTCAGGCTTCGCATTGACTGCACGGGAGAGCCGATCGCATCTCCTGAACATGCGCTGTCTTGCGTCACGCAACAATAAAGGAAGGAATATTATGAAGAGATTCTACTTGCTGGCAATCCTGGTATGCGTGTTTGTCGCTGCCTCCGGTCCCGTGCATGCCGGTGCAGTGCGTTATGAGGGTTTCAACTTCGAAGAGTTGAAGATATGGGGTCAAGGAGATGGGCATGATCTCAATGACTCTGAATATAAATCGTTCGGTTTCCCATTTCAATTTTTTGATCCTGGAATTGGTCATGGCCCCTCGATCTTCAGCGGTGGATATGTCAATGCGAATGGAAGCCTTTCGTTTGAATTTGAGAATCACCATAATGCCGTCTGGACAATTGGAGCGCAGGGGAAAATCATTTCACCCTTTATTTCGGGACATTGCCGACGGACGATCTACTGTGGTCAGGGAATGGTTGATGGAAAAAAAGCGTTTGCCGTGACCTGGAGTTATAACGGTATTTTTGTTCCGAGCGCAACGTTTCAGCTTGTATTAATTGATGAGTCCGCTTTGGGCACCTCGTCATTTGAACTCAACTATGATGCCATCGATTGGACCAATATTGTGAACTCGTTCACTGATGGCTCCAAACCAATGATGGGCTTTTCCAATGAATGGTCTCAGAATTCTAACACCGCGTATTACCAAATGCCATTAAATGGGGGGTATCTACCGGGAACAGACATCCCAATACCATCTGGATTGGCATGGCTGCCATATTACTCCTTGAATAGCATGCAAGAGGGTCGATATGTGTTTTACACAAACCATATCGGCGGGACTTGGGGACCAGGTGGCTGGCGTGAAGGGTCCCTGCCACCCTATCAGAACAACTGTCCGTATGATCCACCTGGCTGTTCCTGTGGTCGGCAAGCCCCTGGACAGGGTGGATTGCAGACGAATGATGCGCAAGGTGCCGGCCCGAGCAGCAATGACCCGGTTAACCTGGCCACCGGCACGGAGATTTATTCGCCGGCGCCAGACCTGGATATCTATAATCCGACCGGTGAACGGGTGATTTTTGCGCGGTCCTTTTTCAGCAGCTTGGCGTATAAGTTGAAAAGCTCGCCTGGCCTGTCCATGGGGTGGGTGCATAACTACGACGTCCGCGTAACAGCTCAACACGATTCCGCCAGACAGTACATCGAGCTGCGTTACCCGAAGGGGTCGCTTGAGTATCTGACCGCCGAAAATCCCGCACCCTCCGCGCCGTGTACCTTTGTTGAGCCACCGGGAGCGGAGTATTTAGCCACAGGCATCGTCGGCGCCACGGTTGGGCAATATACCAAGGTTACCCTCACCTGGCGTGACGGCACGGTCTGGGAATTCACTCCGAGTACCGCTGATCCGCTACAGATGGTGCTGACGAAAATCACCAACAAAATGGGTCGTTATCTCACGCTGGCGTATGATGCGAACCGCAAGCTGACCACCGTGACCAATGACGTCGATACAGTGCTGTTGACGTGCGCCTACAATACCGACGGCATGCTGGAGTCGATCACCGACGCGTATGATCGCCAGGTCTGCTATACCTATACCATCCAGTTCCCGGCCAGGCCCATGTGGCCCATACTGACGACGGTGTCGCAAATCGTCACCGCCGGTACGCAGAACCCGCCCATGCGGTATACCTTCAGCTATTGGCTCTTATATACCAGTTCGCCGGGTGCGCTCCACACAATCACCGTGCCCAGTCCCACCGGTACCGGCACGCAAACGGCCACCATTAATTATGATGATGACGGTAGAGTCTCCTCCCGGGTGGATGCCAATGGGAACCAGCGCGTATATACCTACAATGGTAATGACTCCTCGCTGGTACAGGTAAAGAATTCAGGGGGAATTATGGTGCAGGGTTGGACCCAGCATTATAATCAACTTCGGAATACCGGAGCGACAGATGCGAATAATAAGGGTACCGTGCAAGAGTATGGTGACACCACCAAGCCTTATAGTCCAACACGAGTAAAAGGAAAAGACGGAAATGCGACGACATATACATATGATGATCGAGGTAATATATTAACAGCAACAGAATCGAATGGTGTAACCACAACCTATGCATATGATTATTCACATTTCGACTTCGGCCGGCTGATAAGCATACATAAAGGTACCCATACCCCAACGACATATACTTACTACGAACCAAGTGGATTGGTGCATACCATCACCGAGCCTAGACCTGGTTCGACAACCGGTGAAACAGTAACCTTATCTTATACATATGATTCACTAGGTAATCTGCTTACCGAGACAAGACCTGGCAATAATGCCACCGCCAGCATTACCATAACATACAACTACACAACTGATGGCACATACCAGCAAGCAGCGGCGATTAGGCAACCGCTCACCATTACGAATGCTCTTGGGCATACAGTTCATTATCGCTACGATGCACGTGGTAATCGTATACAGGTGGTTGATCCTCTCGGCTTGAAAACCGAACAATGTTATAACATTGCAGATCACCTTACTGAAGTTAAGAGTTACGAAGCTGGAACAGGAACAATATATAAACGAAATGTATTGGCGTATTTATATGTTGGTAGCCCATGCATCAGTGAAACGATTTATGATGGTGCAAACACTCAATTACGTCAGGTGCAATCCTCATATGATGTTGAAGGGAACCTTCTCACCCAATCAGGGGACGTAGAAGCAGTTTCCTACACTTATGACACCTTGGGGCGCAAGAAGACGGTTACCGATGGAAAAAATAACACCACGACTTATAGTTATGATGCGGTAGGAAATTTGGTCCAGGTGACTTATCCGATGGGAGATACAGTCCGGTATATTTCCCATGACGAGGCTGGGCGTGTGCTGGAACAGGTGGATGGCAATAATATTCATACGATGTATGAATATAATGGGCCACAGGGTGAAATGACTAAAATCCATTATCCAGCTAGCCCGGCTCTCGATGTGACGTTCACCTACACCACCGAGGGACGTCGGTTGAGTATGACCGATTCAACCGGCATCGTGACTTATCAGTATGATGAATCGGGCTTGCCACTATCGGTTACTACTCATTATACAGGTCTGGATGCAAAGACGATCAGTTATACATATTATCCCAACGGTAGCAGGCAATCCATGACGCTGCCAATTCCCGGCGGTGGTAATGGAACAATACATTATCGCTATGATGCTGGTGGACGGATTACCAGACTGATAACGCCAAAAGGAAAAACAGCACGATGGCAATATGATCTTACTCGGCAACGTATCCAACAGACATTAGGCAATCAAGCATGGACTAGATATATGCTTAATAATCGAGGTGAACTCATCCGTCAGACCAATTATTCACCAAAAGGACGTGTTCTGTCGGACTTCACCGATATCCAATATGATGATATTGGCAATTGCACCCAGTTTAATGCGGTATTTCCAGGCTTGCCGACATATAGTGGAACCACAACTTATAATTATAGTTCCAAAGGGCAATTACTCCAAGAACTGTCTTCACGTAATGGCGGCTATTCAAGAGACTACACTTATGATGCTGCCCAGAATCCAACTCTCTTTGCGGGAGTGGCTTATCCTAACTATAATGGAAATAATCAGTTAAACCAATCGGGATTTACATATAATGGTAATGGAAATCCAACCGTTTATAAAGGTGATCATTTGACTTTTGATCCGGAGAATCGTCTGACGGAGTACCGAAATGAGAATCAAGAAATCTTACTAATTGCCGGTTATAACGGCAATGGTTTACGAGCCTCGAAAGAAGATGGTCTTGAGGAAAAGAAATACTATCTTTATGACGGCGAGAAGTTAGTAGCTATACTTAACGACTCCGGTGAAACACAGACAGTGATGACTTGGGGGCCAACAGGACTCATTGCCAGTAATGATACCTGGTACCAATACGATCTCCAAGGCAGTGTCGTCCATTACATGGATGTTAAAGGCAAGGTCCTGTCTAATTCGACCTATGATGCCTGGGGTAGCTTGGTTGATGGTGAGAGAATTAATAATTACGGGTATAATGCGCAAGAAGGTTACTATACTGATAATGAAAGTGGAATAACACTTTGTACATATCGTTATTATGATGCAGACTTAGGACGTTGGTTGACAAGAGATCCAATCTCATATGAAGGTGGTCTGAATCTTTATTGTTATACATCGAATCACCCAGTAAATAACGATGATCCTCTAGGATTAATTTGGCGTAAGCCTGATTTTACAGTTTATAATATAAACGGAGGATATGGAGTATGTGGAGGTGTCAGCTATATTGTTGATGCATGTGGAAAGCATTATTTATGTGGTGATATTGGCATTGGAATATCTTGGCCCTTACCTGTTGGTGGTAGTGTGAAATGGTGTTGGTTTGAAGACCGTGTATTATACGACAGCATTCCATATAGTCAACTTCTAGAAAAGTCTATAACAGGATTAGGCTTTAGTACGACTATCTCTGGATTTATCGTAATAGATATCGGTAGATCGATATCAACAGGTCTCAATTGGAAATGTCTTGGCGTGGATACTAATGCAGCTTTATCTGTACAAGTAAGTAGATGCTGGAGGGTTCATTAATTTTTCGATAATCAGAATCAGTCATCAGCAAGAAATTAGTACCAGATTTACTGATACGATTTGTGCATCGCGTTGTATGCTGCTAACTATATGTTTGATAAAAGACCAATTATTCGTCAAAGCTGTGTGGAAGCAATGTCGAGGAACTGAGCACCCAGTATCGTACGGAATGCGATGAGAAACGTAAGTAATGACTCCACGCGTTTTTTGTTTCGCGAAGACACGACGATGATGGCAAAGGACGGGACGTTTACCGAGAGTATTGCGAGCAGACTGCACAGCGTTGGCTCGATTGGTATCAGGAGGGCGGTCATCCCACCTAAAATGCGAATCGGCATCACCAAGCTGGCAGGATAGTGGCGGCTGTCGCTAGAGCATCAGGCGATTCTGGTCGTTTATGCCGCAGACCGGCGCCTTCCACATCATTGAGGAGGTGTGGCACTCAGTCGAGACGAACTTCGGCGTGGCCTAGCTACAGAGGATGCGGAGCATACTGGCTTGGTTCAATATTCACACGATAGTTCCACTCCAGGTCAATCCCTAGGTGGACTCAGCCGTGCCGGACGCCTGAAAAGGACTTAATCATTACTCGGCAGGAAGCCGGGATGACCGTGACAAGAGCATCGCTTTTACCACCTTCTCTGCTACGAGGGAGAATTAGAGATGAAGGTCGATGGACCGGCTTGGTCGGGTGAGTTGGACGTGGTTCGCTGGCATGGATGCCGCCGACGTGGGGGTGACGATCGACGCATGGCAGTCGGATGGCTTAGGCGCGGTGGTCTAGGATGGTGCATCTACATCCAACGTTGCAAGGTAATCCTGGGCTGTGGCCAGCCGCGGAGGGGCAACTACTGGCCTCCCCGGAGCTCAATCCGACCGAGCGGGTGTTGGAGAAATCCACAGGTTGATTGAAGGCCGGTCTTATGCCCGACTAGCCGAGATAGTTCTAATAATGAAGAATTGGTTACTCCAGTTGGTTGTCGATCCGGACCGAATCAACCGACGATTTGGTATTACCAGGTGATCTTTCTCTTCTTGACAATTGTGGGTTTTTGCGATTTCATTATATAGTTAATAGCGGATAATGTAAGTTGCTCGCTTAAGCAATCCTTTGGCTTGTGCTCCAGCATTTAACGAAATAACGACCAATCGGAGTTTTTCTCATGGGACAATCGGGAAAACGCAGAACAAAGGAATGGTCTGAATATACGCGTTTAATAGTAGGTATAATTACGATTATTCCATTTGTATATATGATAGCGTTTATCATTTTTATATTGATACCGTATGGCGTTTCAGTCTATACAAATAGTTATGTCATAGCGCGTCGGATTGATAGTAAGTTCTTGTCTTTATATGTAGCACATATATCTATAATAATCTATTGTTTTATTTTATATTTCTATTATTTGCACCATGTTAAGCGCAATAACGCACTTTCCGATGCTGAAAAAAAAGCATGGTTAGCCTTGTTGAGGCACTTAGGTTTGTTTGCGATGCCAATTTATTGGTATCGCTATTATAATAATAAATGTGGGAGATAATAAGACGTAAAATACAGGGACGCAAAATTCAAGGAAGGTTAGTATTTCATGTTTATAGTTCTATAATACTTTTTGCTATCTATTGAATTTTATCAGTGCACGACAAACTGAGACTTTAGGACAGGATCAAAATAATTGAGGAATCGTTATGATTCTACCAAAGGATTCCTGGTACTATTTCAATGAAGCCGCCACCTCCTGGCCAAAACCGCCGGGATTGGTGGAAGCGATGACGGAGGCGCTTGCCCTGCCGCCTTCCGGTTCCGGGCGCGGCGGTCGGACTGAGATGCTGCCGGAGGCGGATCGCTGTCCGCTGGGGCCGATCGTGGGGGAATGCCGGGGGCGGGTGGCGGCGTTGCTGGGGGTGCGCGAGGCGACGCGGGTGGTGTTGGTGTCGGGGGTGACGCATGCGCTGAATGTGGCGTTGTGGGGGATCGGGCTGACGCTGCCGCGGGGGGCGCGGATTATTACCAGCGTGGCGGAGCATAATGCCGTGCTGCGGCCGCTGCGGCATCTGGCGAAATGGCGGCGGGATCTGCGCATCTCCCTGCTGGAGCTGGATGCGGACGGCGGGTTTGATGAAGCGGCCTTTGCGCGCCTGCTGACGGAGCAGACAGCGCTGGTGGCGTTGATCCATGCCTCCAACGTGACCGGCCGCGTGTATGACGTGGCGCCGTTGTTCGCACGGGCGAAGGCGGCGGGGGCGATCACGCTGCTCGACGCCTCGCAGACCATGGGGCACCTGCCGGTGCACCCGCATGAGCTGCATGCCGACCTGGTCGCCTTCACCGGCCACAAGGGCTTGCGCGGGCCGGTGGGGACGGGCGGGCTGTATGTCTCACCAGGCATCGAGCTGGAGCCGGTGTTTGTCGGCGGCACCGGGCAGCTCAGCGATGTCTACTACCAGCCGGAGATGATGCCGATGCGCCTGGAAGCCGGCACGCCCAATACCCCCGCCATCGCCGGCCTCACCGCCGCGCTGCGCTGGCGCGAAAGGGAAGGGGAAGCCTTCATCCGGCGGGAGGAGATCAACGCCGAGAAGCTGCGGGAGGGGTTGCGCGCCATCTCCGGCGTACAAATCTACGACGATGTCCCCGGCGCACGCTACACGCCCGTCGTCTCCATTCGTCTCACCGATTTGCCGGTGGCGGCAACCGGGCAGCGCCTGTATGACGAATACGGCATCATCTGCCGCACCGGCCTGCACTGCGCCCCCCTCATGCACCGGGCCCTCGGCACCGCCCCCGCCGGCACCGTGCGCTTCAGTCTCTCCGGCTTCACCACCGAAGCGGAGATCGACCACGCTTTGACCGCCGTCCGTCGGCTGGCGGTAATGGATCACCTGGTACCTGTAACAAAGAGGCGACCGATGAAAACGGAGGAGGAAAGAGCGGGTCACAGGTAAGAGGTAATTGCAGAATTCTTCATGAGGCTTTCCCAATCCCATACCCAGGGGCAACGCCTTCACTCTTATAGACTTTTTTCGCACGGTTCCGGTCCACGCCGGCACGCCTCGGGGGTCAAATCCCTGGGCGAGTATAAGACGCCTCCTGCATGCTCATTGACAAATGAATAATGCTTTACTTTGCTAATATAGCTCCGGACAACCTCTGCGGCGGTACTCCGCTGCACGACCGGGCGCAATGATCGGAATTCTCTGCGATATTCATTTGTCAAAGAGCATGCAGGAGGCTTTCGATACTTTCATCTCAAGCCGGATTGATCCGGCGTCTTACACTAGCCCGGCCTTTTCAAGGCCAGGGCGGGCTGTATTCGTGTCCCGTATTCTCCCCGAAACTAACCTTTGCGGAAAATCGGCCGGAAAATCGCTAAAACAGGTTTAAAACGGCTCGATTCTGGGTATATCATGAGTATCTCCACCTGACGCTTCCCTGCCATCCCTTCGCCTCACACGAGTATCGGATGCACTGGAACACCCCCACATGTGCCAGTCTTCCAATCTTCCAATCTTCCATAAGGCAGGTCTCACATGTTTTCCACGCTCTCGACACGCATTTCCCGGTTGGAAGCCCTGGACCGGCGCCGCCCGCGCCCGGTCGCCGTCGTCTACGAGAACGACTGGCGCGAAGATGATCTCGCCTCCTCTGAGCCGCCCCCCGACTCCGATGCCGACATCATCCACATCCGCTATGTCGATGACTGGCCGCCCACGCCGGAAACGGTTGCCCCGAAGGCCAAACATTTCCACGCTCGGGTTGAGCGTGGAAATGTTGCTGTGGCCGGGGATCTGCGGGGATCTGCCACCCGACATCTGTTCCGCTCATTCGCCGCTCACGTTGACGTTCGCCAGCCCCCAACTCGCCTCGGTGATGGCCGGCAGGCCGGAGGCGCTGAACTCCAGTTGTATGCTGTTGGCCTTGTGGTTGACGGTCGACTCGATGTGATACACGGCATCCATCACGCCATCGGGTGTATGCTCGTAGCCCAGTGTGTTGGTCTCCGTGGCGCCGGTGCGGGCCGGGTGATCGCCGCCGGGAGCGGCATCGGGATACGCCTGGTTCGCCGTGGCCACGTTGGAGAAGGTGGTGTTGAGCAGCGTGTCACCGCCCACCACGCGCAACTGCCAGGCGTGCGGACCAGTGTTGCCCGTCCAGGCGCGGATGATGTAGAGATCGCAGGAGACGGTGATGCTGGCGTGCTTCGGCAGGCCGTTGAGGGTAAGGGTGACCGCCTGATTGCCGAGTTCCCCGAGCAAGGAGCGCCCGCCCACCGGCGTGACCGATTTCGTGGTGACCGACCAGTCGGCGCCCACCGGCTGCGAGAAGTCCGGCTTGTAGGCAAAGCCGGTAATGTCGCTCTCCAGCCCCACGTGCCCGTCCATGAAACTGCACACCGCGTGCCCGTTATGCCGCCGATCGATGTCCTGCGCCGTGTAGAGCACGTTGTCGTAGGTGCTCGTTGGCGCGGCGGTGGACTTGTGCATGCCGTCGATGGTCAGGATCGTCCGCAACGGAAATTGGACGCGGCCCTCCGCCAGGCCGGACAGCGCGTTGTTATACAGATAGCCGTTGGGGATGTCATCGCCCATCGTCGGACAAACAAGGATTTTACGCACATCGCTGCCCAGGTCCTGCCAGACCGTTTCCGCAGAGGGCAGCCGCTCGCTATGATCCTGAATCCACATCTCCATCGCGATGGCGAGCTGGCGCTGATTGCTGATGCACACCGCCTGCCGCGCCTTTTCGCGGGCACTGCGGAAGGTGGGGAAGAGGATGGACGCCAGCATGCTGATGATGGCGATGACGACGAGCAGCTCGATAAGGGTAAATCCCCGCTGTTGAGACCGTGGCATTCGAAACTCCTTTCCTCTCTTGATCCGGTCGATCGGGAGTCGTCAGGCTTATTGGGCGCCGGGCGTCCAGGTGGCCCCGGTGGGTTGTTGCGAGTCGCCCGGCACGGTAAAGGTATACGGCGACGGCCGCACCGTCCGGTGCCAGGGATGCGAGGAGAGCAACAGCGCGATGGCGGTGATGGCGAGGCACACAGCGATAATGACGACCGCGCGCTTCGGGGTCAGGTATTGGGCGAAGAGGCGCTCAATATTCGTCAACCAATTTGTCTCGTCCTCATACGGCAGCGAATCATCGTCCACCACACTCCTGGGGGGCGACGAAACCGTCGGAGAAGATGAACTGGGAATGGAAGCGTCGTCAGCGGCGACCACCCAACCGCAATTCGGACATGCGCGCGCCGTGGATAATACCAGTCTTCCGCATTGTTTACATTGCATTTACCAACCTCCATGAGGCTTATAATTAAAGGAGTTAGCGCTTAAGATTATAATACACCACCGTACGCATATTTTCTCTTTCCTTTATGAAAATTTTATACCACACATTTGTTGTATACATATATCATCAATAGGTCAGTATTGACCATCATCCGCACGATTTCTTCGGCAATACGTGCTCAATACTGGAAAAAGTATGGTTATATTGCCGGAAAAACCAGCAAGTGGTCACAAGAGCTGCTGGCGGTCGGTTGCAGAGCATTCATGCTATAATCCAGTTGTATCATGAGCAAACGACGGCAACGGTTACAACCTGGGAAACCGCAAGTTTTGCCAATCACACCGCCAACCCGACAGGATTGGCTGCTCGCCACCGGCGGATGGGTGGTGACGGGATTGGCGTTCCTGGCGCCTTTCATCGGCGGGCCAGGCGGACCGGCGTGGTTCTTCGAGCCGATGTTCGACACTATGCTGCGGCGGCTGGTGCTGTTCGGGGTGGGGGGGCTGCTGCTCGCATTGATGGTCCTTGGCTGGGCGCGAGATCGGAAGGTCACCTGGCGGGCGCACTGGTTGGATCTGCCGGTGGGTCTGTTCTTCCTCGGGGTGGTGATCAGCGCCGCCCGGTCACCATATCCGTACCTGGCCTTCTTCGGTCCGTTATGGAACCAGATTGCGCTGCCGTTCGTGGGCACCGGCTTGCTGCTGTATATCGGCGTCAAACACTTCGCGCGCACGCCCAGGGACATCGAGCGCATTGCCGCGGCACTGGTGCTGGCCGGGGGGATCGTCGCCATCATCGGACTGTGTGACCGCTTCAGTGGACATGGCTGGGCATCGGCCTTCAATCCGCCGCGTCTGGCCAGCATCCTGCGGAACCCGATGTTCACCGGACTCTACCTGGCCATGCTGGTGCCGCTGGGAGTCGGGGTGGCGCTGGCGACCATGCACCGCTGGCTGCGGTGGACCATGGTGCTGTCTTCCGGACTGATGGCCATTGCCATGGTGCTCACCCTCTCCCGCAGCGCGTGGGTCGGGTTCGCTGCTGCTGTGTTGTTGCTGGGGCCGGCTGTTGCCTGGCATTACCGCGGCGCCTTGCCGCGCCCGGTGAAACTCGGTGCGATGGCAACCGTGGCGGCGTTGATCGTGCTGGCGCTGCTCATCCCGCCGGTGCGCGCCCGCCTGCGCAGCATGACCAACCTGCGCGATGCCACCGTGCAGTCGCGCCTGGTCTACATGCAATCGGCGTGGAACATGTTCCGCGCCCGCCCGCTGGCCGGCTGGGGGGTGGGCACCTTCACGCTGATCGCCCCGGAGTTCCGCCCGGCGACGAACGTGCAGGAAGGCGGCGTCTCCATCAACCGGGTGGCGGCGCTGGCGCTGCCGCACAACCTGCCGCTGCAGACCGCCGCGGAGACCGGCCTGCTCGGTGTGGTGCCCTTCCTGCTGCTGGCGCTGCTGGCCCTCGGCGCCGGCCTGTGGCTCCGCAACGCCTCTCCCTGGCAGTGGGGGATGACGTGGGGATTGGCCGGCATGGCCTGCGCCTATCTCGTCACCAACCTCTTCGCCTTCGATGTCTCCATCACGCTGGCGAACGCCTGGATCGGCTTCGGCCTGCTGGCAGCGGTAGGCGGACGGGAATGGTCACCCCGGCATTCCGGTGGCACACTCGCGGTCGTCGGCCTGTATAGCCTGGCCATCCTCCTCGCCCTGGGTACGCTGGTGTGGACGGTGAGTGATGCCTCCGTCGCCAATGCCACCTTACTTGGCACGCGCAAGGGATTCGGTGAAGCCCGCGCCTGGGCGCGCAAGGGAAACGCAGCCCGCTGCCTACAATCCAGCGAGGAAGGCATTGCACTCCTCACACAGGCGCTCCGCCTGTCGCCTGCGCCATGTTTCGTCAGTTACCGCTACCTGGCGCTGGCCTACCGTGAGCGGATGTTGCTGGCGCTGGCGGCCGGCAATCTGAAGGTCGCCACCCAGGCCCGCGACGCGATGTTCCGCTACGGCAAGCAGGCGCTGGGCATGATGGACCGCGACCCGGAGATGCAGCTCTTCCTGTGCATTGAATACGTAGACTACGAGCGCTTCCCCGACACGCGAAAATTCGCCACAGAGGGGCGGGCGATGCTGAAGCAGCTATTGACCTACCTGCCCAACAGCGCGCAAGCGCACCTGCTGCAGGCGAAGATGCTGGCCTTCGATAAGAACCTGCCTGCCTCGCGTAAGGAAGCAGAGTATGCCTTGACGCTCGACCCATCTTACTCCCGCGCCTACCTGTGGCTGGCGCGCATCCAGACCATCCAGGTCGACCGGGTGCTGCTCGGTCAGGAAAAGGGTCGAGACGCCGCCGCCCTCGTCCGCGGCCAGGACCCCGCCGGCCTGCAAATCGCCCGAGACGCCTGCAGCAACTACGAACACGCCCTACAAAACGGTGCCCGCCTCGACGCCAGTGACCGTATGAAATACACCACCATGCTCTTCCTCACGAACCAACCCACCCGCGCCGTCACCGAAGGCCGTCTCATCGATAATCCTCGCGAGAAGCAAACCCTTTGTGACCGCATTTCTTACTTCTATGCCGTCCGCAAACAGAGCGCTATGGGCCAGTTCCTCATCGCCCAACTCCAACAACCGTCGCCGAAACCGGTATCCCCGCGCCAGCCGGAAGTGAACCTGCCATTACAGATTCCAATGCCCTGGCAGCACCTTTCGCAATTGTAATTAATCAAGTGGTCATTGCCGATCTAGAAACCAAGTCCAACAAGTAAATCTCTAGGATCGCCTGCCAAGCTGATGGAATACCGGGGAGTGGCGACTTACCTGGACTTTTGGCATTTCGATTGGTAGTTTTTATAAAATATTGGAGGTTAAGAGAACCCTATCATAAATAATCTATCTAAATGGGGGGGCACCCGAGCTTAAGCCCATGGCCGTCGAGCACAAACGCGATTTTTATCAGGGGAGTTCGGGCGTGCTCCCGTGCGTGGCTGGACCTTAGAGGCATTTCGAGCACGACCGGTGGTGTCATTTGCCATCTGCGGCGCGCTGGAAGGTCTGTGGTAAATGTACCGCGGATGCTGACCTACCGCTTTCTCTGGGGTATCAATCCGCTCTCTGCGCCATACAAGAGTAAGTCGGGGCGAGCAAGGAAGGTTGTTGCCTCCCGCGCGTCTGGTATAATGGATGACTGCTCCCACCGAGGACGCTATTATACGACCACTGGATTGGATCTATATTTGTGTAACAGAGTAAAGAATAATGCGAGTATAAGAGCGGTACGATCGGGAGTGATAAGGTTGCAGGCGTTTAGCCGGCGGTCATAGAGACCGGTACAACGCAACAGGTGACGAGAGCAGTCGGTATGATGTCTTTCTTCCGGAGAAAACAACGATGGAGCAGTTGACGATACAATCAGCGATCCGTATTGCCCCAGAGGCAGAGTATGATGGGCAGGAGCCATTTGCCGAGGCATTTATGGCCGCGGAGGGTGCCGATCCCCATGTGCGTTATGCTCGCGCACATTGCGCATCCTGGCAGATGTCGCCAATCAGCATTGGGGAGGATGAGCTCATTGTCGGTATCCGGCGCCCGCACCGAGTGGTTGACTCTGCCATCATTGGCTTGCTATATGATGAGCAATTATGCCGACAGTTGTTGGAAACAGGCGATGACGCGACTCGTGAGCGTATGCGACGCATCTGCGCATATTTTCCTGGCCGGCATGTCACCGCCGACCTGATTCATGACGAAGCCGTTCGCCGTAACGCCTTCTGGCACCTTGCCGTGGGTAACGGCGCCAGCTATCAAGGGCACCTGGTAGTCGACTATCCAAAAATCCTCCGGCTGGGCATCGCCGGCTTGCGCGCAGAGATTATTGCGGCTCAACAAGCGCATGAGGACGGCGCGGCATTCTACCAGGCCTTGCTGCTCTATTGTGAGAATATGGCGGTACTTTGTCGACGGTATGCCCAAGCAGCGGATGAACAGGCCTCCCAGGCATCACCGGCTCGGGCAGGGACTTTGCGTGAAATCGCCAACCGTTGCCGTCGCCTTGCTGATCACCCCCCGGCAACACTGCATGATGCCATGCAACTCTACTGGTTTATCTTCCTCCTTGACGGCAATGACAGCGTTGGGCGTCTGGACCAGTATCTCTTCCCGTATTATCAGGCGGATATCCAGCACGGGCGCCTTGTCCCGGCTGCGGCAAAAACACTGCTGACCCATCTCTGGCGCAAGATGGGCCAGGTCATGGCATGGTCTGTCGTGCTCGGCGGCGTCACGCCGGATGGTATCGATGGCTTCAATGCGTTCAGTGCACTCTGTCTGGAGGTGACGACTGAACTGCATCAAGCCAACCCGACCGTTTCGCTGCGCCTCTCGTCGTCGACGCCGCGCGAGGTGTGGCGCCAGGCCATGCGTTGTCTGGCCACCGGCAGCGGCATGCCCGCACTGGTGAACGATGACGCGGTGATTCCCGCGCTGCTCGAGATGGGAGTGCCGTTGGCTGATGCGCGCGATTATGCGATGGGGGGATGCATCGAATTTCAAATTGCCGGTCGTTCGAATTTCGGCGGAGAAGATGGGCAGATCAACCTGGCAAAATGCCTCGAGTTAGCTTTACATAACGGACGTTGCCAACTCACGGGCGAGCAGATCGGCTGCGCGTCCGGTGATCCTGCAGACTTCACCTCGTATGAGGATGTCTGGCAGGCCTATTGCCGGCAGGTAGAATATGCACTCGACCATATTATCGTGCAATGCAATGTGGGGCAGGAAATCAAACACCGGCAAGGTATCAAGCTCTTCCGCAGCCTGCTGATCGATGACTGTGTGGCAAACGCGCGCGATTGCGAAGGTGGGGGCGCGCGTTATGGGTATGGGCAACTGCTCACCAATGGCATCATTGTGGTGGCGGACTCGCTGGCGGTTCTGCGCTACCTGGTCTTCGACAATGGCAGTATCCCTTGGCTGCAGTTGCTGGCCGCCTTACGCGCAAACTGGCACGGGTTCGAGACGTTACGGCAGCGTATCGCAGCCGAGGCGCCGCGCTTCGGGAATGACGACCCTCGTGTCGACGGCATTGCCCGCCAGGTGGCAGCGCAGTGCTGGACACAGCTGCGCGAGTACCGCACGTACCGTAATAACGCGCCTTACACCGGGCTGGTGGTCTATTTCACCCGGCAACACTACTTTGGCGTACAAACCGCCGCCACCCCGGACGGCCGCGCAGATCGCGAAGTGCTTGAAGACTCCATCGGTCCCTGGCCGGGGCGCGACCGCCGTGGGCTCACCGCGGTATTGTCATCAGCCGCAACCGTCGACCAGCGCCAGGCCGCCGGCGGTGTCATCTTCAATCTGAAGTTGAACTCCGATATGCTGCACGGCGACACCGTTGAGAAAATCATCGATGTCATTCAAGGGTATTTCCGAATGGGCGGGCAGCAGGTGCAACTGACCGTCACCTCGGCGGACGACCTCCGTCAGGCCATCGCACATCCGGAACAGTGGCAGCACCTACTCGTCCGCGTCGGCGGATTTTGTGCGCAATTCGTCGGCTTGGCAGTGCCACTGCAGGAATCGATACTCCAGCGAACCGAGTACGGTAGATAACGTTATGTGACGTAGCGGTAATGTGGCAGCTTTCAGATGAAGAAAAATCACCGTCGTTTCTCTGACGAGTTTGTTGTCAGTCACGAATGCTATACAGTAATAGTGCTTGAGGCAAGGTTCGGCTTCTGCGCGCTCCTTGCCTGCTCAGTGCAGTGAAATTTTGATATTTTCACCTTTAGTGGCGTCTGTCGAGCATCAAACCGGCGCCGACCCCCTGTTTAGCGCGAAAATTGCGCGTACCGAGAACCCTATCATATATAATCTATCTCAATTGGGGGGCAATCGAGCTTAAACCCGTGGCCGTCGAGCATAAAACTATTTTTATGAGGGGAGTTCTACTGAACTCCCGAGCGTAGCTGGACCCGCGGGGCATCGCAATCACAGGCGGCCGTGCCGCCGGACGCCTACGGCACGCAGCGGAGGCGCCAGGCGGTTCGCAACCCGTTGCCGGTCTAGAGACCCGTAGTGCAGCTGGTGCAGATCACTGAATCAGAACCTCAGCAATGCCTTGAGAATCTCCCTTGATCGTACCTGTGCCATAGCTTTTGCCGTTTCCGTGGCAGGAAATTGTCCTTGAATGAAGTCGTGCCAGCGTAACTGCCCCGATCGAATCCAGTCGCACAGCATCTGCTGCGCTGAAGCCTCGCTTTCCCGCACAGGCCACTGGTGCATGGCAAGGCGCCAATTGCGTGGAGCATACCGGGTGTCGAGTATGGTCTGCCGGCAGCCGAGTAAGCCATATACGCAGACTGCGCCGCCTTGCCGGATGATCTGCAGACCGGTCTGCAGTATTTCCTTCTTGCCGACCGCATCGATGACAGCGTCAATCTCATGTCCGGCCTCGCGCGCGTATTGCAGGAGCAGACGAGGATCATCACGTGTGAATACGTCATCGGCGCCGAGGCTGATAGCGAGTGCACGGCGGTTCTCGTGCGAATCGACCAGGCCAACGAACTCCATCCCCAGCAGCCTCGCGAACCGGACGAAGCTCTGTCCCACCGGCCCACCGCCAAAGATTATCAGCCGTTTCGCGTCCAGTAGACCCATGTCTGTGAAACTGCCCAGCACCTCGCGCCAGGTGCACAACATAGCCGCGGCTTCGACCGGTATGTCGGGCGGGACCACGCGCATAATCTTGCACACCACGTCGTCGCCAGGTTTTTCATGCAAGACGTTATCGTGTTGCATGGCAGCGTAATCGTCTGCCAACACATATTGAGAGAATCCTCCGAAGCCCGTGGAATAGGCTGGGTCAGTGGGTGTTAATAAAAGGCCGCCGACGACACGATCGCCGATGTGATAGGAGGTGACACGATTGCCCACAGCCACAACCATGCCGACATTTTCATGGCCGAGTAGTGTCGGGTAACACTGCACGGCTGGCAGGCGTCCTTCGACGATTTCCGTGTCTGTCGCATTGCAGATGCAGGCCGCCTCGGTTTGAATGAGCGCTTGATAGGGCGATGGGATCGGGTCTGGAATCTCAACCGGTCGGATCGTGCCATTCCAGTCTACGGCGATGGTTAACATTATATTCTCCGCATTATCACAGGTGTGCTATTCCATGGTTTCTTCATCGGACACAGGCCATTGCCAGGCCGGAGCGATACACGTGTCCGGGGTGCCAGATGGCTGTGCGCCATCCGGACGATCCAGGTAGTAGAAAGCCACGGTGCTCAGATCGTCAAGGCGCCCACAGTTGAAGTAGGCATCTTCTCCGGCCCGTACCATGCCTTCGAGCACGGACAGATCATATGGAATCGCCAGGCGTTCAGCCAATCCGGACTGCTGTCGCAGCAGCGAGAGGAGCGCGCTGGCGCGGACGTGAACGGCGGGGCAGATCGAAACCGCACACGAACTCTCGAAATACATCGGATCGCGGCGGTGGTAGACATACAGACCGTAATGGCCCCCGCCTTCCGGGAAGTCGCGCGATAAGAGGAGACCGCTGTCTCGATGCATGTAGCACCGCTCGTATAACCAGGCAGAGCCGGCGTAATCATCGAGGGACGCCCCCAGCATGCTGGGATACTCCTCGTCGCCGTCGAGGTAAAACGCGATATTCCCACTATGCCAGTCCATCGGATTGTACCGGTCGGTAATGATGCCCATGTGGGTTCCCAGGTATCGTCCTCTGCCATGGATGCGCGGCAGAATGTCGTGCTGCGCGCCAGGCGCCTCCGGGATCGTGCGCCGGAAACAGGCATGAAGATACCCGTCGTCCGGGTCCGGCTCGATCCCGCGCAGGAAACGGATATCGTGGAAGACGACGACCGGCCGGTCGAAATGATTGACGACGGCCACCGTCGCATGGGAGCGGAATGGCATGGGGATGACGCATAGCGAACTGCGGCCCACCGGGTCGGCGAACCAGGCGTTTTCGAACGGGATATCGTAACCGAGTGGGTGACAGAAGAAGTCGGCCACCGGGACGGAGATGGCCGGCGTCTCCGCATCATCCCAGGTGATTTCAAGGATCACAGACCGGTTGCGCAGCATTGCCCCGGCGTAATGGAAGCGATCCGGCCAGTCAAAGGTAAGCCAGAAACGGGTAATGACCGCTGGGCCGTCAATCTCCGCCAGCACGACACGCTCCCCGGGCGATACCCGGGGAACCCGCACCTGGGCACCGGCACGACCTGATGCGCCGTCCATGTTGTGGATATTACTCCAGGCACTGCGGACGCCATGAGCCAGCCGGTAGAGCGGCGCTGCGCCGTCCCGTGATTGGTTTGCGTATGACATGCGGCATGTCCTGTCGAGCGGTGGGTTATTTCTCCCGATAAATAATCACCGGCCCCATCAACCCACCCGTGCCCAGCTCGTTCAGGTTCGTGCGCTCACAGAGGACGGTGAACTGGTTCTCGCCGGCTTTCACCATATCGGTGATATCGAACTGGGCGGGACGGCAGTAGCCGTTGAACGCGTCGACCCGGTCGCCCGCCTTGTTGCTCCGGAAATACGGTCCGGCGTTTTCCGGCACGATGAAAGAGACAAGCTTCCCGTTGACGAACAGCTTCGCGCTGCCGTCCGTTGCACCGATCCATAAATAGATCCGCTTGCCCGCCGGCAGGGCGTCGAGACGTTGTGCCGTACGGTAGACCATGCGCCCTGAACGTCCGGAGGGCACATCGGTGATCGTGTTGTGATGACCGATGTCCGACCAGGTGTCGCGCACGACATGCATGGTCTTCCAGTCCGCGTCATTATACGCCGGCGCGGTCCAGGGCAGGGCGTCCGCCTCCGGTCCGGGGTTGGGCTGATACTTCCACTGCAGCATCGGCGTGCCCACGCGCGCATACGTCGCGTCCATGCGCGATGCATCGGTGTAGGTGTAGCCGACAAACTGATTGATGTAATCTTCCGCCATGCCGCCGCCGGCCCCACCCGGCGACCAGGGTTCGCCACGGAGCACCTTCTGATCGGCATATTTGACGACGAGCGCGCGTTCCGTCGTGCGCCAGGTCGTCAGGTCGGCATCCAGGTTCTGCAAGCGCGCGGCGGCGTAGTCCTCCCGCATCTTCATGAAGAGTTCAAAGAGGGAGAACGTCTCGTTTTCCAGTTGCACGCGCTGGAACTCAACGCTGCCGGGCGCGCATTTGGCCAGCGCCTGATTGAGATACCCCCGCGCCTCTTTCATCACCTCCGGCGTGAACATGCGCAGATACCCGAACAGGCAACCCGCATATTCCTTCGGTTCGACCCAGGCCCGGTCGATGCGGCGCCAGTAGTTGCCCATCGGTTCGGCCGCCGGTCCGTAGAACTTCGTCCACATCTCATTGAGGATGTCATCGGGCTTTTCGTCGGGATAAAACGTCATGCGAATGGACAGGTAATACCCGGGCATCATCGAGTCCCAGCCGCCCATCGTCTCCGGCATCCAGTAGGTCATGTGGTTATCCATGAGAATCTTCAGGTCCGTGCCCCATTTGGTAATGAAGGGACACGGCGCCGTCAACTCCGCCAGGTTCATGCCGTAGCCGTAATAGCCCCAGCGCGGCGCCTTCGCTGCCCATCCCGTCACCATGTCGCGCAGCCAGTACTGGTTCGGGTGGTCCGGCCAGTTCATCGGGTGGTGGCGGTTGAAGTCGATGGGGGCGATGACCGGGATCACATTCGGATTGATCGGTTCGCGCGCCGGAGGCTGGCTGAAGTTCACGTAGGCCAGCAGGCCAAACGTGACGTCCGGGTATTTCGCGTTGACCTGGGCCGCCACCCGGTTCGCCAGCATCATCACGCGGTCGGTCGTCGACCAGCGGCTCGCGGCCGGCTCCCACACACGGGGGGTCGGATCGAACGTGCGGCCTTCGGGGTCTTCGGTCGGCATCACGCCATCATTCGGCGAGAGCGAGACGGTGGTCACGTATTGCCCATCAAGCCGCGCGATCACCCCATCACCGATGCGCTTGGCCTCGTCCGCGCTCCAGTATTTCAAGTCGAGTGACAGATATTGACCGCAATCAACCCCCGTGCCGCTGTTCAGGCGATTGCGCCGGAAGAAGTCGGGGTCACCCGTCCGGTCCCACATTGCGCGCAGTTCTGTGGCCGGCGCGAGCTTCAAGTCCATGGCCGGCACCGTCAACGTCGGTTGATGCGGAATGACTTCTCCCATGACCGAGGGCATATACCAGCGGCACCCCAGCCGGTGCAACAGTTCATAAATCGCATAACTGGTGCCGGTGTCCGATTCGCCGAAGAGGCCGATGCCCTTTTTTGAGTCGGCCACGACCCGGAAGCCGTATTTCCCGGCCTTCGTGATCCCCACCGCTCCGAAGACGGCCTTCGCCGCGTCGCCAATGTAGATGGGAGTGCGGCCGTCGTTTGCCGGCACGGCTTCGAGAATCTCGACCTTGGCGCCGGTCATCTTTTCCAGGTAGCGCGCCAGGTCTTTCACCGAATCGCGTTGCAGCCGTCGGGCGCTTTCCTGAATGTTTATCGGCAAGTTGGCCTCCCGCCAACCCCAGGTACGCGTGTCCCCTTCCCAGGTCATCATCCCCTTGGAGACCACAATGGCGCAGCGCGCCTGACCCTTATCGGCCAGCGTGACGCCTTGCGCCCTGGTGGTGGTCGTCAGCGCGCTCATCAACCACAGGACCGCGAGCAGAAAGATACCGCAATGTGTATGCCGCATGAAATTGCCTCCGTTGTGCAACCGAGCCTCACGGCCTGCTGTAGCCGCCACTGCCTATGCCCGGCGAACTGGCACTGGTGCATTTACAGTATAACACCCCTGAACAGGAGATGACTTGTCTGTTCTACTTTTGTTATTGCGGTTTTTCGCATATGGCGATCGGCATCTCCACAACAGGAGGCGCGAAGCACCTGGTCAGCGCTGTTAGAAAGAGGGGATGGTGGGTTGACCATCCTGTTTGATGGTGTGCAGTCACCACAGCAGTATGTGTCGGTTATTCCCAATGGCGATTCGGCAATTCAGTGTTAATCGGGCTACGAGTCGTTTCACCTCGCCGGCGAGCACTTCTCGACCCATCTTCGAAATCAAATGACGTCCGATTGCTCTACTATGGAGAACCTTACCACAAGTGACGGCTACGGTTTGATTTTGTTGGCAAAACTATTATGCCCGGCGTCGAGGCGAAACGCCTGGATAGCGCTAACTTTTTATATCAAACCCGAAATATGCATAACCCGCTCGCGCACCCATACAGAGATGAGGCTACGAGCGGGTCATGTATATTCCGGGTTAACAGAATGCACAGTCGGTCTCAGGCTTTAATTGTCGTCGGACAACCGGGAATGAAGAGGTTGGTGCTTCCAGGCAGTGTCGGTATCTCGCGTTCGCAGGCAAAACACCACAGATCCCACTGGCCGTCGATGTAGTAGCGGTTCGCAGGCAGCGGGCAGGCTTGTGTGTAGAGATACCATTTTCCTTCGATCTGGTAGAACGCGGGGGTGGCGACATGGAAGATCGTCTCGTCGTGATAAATGCCTTCCCATTTGGTCTGGAGTACCGTGTCGACATCGAGTTGCACCCAGCCCTTGTCCGGCTGCTGGCTCACCGCGATGACAGGGCGCCAGCGCGTGCCTTGCTCGGTGCCGACTTCAATCGAGAGCACGTAACTATCGCCGATTTTGACCGCCTGATGCCACTCGTAGTATGCATCCGGCGTCGAGACGAAAATTTGTCCCATCCCCCGCGGGTCCTGCTGGTTGAAGGACCGCTGCCAGCTCTTTCCATCGGTCGAGGTTGCCAAACGGATTCCGGGCAACGTGCCGTCTTTCCCGCGATACGAGTGATACATGAACCAGTGCCATTGCTGCGCCGACGTATCCCATGCGCGTAACACGGCTGCTTGCGAAACCATGGTCTCGCAATACGGCTCTGCCGCTTCGGGTGCGAGTACAGGCGCCGTGCCCACGCGTTGAATCGCGGTTGCCGTGATATCGGAATACCCGTCACTGCCCGCCGGACAGATCGCGAGCCCGATATGGTCATGGGCGCTCCCCGTATGCCGTGTGGCGGAATAGTAAATGTAGTAAGCGTCTTCCTCAGGAATATACAGTACGGTGTCGAGACGGATGCTGCCGGAATCCCATCCGGCGTCGCTCTGGGCAAAAACCGGATTGTCAGCGTCCTGATGCCAGGTGAAGGGATCTGACGTCAATGCCCACGCCTTGCCGATATAACAGAGGCCCTTGTTCGACGCAGGAACCCCCGAGTAGAACATCACGAGTCGCGTCGGATCCTTCGGATTCGGGAGGATACACGGCTCCTCGACTTGCTGCGATTCCCAGTCCGCCGCCTGACGATTGAGGATCACCTCGCCACGGACCGCCGCTGTCGTGGCGGCGGATTCAACATCCAATCGGATACTTGCGGTATCTCGTGTCATGATTAGCCTTTCGCTCCAGGAGTGCGACAATACAGTATCATATTCTGCAGAGGTTGCCCATGCTTTCACCTCGGCATGGCGTTCTCGCGCGATTGCCAACGGTCGCGTCTTTTCTGGGCGCGCGAGGCGACATCCGATTGTGCGGGTAAGGAGAATCCTACCACAATAATCTATCTAAATTGGGGGGGCATTCGAGCTTAAATCCCGTGGCCGTCGAGCACAAATGTGATATTTATGAATGGAGATCAGCTGAACTCCCGAGCGTGGCTGGACCCTGGGATTTTTGCCGAACGTTTGATCAGGCATATCACCCGGTTCTCGCTCGCCAGCATTCGCGCAGTGCGATTGCATATGATGCAACTCACTGTAGGGAGTGAGCCTTGACATATCGATTCGCCAGGTGATATTTGATAATTAACAGAACCGGTCAAGGTTTGTCACTGCTTAACCTGGAGGATAACATGAGTGAACAGGGTTGGTATGGTTTTCTCGCCGCTGAGGGTGTCGATGACTGGGTCGTGTTGCACGGCGGCGCGACCGCTGTCTTCCGCGTCGGATCGCTGCGCGAGGCGGTCCGCCTGGCCGAAGCGATTACGGATGCGCCAGGGATTGCAGGTACGGGAGTGCTGCTCACGATTACAGATTCGCGAGTGTCAGTTCGGCTGAGTCGCGACCTTTGGAATCTCGAACCACAGCACATCGAGCTCGCGCGGGCAGTTTCGGCAATTGCTTGTGACCACGGTGCAGTTCCCGACCGCGCTGCCGTTCAGGAAGTGCAGGTGGCCATCGCGGCAAAGAGCGATGAGATTGCTGTCGGTTTTTGGCGTGCCATCCTCGGCTACGACCCGATGGCCGATGATAATGCCGTCGACCCACTTGGACACGGATCGACGGTCTGGATGCAGGAGATCGATCCTGTAAAGCCATTGCGCCACGCAATGCACATCGACGTATCTGTCGCGCGTGAGCATGCCAAGGCACGGCTCGATGCCGCGGTTGCTGCGGGCGGTCGTATCGTCGACGCGTCGCATGCACCATCGCACTGGACCCTCTCCGATCCCGCTGGCAACCGCGTTTGTATTTGCGCGTGGCCAGATGGGTCTGCCATCGATCGCTAGTGTCTCACCAGCGTGATTTGCCCAGGTTGATGGCTCTGGCCAGCCGAGAAGACTGGTGCAACTTGTGGGTATACGAGATCATAATGCTCAGTGAACCTCACTTCATGGCACAATCACGCCGGCGATGTACTTGGCAGTCCCGTGTATATGCGCACCCTCAGCCTGCGACTTTAGAAACTGTATGAAAAGTGATCGTAGACCTACGTAACACCGGTATCAATGGAGTTCCTCAACGCGTGCGCTTTATCCTTGCTGCGGTATGCGCGCGGATTCATGCCGGTAATGCGCTTGAATTGCCGGGAAAAATAGTTGCTGTTGTCCATGCCGACCGAACCGGCGATTGCGGCGATGGGACGGGTGGTGTTGAGCAACTCCCGCGCGGCGCGTTCGATGCGGCGCCGGTTCAGGTAATCGATGGGGGAGATGCCGACACATTCACGGAAGCGCCGGGTGAGGTTGCGTTCCGACATGCAGGCGATCTCGGCCAATTGGCCTATCGATAACGGCTGCGCATAATCTTCTTCAATCTTACTGATCACGGCGCCGATTTGCATCAATTGCGCCGAGGGTTTCCCCGGGTTTCTTTCGTAATAGCGCGCGAGATCGGTCAACAGTTGGATGAAGAGCGCCAGGAGTTTGAGGCGATACCCCGGCGCCGGTGTTGTCCATTCCGCCAGCATTTGCTCGATCAATTCACTGATGGCCATGCGCTCGCTAATGCTCGGACGCAAGCGGCCGCAGGAATCGAACTGCCGGCGATAGGTGGGCTCCAGGGTGAAGAGGGCATGGTAACCCGGCAAGGCATGCAACTCGCGTTGAAATGGGTCGAGCAGGTGTTCATCGAACAGGAAGTTGACAATATGCATATCCTCCGCCTCGGTATAGGCGTGCACGCAGTCAACGGGGATGACGAAGCAATCGCCCGCCGCAATGGTTGACACATCGTCGTCCAGCGTATGCAGACCGCTGCCCGACATGATGTAGACGATCTCGATAAACTTGTGACGATGCAACGGGTAGTTGCCATGGTGTGATGTGCTGACTATGGCAAACGGGAAGTTGCTGTCAGGAAACTCCCAGAAATAGTATGAGTGAAGCATTGTCGCCTCCAGATAAACCATTTTGGCTGGATCGTATTTATTATTGGCGCTTTACGGCTAATATCCTGCATAATTGCATGGTAGGATAGTATACGTTGTCGTTTTTGTGCAGCACGATACCGTATACGCGACTGCATCAGATGAAGGTGAGGCCATTGTGGCAATACGCATCAACCGTGACGAATACCGCAGCAAAATGCTCGGTTGCTGGATGGGCAAGAGCATTGGGGGAACGTTAGGCGCGCCGTTCGAAGGCCGGCAGGAGCTGTTGAATGTGACCGGCTACACGCATGCCACCGGCGAACCGGCGCCGAACGATGATCTCGATTTGCAGCTCATCTGGTTGCGCGCAGTGCGAGAACGTGGACCGCACGCGATCACGAACCAGTTATTGGGCGAATATTGGCTCAACCACATTCCACCCTATTGGAACGAATATGGCGTCTGCAAAGCCAACATGCGCGCCGGACTGCTGCCACCGCTCTCCGGTGAATACCAAAACGCCCTCTGGAAACATTCTAACGGCGCCTGGATTCGCTCGGAGATCTGGGCGTGTCTCGCCCCCGGCTGCCCGGACCTGGCCATACGTTATGCTTATGCCGACGCCTCGGTAGATCACGGTGGCGGCGAAGGCACCAATGCGGCACTCTTCACCGCGGCATTGCAAAGCGCCGCGTTCGTCGTGAGCGACCGGGAGGAGTTGCTGCGGATCGCGCTGTCAAAAATTCCTGCCGATTGCCGTGTTGCCCACAGCATCGCCATCGTACGTGAAGCGCACACCCAGGGAGCCACCTGGCAGGAAGCGCGCAATCGCGTGGTGGAAGACAGCGCCGACCTGGGCTGGTTCCAGGCACCGGCCAATGTGGCGTTCGTCATCATCGGTTGGCTTTATGGCGAGGGTAACTTCGGGAAATCACTCATTACCACCGTGAACTGTGGAGATGACACCGACTGCACCGGCGCCACCCTGGGCGCATTACTCGGCATCCTGTACGGGAAAGACGGTATTCCGGCAGAGTGGATCGAGCCGATCGGTGAACGCATTCTCACGATCGCGATTGACCGTGGATCGAACTGGAACATGCTCCCCAATACCCTCACCGAATTGACGGATCTGGTGATGGAGCAGACACCGTCCTCCCTTGCCAGTTATCCCACCGGCGTCGCCCTGACCGATGGACCGACCGAACTCGACGACGAACAGCTCGCGCGGTTCACCAACCAGGATGCCTCACGCGCCATCTGGGCGAAATCGCCGTTTGCGGTCGAGTTCGATTTTCTCCATACCCGCGTCATCCTCGACTACCAGCGCGAGCCGAAGGTGCAAGCCGGCGTGCCGTTTCCGGTTACCGTAACGCTGGTCAATCAGTTACCCAGTTGCCAGCATGCCGAGATCGCCTGGCAGTTGCCCGAAGGATGGCAGGTGCTGCCGTCCCCCCAGCGTCATATCTCGCTCCGCCATCATCCGCCGACGGAAACGATCACGATGACCCTGACGCCGGAGACGGTAGCCACCGGAACCCTGCGTGGAATACTTGAAGTGCGGGTAGACGGACGCCCGACTGTCGGCCTGATTCCGTTGGTCTTTTTCGCCGCCGATTAACCCAGGCATACATACTGCGCCATGCTCGACAGATCGCGAGACCAGGCGCATGCTGTGTCGTCATGTTATTGCGCATATCGCGCCGTCGTGTTATATCACATGTCCAACCGTATATGAGAGGTGCTTCCGATGGTCCAACATCGACAATACTTGACCCCCGTGCCCATCCAGCAGGTGCAGATCGACGATGCCTTCTGGTCACCGAAACTGCGTATGTATCGGGATGTGACCATCCCGGATTGTTTCGACAAATTCGAGCGTGACGGCACTCTGCGCAACTTTGACGCGATCGCGCAGGGGGCGCCAGGTGAGCACTACGGCAAACCCTGGTATGACGGGTTGATCTATGAGATGATCCGCGGCAGCGCCGATTTCCTCGCCGCACGGCGTGACGCGGAGTTGGAGCGCCGGCTCGATGACTATATCGACCGTATCGCGGCGGCCGCGGCACAGGACCCCGACGGCTATCTGAATACCTGGACGCAATTGAAAGATCCGGAGCACCGCTGGGGCATGCACGGCGGAGACGACAACTGGCAGCATGATCTCTTCAATGCCGGCTGCCTGGTAGAGGCGGCCGTCCATTATTACCGCGCCACTGGAAAAACGCCTTTGCTGCGCACCGCCGTGACACTTGCCAATCATATGTGCGACGTCATGGGGCCGGCGCCGAAAGCGAATGTGGTGCCGGGACATTCCCTGCCGGAACCCGCCTTCGTGGAGCTTTACTGTCTCTTCCGCGAGCAACCCGAGCTCAAGGCACAGATGCCGGTTCCCGTGGAGGAAGCGAATTACCTGCACCTGGTGGAGTTCTGGTTGGAAACGCGCGGCCGGTATGAGGGTCGCACCGGGGCCAAGCCCAGCTTCGACAGCTACGCGCAGGACCACCAGCCGCTGCTGGAGCAGCAGACCATCGAGGGGCATGCCGTGCGCGCGACGCTGCTGTGCACCGGATTGGTCGCCGCGGCGATGGAGAATGGCCGGACGGACTACCTCGCCACCGCTCGCCGGCTGTGGGAGAACCTGGTCACCCGGCGCATGTATGTCACCGGGGGCGTGGGCGCGGTCGGGTCGTATGAGGGATTCGGTCCTGACTACGAGTTGCCGAATACCGGCTACCTGGAAACCTGCGCGGCGATCACGGCAGCATTTTTCCACCAGCAGATGGGCCTTGCCCTGGCAGACGCGCGTTATGTCGATGAACTGGAGCGCGCGCTGTATAACGGCATATTGAGCGGTGTCTCTCTGGAGGGCACCCATTATTTCTACACCAACCCGTTGGAGGCCGGTCCGGAACATGCCCGCTGGGATTGGTGCGATTGCCCGTGCTGCCCGCCGATGTTCGTGAAGGCGATGGGGGCGCTGCCCGGCATGATTTACAGCCAGGGG